>Ga0181464_1001045_pt1 | contig 13414 bp, 10 predicted proteins | sample InSIn2gowninarea_FD_119074 | JGI IMG/M metagenome (GOLD analysis project Ga0181464, IMG submission 119074) | Clean room microbial communities from NASA Spacecraft Assembly Facility at Jet Propulsion Laboratory, Pasadena, California, USA -... ...
TTTGATTTTAGAGAAGGGTATGATGCAACGGTCTATGAAGTCCATAAACAATATAAATTGAGAGGCAGAACCGTAGTTGTGCCTGAGCCTAGTAAGCCGAGAGATACCAAACAGCCAAAGAAAATCAAAGATAAAACTGCCCTGACAGAATCCCCTCTTGAAACAGACCTAAACACAAAGCAGCCTAGTTTTCAGGACATCTCTGATTTACAGCCTCTAAAAAATCAGCCCTCCACATCCATTCCCTCAAAAGAAATTCCAAAAAACCCTTTAGAAAGTAATGAAAAAACAGGTTCAGCTCAAAACAGCACTCAAGATGAGGAAAATGTTATTGAGAACACAGCAAAAAAGGAAAATCTTGCTGGCACCAATACAAGACTCCAAGTAGAAAAACCTTTCAACGTAGAAACAGAGATTGGCAAACTGAAAATAGTTATTCCCTTGTCTGAATTGGCTAAACATGAAGTGTACAGGAAACAAATCAATAGGTCACTTCAAATATCAGAAAATAGAGATGTAGTCAATGTATTAGATGACCAGCCAGAACTGATTTTTGGTCCTGAGGTCAATGGTAAAACAGTGGATGGTGGAATTCCTTCATTCTATGTCAGCTTAAATATTCATGATAAAGTGTTGCATAATGCAATGTTGATTCCGGTGCTTCCCATAACCTAATGCCCAAGTCTGTCATGGAAATATTAGACCTAGATATCACCAGACCCTACAAAGATTTGTTCTCATTTGACTCCAGCCAATTCAGGTGTCTAGGCCTAATCAAAGATTTGTGTGTGTCCCTAGTACAATATCCAGCCAAAACAATCTTGATGGATGTGGTGGTAGCTAATATCCCACCCAAATATGGAATGCTTTTGTCTAGATCTTGGGGTGCCAAACTCTAAGGATCCTTGCAACTAGACATGTCCTATGCCACTATTTCAGTCTTTGGACAACCAAAGAGATTGTACCAGGAAACATTAATGAAGTATGTGGTTAGCAGTCAAGAGAAACCCCAAAACTTCCCAATTTACTCTATACATTCTGATATGGATTCATTCATTTTATATAATGCTGACATGCGTTCGAAAACTGATGTCAAACTCCTAGAAGCAGCACAAACAAAAAGCATAAATGAACAATCTAGTGCTCAAGATCAAAAAACTATTGATGTGATTGATGTAACAAATGAAAATGACATATCATATGGGTTACAAAATCCAAATCTACCCACTTAGTAAGTTTTTCAAACCTCTGAGACTAGTGGTAATCAAGAAATATTATGGCACTTGAAATTTGATGGATCTGTCAACAAATTAGGAGCAGGGGCAAGGGTTTGGATACACAACATGCAAAATGAACATGCTCAAGGTCATGCATATAGGCTAAATTTCAGATGCACAAACAATATGGCTGAATATGAAACACTTTTACTTGGCCTCAAATTGATTAGAGGTTTAGGGGCAACTAGGATTTCAATTTTAGGGGATGCAAATTTGATTATACAATAGATGAAGGGGAGCTTTGTCACCAATGACCTTAGGTTGAGAGATTACAGAGGAGTAGCCATTGAAATACTCAACACTTTCCTAGAACATCAGCTCACTAAAATTCCAAGAAATCACAACTTACATGCACATAGTTTGGCAACTTTTGCTAGCACATGCAAGCTTCCATTTGAGCCCAACCATCACTTCACTGCTGAAATCAAACACAGACCTGCTGTCCCTGATAATGTGAAAAATTCACAGGTATTTGAGAATGATACCCAAATCAATAATTTCCTCACCTTGAAAGAGGAATTCTCAAGTATAAACATTGACACAAGCACCACTGATGATCAACAACAAACAGATAAAATTGAACAAAGTATATCAGCTGAAACAACAAATTTGTTTTTGCATACAAAAACTTTTGATGACAAAAATTTACAAGAGCTGAGGCAAATGGACCTTGATGAAATGGGTGAGGGAGAATCTGAAGTAATTGAACTAAAGGATAATTTCCTCCCCACAAGGTTAACTCCTTTGGAGGATATATTTGATTCAAACGACATTCCAAGAAAGCCATAAATGCAACCACTAAATGCAGAAATTGAGGACTGCAATATTGGAACCACAGAGAATCCCAAAATGATAAAACTATCCAAAGCGTTACCACCTGAACAGAAACTCAAATACATTGAGTTGTTCAAAGAATTCCAAGATGTATTTTTCTAGAGCTATGAGGACCTCAAGTCGTATGATACCTCTGTCATTCAACATACTATACACTTGAGGGAAAATCAAAAACCATTTAAACAGAAGCTTAAAAGGGTGAATCTTGTCCTCCTTCCTCTTATTGAAAAGGAAGTCAAACGAATGTATGAAGCTGGAATAATTGCACCTATCAGGTTCTCAGAGTGGATTTCAAATCTAGTGCCAACTAGGAGGAAAACTGGAGAGATAAGATTGTGTGTTGACCTGAGAAACTTGAATAAAGTCTCTCTCAGAGACCACTACCCCTTACCCAAAATGGATCATATTTTACAAAAGGTAGTGGGAGCCTCTAGGATCTCACTATTAGATGGCTTCTCCGGATTTAATCAGATTTTAGTCCACCCCGATGATCAGGATAAAACTACCTTTACAACACCTTGGGGAACCTTCAAATATGTGAAGATGCCCTTTGGACTCAAAAATGCAGGGGCCACATTTCAAAGAGCAATGGACATAGCCTTTGCAAAAGAGATCCATGACTTCTTAGTCATCTATCTTGATGATCTCACTGCTTTTTAAAAATCAGACCAAGAACATCTAAAACATCTGAGACAAGTGTTTATAATTTGCAAGAAATATGGCATATCATTGAACCCAAGGAAATCATTGTTTGGACTAAAAGAAGGCAAACTTCTAGGTCACATAATTTCAAAATATGGCATAAGAATTGACCCGGACAGAATACAAGCTATCCTCCAAGTTCCCCACCCAAGAAACATTAAAGAACTACAAGCCTTTTTAAGAAAGATTAATTTCCTAAGGAGATTTATTCACAACTTGGTTGAACTGATAAGACTATTGAACAATATGCTGAAGAAGGATTCTAAAGTCAAATGGACAATGGAAGCTAAACAAGCCTTTGAGGACATCAAAATAGCTTTAACAAAAACACCAGTCCTCACTAGCCCCAAGTTTGATAGAGATTTCATGATCTTTTCCTTTGCATCTGAGCATACTATAGCTGCTGTCCTATTACAAAAATATGACCAAGGATGTGAGAAGCCCATTGCTTTTTTCAACAAGGCACTTAGAGATGCACCTTTAAAGTATCAGATCATGGAAAAACAAGCCTATGCCCTTGTAAAGGCTATTAAAGACTTCAGAGTGCATATCTTGTACTCTCATGTAATGGCCTGTGTCCCAAATGCAGTAGTCAAAGACATTCTAACTCAAGAAGGAATTGAAGGTAAAAGGGGCAAATGGATAGCTAACATTTTAGAGTATGACATTGAAATCAAACCTACAAAACTCATAAAAGGACAAGGGTTAGCTAAATTGATGACTGAAACTAATTTTCAAGTCCTTGATATCAATGAACTGGATAACAAGCAGGAGATGGCGACTCCACAGATCAATCAAGCCTTTTTACAATCTCCTTGGTATGCTGATATATGTTATATATTGTTAAACCTGCAGGCTCCTCTAGGGTTATCCAGGACTAAAAAAAGATTCTTGAAAATGAAAGCTGCAAAGTTTTGTATCATAGGCAATGTTTTGTTTTGGAAAAATCATGAAGGTATTTTGCTTAATTGCTTGACATTAGATGAAACTGACAAAGTACTCAAGGAATTTCATGCAGGGGACTGTGGTGGACACTTGTATTGGAAGTCAACAGCTAATAAAATTCTAAGAGTTGGTTTTTATTGGCCCACCCTCTTTGCTGATGCAAAGAAATATGTAACTGCTTGCCACAAATTCCAGATTTTTGAAGGCAAGAGAAAGCTGCTCCCTTTTCCCCTCAAACCCATTTCAACTGAAAGGCCATTTCAACAATGGGGTTAATACTTCATTTGGGAGATTCAACCTTCATCCTCTGGCCAACACAGGTGGATTTTGACTGCCACAAACTACTTTACCAAATGGATAGAAGCTATCCCTTGCAAGCAAGCCAATGATTCAATCATCATGCAATTCCTAGAATCCAATATTCTTCCTAGATTTGGCTGTCCAGAGAAAATTATTACAGACAATGCTGCTTCCTTTAAATCAAAGAGAATGATTGCTTTTTGCCACAAATACCATATTACCCTAGGTCATTCCACAGCTTATTACCCTCAAGGTAATGGCCTAGCTAAATCCTCCAACAAGACCCTCATCAACATCATCAAAAAAGTTTTGGAGGAGAACAAAAGGAATTGGCATAAGAAGCTAGTGAATGCATTATGGGCAGACAGGTTAACTACAAAAAGATACATTGGAACAAGCCCATATGAACTAGTCTATGGCTTGGAAGCTGTGTTCCCCTCCTCCTTGGGAATTCTTGTGATCGAATTGCTACAAGAAATGCAAGCAGAGCCTAATGATATTCAGAGAAGAATCAATCAAACAATTCACCTATAGCAGACAAGAGAGGAGTATATCAAAGATCTCAGATTTTACAAGAAAAAGTTAAAAAGTTATTTGATAAGAGAACCAAAGCAGAGCATTTATTTCTTGGGGATAAAGTTTTAAAGTGGGATTCTAGAAGAGAGGACAAATGAAAACATGGAAAATTTGATTTTCTATGGAAAGGACCTTATGTCATTCAGGCTGTTCAAGGAAACAACACATACTTTCTCAAAAGTTTGGATGGCACTGAGGCAGATGATGGGCCAGTAAATGGCCGAATGCTCAAGCATTATTTTGATCAGGCTCCTTGAACAAATCAGCACTTTAATTTGTACATGGTAGTGTTTACTTTCTACATTTTACTACAGTAATATGATAAGGAATCAGGAGCAACAAATTTTGAAGGAAAAGCAAGGAACTCTACCACCTTATGGTATTACACTTGGAAATTATCAGAAGAAGTTTAAAAGCAGACTTGGGAACTATGAAAATGACGACACATATTCAGATAGAGTAACCTAAATAGAGCTGCAACCAAGTGAATGAATTCATGATAATCACTCAAATCCTACAGAGGCACTATTTTGTCTACAACAGAAGCAAGTTTCAGATTTCAGCAGAAGTTGAAAATAAGGCCATCTGACCTACTGTTCTTGGCTTTTCACCTGGAAAATCCATCCCCAAGTGGAGCCACTATTGGGTTCCTATACCAAAAGGTTTCATTTTTCATGATTGACTAGGGAAAGGCCAAATATGTTCATCCTTGCATGTTGCTAAGGTTCCATATTTTTTGAATTTCATTGTGTAAAGGTGGTTGATTCCTACCACAGTTGATGAATAGCCAGACAATTCAATCTTGGCTATGTCATGTTTGAAAATATTTGTTTTTAGAATAGAGAATAAAGATCTTTCCAAATAGTTTAAGCTTGGCAGATGATTAGATAGGTAGAGAAACAAAGGCACCCAACTACTTAATCTAAGCCCTTGGAAGAGATAAGGGTAGATGTAGATAGAAGGGCATTCAATAAAAAAGAAAAAAAAGGAAAATCGGAGTTTTCTAGTCCAAATGCACCCAATCAAAAGGAAGAAAAAATGCTAGGTTTATTAGGCTAGGTAGGCAGTTGAGGTTCCAGAAACAAGTTTGTGAGTACTTCTGGTCTTGTCAAGAAATACTTGTCTCATGGCTTACACAAGTGCCATGGTAGCTGTTTGGTTGTAAATCAGTGGAAGCATGACTAATTTCCCCTTTCATTCCCCTAGAAATCATTTACTAACATTCCCTCAAGGACCTTGAGATCTGCCCAATAGTCCTGTTTCATTTCATTCTATAAGAAATGCTAAGTTGAACTCTGAGTTTACTTAGTGAAAAGAAGCCACATTTCTTGTGCAAAAGATCTTACCATTTCACTTCATTTTTCCAAAAACCTAAGTGACTACCTTATGAACTTAGCATTGTCTCTCCATAAAGTCATATTAACAATTAACTTTACTATCTAGCTCCCCTATAATTTTCCCTACCCCTATTCTACAAAAACTATGTAAAAAACCCAAAAAAATACATAATATCCCTACCCCTGGAAACTATAGCCATATAACCCAAGTTTGGGAATTATTAGTCCATCTGGGACCTTAATAAGAACCCTTCTGCGTCGACAAACCTTGGGTTTATTTAACAACAGGTTAAATAAATAACCATGCTAACCCACCCACCTAAAACCATACCATAACCCGCGCGCATGCATATAACGGGGTTTGTTTAACAACTAGTTAAACAAATAACTGTGGCACCCACATAAACCCATAACCGAAAGTTTCATGCCCCGGCACATTGTTAAAACATTTAAATATTTCACGGGCCCCCATCATTCCAAACCCCGCAGCTTCAAACTCCCAACGACCATTTGATCCCATGTCGTAGATCTGATGGCTGGCGGCGATATCGCAAGCACTTTTCCGCCGAAGGTTAGCATCCGAGGGATGGGCAGTATTGCTACCGTACCCCTGCCACACATCGCCTTCCCGGCATGATTGGAGCTCCCTCCTCTGAAACCACCATGGGCCTAAGGCGGTGGGGGGAATACCGCTTACCGCCCACCACCTACTCCCTAACATCATGACCACGTCACCGCATGATGTTGCATCCGCGTCAACCACCGCTGCTCCACCTCAGTGCCACTTCACCTGCTGACATCACCATCCTACCACCACGTCATCAAACACGTCATCTACCATGTCATCATCTGTACCCGCTACACGACAAAATTGTGTCATGATGACATCATCGTAAAAAAGCACCAAAAAGCGCAAAAATGCCCAAATTTTGTTACAAGTCGTGAAAACAACGGTTTTACGCTCATTTTTATTTGTTTGCTTGCAGAGACCGTGCATGCATCTTACGACCAATTCACCTCCAGAATTCCAATTTTCCACCCAGACGAGTTCATCCTGCAAACTCGCCCCCCCCAACTCAGTGGTGTACCTGCAATTTGTACCAGTCAGCTCTGAAACAGGTATTTACCCGATTGATACCCATTAACCCTGTTTTTTCTTCAAAACTCAGTTATTACAATTGCTAGAAACACTATATTTTGTGAGAAATACACTACCCTCTACAAACTCGACACTCTAAGTCACAGTCTCACCATTATTTCCAAGGAAGACCTACTAATTCAGTGGCCCTCTGCAAGTTTCCCATTGAAATTAAATTTTAGCTCATTTCCGCCTGCAAAACCATAAAAAATACACTTGCCGAAGAAGCACCTTCTCCACCATTCCTTTAGCTCCTTACCTCAACTTTGCAGACCTTGTTTTTCCATTGAATTTGACCCAGTAAGGACATTTCCTTATAAAATTCAAACTGTAAAATCTCTATGAAAAGGCTCAGTGCTGGTGCTCTGTTTCTTGTTGAGACCCAGACTCAAAACGAATTATAAACACAGTGAATCATGGAGGCCCCAGTAACCCTAAACGTTGCACCCTTAAATGCACCACATAAGGAGTTGCAGTGGCAATCTCTTGCTGACAGATACTATCAAATTGATGATATGGAGGGATACAAGCCTCACCTTCAGGCTTCTGTGAAATAAGAAACAACTACAAGAACAAGGCTGACATATTTGGGATATGGGAGTCCAGTATGCCTATCTATTATCTGCCATCAGTGAATGGCTTCCCTGACCTCATCCACCAAAGTTGTGCCAACTATGAACCTTCTCAAAGGGCAGTGATGTCCCCTTCAGGAAATGTTCTCTCTTACATCATCCCCCAGTCTATAAATGAAATGTTGCACTTCAAACCAACTCAACCTTTGGTCTCTCTCTCTATGAAGAAGCTGATTAATAAAGCCTCAAAGTTGTCCTCTACAGAGATTAGCAGGATTGCCAAAATGTTCATGTCTCCAGAATGTTTTTCCAAATACACACTGCCTTACCACCATGCTTGGTTTGATGAAACTGGAAGAATCATCATAGACATGATCTCTTACATCCCGGGGTTCATAACAAGTGAAGTGGTGGATGAAACTGTCTTTGCTCTAATGTCCATCTTTTCTCCAGGACAGCCCCCTTCTGTCATGTATGATTATGCCACCTACATAGCTAACAAAATCCATGAGCAATTCATGAACCTGGACAGACAGAGAGTGTTCAAATTCACTGCATACATTCACCATTTTGCTATTGTACTATCAATCTGATAGTTTCCCAGTGGTCCTTAAGAGATTTGATGCTAAGGGGGAGCGAAGGTATGTGATATTTTGGACCCCAGTATTCCATTTAGTTTCAGATTCCCCCTACACATACTGTGAGTTCATTGACCTCTTCATCTATCCAGCTACCTACTTGTTGTCAGCTACTCCTCCTGCTAGACTGGCTTATGATATGCATAAAATATTGCAGCTCTCTAAAAACTACAAAATAGGTGACTGGTACTTCTACCAAAATCACACTGTCATCAGGATATATGGCTGTGAGCTTTGCCCCTACAGACTGCCAAGATATGTGCCAATGAGATTGTTTGCCTTGGAGTATTATAGGAAATTAATCAATTCAGATTTGACTCACTTCCATAGCACCAAGAAAAAGGCTCAGCTGAAATTCAAAGACCAACTAGGCCCCTCTATCATGAACAAAAAAGAAGGATGGCAAGACGCTGATCAAATATTAAGTGATAAACTCAAATTAAAAAGAAGCTTTTGGTGGGTACCCTATGACCCATGTGGCTTTATTAATGCAAGGAAGATGAAATATAGGCTTTCAGCTTATGACCATTGCAAAATCCCAGAGATAGAACAATTTTCCAACCAAGATGACTGGGTAGAGGGCACACAAGTTGAGGAGTTCACTAAAGAAGAAAAAATGGAGCAAACTATAAAAAAATTGGAAAAGACTCTTGACTTAGATTATTTTGGGCAGGTGACATTCAAACTACCACAGCACATTGGGGAAGGCACATCAACGGCTGCGGCTCCATAAGCTTCCCAAGAAAGGACTACATCAGCAGCAAGTATAGCAAAGGGCAAAGAGGTAGTAGGTGAAGAGAAAGAAACAATGGCAGATCAACCAACTTCCTCAAAAGAGCAGGATCAAGGGCAAGCCCCTCCACTACAGACAGAGGCACCACAGGTGCCAGCACTTTAGACCCCTCTCAATGAGGAAAGGACTAAGAAGTAGGACAGAGAAAACTCCGCACCTGCAAGTGTGTCAACACAGCAGCCACAGGCCAAAAGGCAGAGAATAGATCCTCAAGTTGAAGAGGAAATTTGTGAAGAAATCATACAGATTCCAACAAAAGAGAGGGAAATCAGCCAGCAAACATCTACCAGCTCTCACAGGCAAGAAATAGAGAGGCAGCATGGTACAAAAGTATCTTCCTCAGGGCAGCAAGGTGCACAACCATCTGGCATTAAAGGAACTTTCATGGAAATCAAGGCCCAAAATGAGCTATTAAGGATACAGCTGTATGATCAATTTCTCAAGACAACACCCTCCAAACAGCAAAGATTAATGGCAGCTTATGACATTAAGGAGGAGAAAATGATCTTAAGTCATTTCAAGCCTAAGGTGCCACAGCCACAGATAGCTGCAGATTACATAAAGACAAACCTAGAGGTCCTTGCCAAGGACATACACTCAATGGACCAAATTGAGCTACATAAGCAAACAAGTGAAATGGTCTATGCCACACTAGCAGACAAGGCTATGATGGCCCACCAACTGAAGGAATCATTAAAAAATACATCTACTCAATTGGATTTGGAGAAAATGCCTTCCCAGGCCAAAGACAACAAAATAAAGACATTGGAGGAAATTATTGTTGAGCTAGGGCATGATCCTAAAGATGCCAAGGGCATCAAGGCCCTCATGAAGAAAAAGGAAGAAGATATCGCTGCACTTAAAAAGCAATTGAGGCTGCCTTTAACCATGCACCCTCAAGCTACAGAACTTATACAAGAAAAGGAAAGTGAAGAGATGATGGATCTACTAATGAAAATGAATCAAAGGATAATCCAAATGGAGCGGGAATTAGAAAAAGCAGTGCAAGCCAAGCAGGGAGAGTCGACCTCCCAGCCACCTAAGGCAGCTCCAATAGTTCCCTCTGCTCCTTCTACACTTACAGCAACCATCCCTCCTATCATTCCATCTTCAACAGTAGGTACATCAGGCACAGATGCAGCAGCAGCAACAGCACCAGAATCAAGCATGAGTATGGAAGAAATGATTAAAGCAATGAAAGAACTGGAAGTTCAAATGATAGATCTCAAGGAGGCCAAAGAAGATCTCAAGGAGGCCAAAGAGAAGTTGGCCAAACTAGAAGTAAGCTATGACAAGTCCAAGATGACAGTAGCTGAAAAGACAAGAAAAATAAAGGCCTTTGACACTAAAGTAAAATCCTTGGAAAACGAGCTTACCCTACATAAGACTCTAACTGAAATCAAAACAATTCTGTGGGCCAAAATTGGCCAATCTATTACTGACCAGTGGCAGTCAATTCAAACAATACATGAGCAAATAGAATTGATAAACATATCTCAGTTTGAGACTCAAAGAGCCAGGGCATCATTGGGAAATATGCCTGAGAAGGCCAATAAAATGATTCAGTTCCTGAACACTCATACCAAAGAGCAGTTGGCAGCTCTGGATATCAGTAGCAGGACAAACACTATTCTGACAGTGAAAAAGGTGCTGACCCTCAGAAATTTTTTACAAACTCTAGAAAGAAAATGCCAAGAAATGCAAGCAGAAATAAATGCCTTCAAACTAAAATTTGCAACATTACAGAGAAAAGGGCTACCCAATTTGCTAACCAGCAGTGGAAAATTGTTAACGCATGATCAATATGCCAAAAGGGTAAACACTTATGTCTCTAATCAAATCACAGCATCATCAAGCAGCACAAAAGAGACAGGACCTCCCTCCAGGCAAAATCTATATGATAAATTGGAAAATTTGTTCTATATTGAACATGAGATAAATCACCTTTTTGAAGTCCAGCCAAACTTCTATAGATACTGTTAGCTACCTATACCAATAGGTTTCATATTTCATGATTGGCAAATTCAAATGCCAAATATGCTCTGCTTTGATGATGCAAAGATCCCATATTTCCAAAAGAACACAAGGTGTGTACATAGTTCATGTTTACTAAATTTTGATGGATGGTCCAACAGCCTAACCTGGATCATGCCATGTTTCAATTTTCTGTTGTAGAATAGAGAATGGAGTCTGTCCAAACTGTTTAATCTAGGCAGACCAATAGTTTAGGTAGAGAACTAAGGTTCCCAACTGCCTAATCTGGGACCTTGGAAGCAATAAGGATAGTTCTAGATAGAAAATCAAGAGAAAAAATCCAAAAGAAAAGAAAAGGCACATTAGGGTTGCAAGTCCAAGTGCACCCTCCATGAAGAAACAAAAAATTCTAGGAAAATAGATGGGTAGGCAGATGGGGTTGCAGAAATGTTATTCCTTTTAAAGGAGTTCTGTTGAGCTAACACAAAGGAAAAATCACTGGAGAGAGAAGGTCCTCTTCTCCATCATGTTGCAGCAAAGCAAAGGAGCATGACTAACTTCCTTTTCCACTTTTTCACATTCATTACTAACATCCCCTCATCAATGGTGTTCATGAAAGAATTTGAGGTTTTATGTTGGTGCTTATTTCTTTAAAAGCCACATTTCTTATCCATAATTCTTTTCATTTTGATCTACTCCCTAAGCTAAGTTATTTTCAATAAACTTAGTGATATCACCCCCATTCATCTTTTCCACTCATATTAACCCCTAACACTTGTTATCTAATTCCCCTATGTTACCTTTTCCCTACTATTATAACACTATGGTGTATAAACCCCAAACATTGTATAAATATCCCTCCCCTTGGCATTATAGCCATATGTTCACTATTGGGAATTAATTTTGCATCTGGTCAAGTTAATAACCCTAAGTATTACCCCTCTTTCCCCTCTTATTCCTAATTTGCATTAAAAACCCCTTCATTACACCAAAATCCCCCAAATCCTTTAAAAGAAGAGCCCAAAAACCTTTGAAATTTGTTAATACCCCTTTGCCGCTCCATTTTGGTTAAAAATCGTTTGAAACTCCTAACCCGCTCATTTGCTAAATATATATAAAAACCCACTTTTCCTCACTTGTCCAAAGTCCTGGCGCTATGCGCGATTTTATTTAAAAAGCATTGAAAAAAAAAACCATTGGAACCTCTAACCCGCGCATTCGTCGCTTTGTGCCTTATAAACTCATTTTTTCATAATTCTAAAGTTTCGGCGTAATGCACAGTTTTGGCCAAAAACACATGAAAACCTTCCAAAACCGCCCAAAGTCCCGAGGGTCCCGCCGGGCACTGTTTTCGAAAAGAATGATTATTTTATTCCGCCCTCCGCCCGTATTGTCCTCACACATTAACTCTCCGTCAGCCGTCCGATCAAGCTCTGTTCATCCAACGGCTCTCGTGGATATCGGACCGGCCCCGACGTCCGACAGATACCGTCCGATATCTGTCAGAGCATGACGTCAGGCCTCTGCCACGTGCCCTCCCCACAATGCATCGGAGGTACTACTGACAATACCACCGCCGTATCAAAAGCGGTGCGATACGAGACCGCTTACCACTTCCGGTTTTGATCAACCCGTCTGCCAGCGTCACTGCTACGTCATCGCCCCGTCAGTGCCCCCGTCCGCCAGAGCGCTGACCTGCCTGCCACCTCATCATCCCCGTGGACCAATCATAAGCCGCCACGTCACCCGATGACGTCATGCTGACGTCATCCGACCTTGACCCCACCTGATGACGTCATGCTGATGTCATCCAAAAAAGCGCGCCAAAAACCAAATTGTCCATATTTTTGCCAAAATTTCGCGTTTTTCTCACTTTTTGCTAAAAAATCATTCTGCGCCCTGCATGTATTTTACGATCATTTATCCGCCAACCTGCAAAATTCGAACCAGAGACAGTGGGCGCCCTGAACGCATTTCCAATTGCCATTATCGACAGGAGTTACCAGGTATTTATCCATAGTTCCCCTCTGAGTTTATTTCGTCTCTGTAATTCACCAAAAAACAAGAAAAGAGAGGGGAAATGAACTGAAATCGCCCATAAATCCTCTGTAATTGCCTTTATTCTCCAAGGGAAAAGAGTGAATTCATCCTCGAAGGCCTTGGTCAAGCCAAAATTCTATAATTCCACAGTTTGTTTGCGCATTCGCAAACTAAAAACCTCTGTGCCCAATTTACCTAGAAACGCCTCCTAACTCCCGGCGTTTGCTCACTAAATCCCCCTCAGGGTATTTTGGACTCATCTATGCCCCAATCTGATTTGTGGCAAAT
>Ga0181464_1000889_pt2 | contig 13399 bp, 11 predicted proteins | sample InSIn2gowninarea_FD_119074 | JGI IMG/M metagenome (GOLD analysis project Ga0181464, IMG submission 119074) | Clean room microbial communities from NASA Spacecraft Assembly Facility at Jet Propulsion Laboratory, Pasadena, California, USA -... ...
AAGAAAATATATATATATTCTAATTGTAGGGAAAAAGGTAAATCAATTCAAGAAATATGGAACAAAATCAAATCTACTCTACTTTGCATTAGAAAATTATTTGCAATTGAAAGAAAGCATTGAAACATTAAACCCTACTTTGTATAAAGGAAAGCACATTTACTATAACAGCTAGCTCAAATATTCTATTGGGTCTTTGAGCTTCCAAATTGCATCCTTAGGGTCTAGTGTATGTTATAACATGTCAAGGAAGTATAATCATGCTTTAGATGTAAATCTTAAAGATATCTTGATGCAAATTATGGGTCGCGATAAGATTCTCTATTTTTCTATCGAACACAGTCTAGTAATCATAAAAATACATTATAAATGTAGTTCGAATAAAGAATGGGATAAGAAAATACAAAATCTTGGTCAAGGGGTTGTAAGAACCCCTAGTTGATTTTCTATGTAAATAAAAATACTACCAAGGTCATGAGACATTTATTCCAAGCTGAATGTTGGCAAAACATATTGATGGGGTATCAATTGTGATTAATTAATGGTAATGGAAATTGGAAAAAGAATTGGCGAAGGCAAAGAGGAATTAATTGGAATTTTATTTATGAAAATAAAGGAAAATAGGATAAAATGAAGATGAAAGGTAAATGATTTGCATGAGAGGGAAATTGAAAAAAAATAGAGGAAAATGAAGAAAATAGAGGCCTCATTGCTAAAAATGATTTTGTGGATCAGTTCACAACTTTTCATAGTTTACCTTTTGTCAGTTTAGTTTTGGAGCTCCCTTCTATTCTCTCAATCTCTCATACTCTTTCAAAATTAGAGTATTCTTGGAGCATGCGTATATCACTTTAACATTCACATGGATTTGGATAAAGAAGGAAAAATAAAGAAGGAAGGAAGAAAGGAACAACTGGATCGACTGCTACAACGGGATCACTTTGTAGGGAACATGTTGCATGTGTGATATTTCTGATGATGTGTGGAAGCATGGCATATGCATGTTCTTTTTTGGTTATGTGTTGTTATTAACATGGGGGATTGCCTGGATTGATAGTGATTTTAGCCTTACCTTTCCATTTCCTTGATATTTGTGGTGTTGTGGTTTTTTCTACTTTATTATTTTTTGGTTGGTGCTCGTAATTCCTTATGGCTGTGGTTTTTGAACAAACACTCTGGAAGCCTTGGAACAACTTGGGTTGAGTTACTAGTCCTGGAGCCTTGGTTAGGGAAAACTCTCTGGAGAACTTGGTGGGTTGAGTTATTAGTCCCTAGAGTCTTGTTGGACAAATTCAATACATCCCTGGAAGATTGTGGGATTAATTACTAGTTCTTGAAGCCATGGAAAAATTGGGTAGATACCAATCTAGTTGGTGTCAATGATGTCCGATCGCGAAGTCAAATCATTGGTTAATGAATGTATGGAATAATAAGCGTTGTTGAAGCTATGTGGAGAGGTAATAGGGACTTCTTAGTGATTCTTAGATGAATCTTGTACTTTTATGATCAAATATGCAGTCATGACCTGTAGCTTACATTTTTCCATGTGTTTGATGAAATGACCGTTATGTTCTAAGCAGTCTAGGAATTTTTTTTGTGTTGAGGTTGAATGGATAACTTTGTTTCCATGTTAAATATGATTGTGGAAAGTCTCAAGAAATTACAAGTAGTGGTCTAGAGGCAGGCCTAAGAAGGTGCCATTGATCTTGGAGGCACAATGTTCAAAACTAGAGAAATTACACTACAATCGCATGGATGCATTGTTGTGCATGTCGTTTGAGGCCTATAACCACATGTAAGCATTTTTATACATGTGGTTGTGGGCCTCAAGTAGAGTAAAAGGGTTCTAACTCAGGGGAGTTTTTCCAGCCCTTAGGTGATCTGTAGCCCTTGTGGGATGTCAGTATGTGATAATTTTGTCAACTCCACTTCCTTAAGTGGATCTAGGAGGTTGGGTCATGTCATAATAGCTCTCTGTCTCATGTTTACCCTGGAAGGATGGTGTAATTAGGCTGAATATGAGATGGTTGGTTACAGATTTGTATCAGATCTCTTAGGTTCAACACTTGGACTGGATGGGAAGAATGTGTTTGTCATGTATGCATGTCAGTTACATATGTGTTTGTTATGCATGCACTATGATAGTCATTGTTGTAGTAGTGTCTTCATGTAGAAATTGATGATGCCAATGTGGAGATGATTGATATGTTGATTTCATTATATATACATATGTTGTTCTAATATGGATTGATTTTGTATAGGAGATAACCTCCTTTGCCCTTCACTGAGGTATGTTGATTATGTTTATATTTGATTATCTAACATGGTATGTTGGAAGAAGTAGAAGATTGAGAAGACTAGCAAAATGGTGGACTACAATTCATGTGATTCTCCCTATAGTTCAGATGAACAACATATTGATGAGAACTCCCTTAACATAATAGATACATTGAGAAGTTTTAAAGAGGAGATCAGATGTTGTAAGGTGGATAATGATTGGATCATTCAGTCACAAGAAATATTTAGCATAGGAAAAATAAGTGGAAGTGAATGTAGTCATCCTTTAGAGTTTATCATATTTGCACAGACATGGACCACTTAGGATCAGTCATGGACAAGAGGAAAGGAACAATGGGTCATATTGAAGTAGGACTTAAAGAGTATACATGTTTGACAGGGATGATACAATCATAGATGAAAGGTTCTTGGATATACCTGACATGAGAGGTAATCTCTGTGGGTTCTATTCTAGTTTTGGTTATGAATGACAATATCATTATCACCACCACCATATGTATAGGAGAAGTGAGAAGCAATACTTGCTTGAGGAGTTCAAGAAAGAAAGGTATCCTACATTTTATGGTGAAATGAAGAAGTTACAAGATGCAAAAGCTTGGTTTCTTGGGATGAATAAGCTTTTCAGATTGCATGATTATTCAGAAAATATGAAAGCCACGATAACTACTTTCACTCTTAAAGGAAAACAAGGCATTTGGTGGGAATATGTCAATAATATTAGAGGCATTCAGAAAGAGGAGTTGACTTGGAGTGAGTTTGAGATACTTTTCAAGAAGAAATATCTATCTGAAAGATATTATGACAGTAGGGAAAAGGATTTATATGAGTTCAAGATGGGATCTATGACCGAAGAGGAGTATACTAGCAGATTCTTAGAGTTGTTGAGATATGTGCCTTATATTAAGGAGGAGAAATAAAAGATTTAGAGATTCATCATTGGGTCATAAGTATCATTCAAAGACAAAATTGATTTTGATTATCCTAGATCATTGGAGGAAGCGATCATAAAGTTGAAGTACTATTATGCAAAATTGAAGTGCAAGACTAAGTCTAAGTAAGATTGGAAAGGTAATGAGAAGAATACAGGAAAGTGTGTTAAGAAGAGAGGAAAACCTTAGGATACAGATGACAAGGAGAATGTAACATCATACAAGAACTTCAATGTAGTTGATAGGGGATTTGGATTTTATTCTGAGGAGAAGAATAAGGGTGATGGCAATGGATTCTCAACACCACTAGGGTGGCATACTATAGATTTATAGTTCTTAGGAGCCACACACAGTTGGGGATGTTGGACAAAGTATTCCTTGGATTTATGCAAGGTTGGATAATAGGCAGGCTGATCATCATGTATCGATTATTGAGATGGAATGTATGCTTTTTGGTCAAGTCATTTCTATCTTGATTGACCCTGGATCTAGCTATAGTTATATCAATCCTGATTTGGTGCATAAGTGTGGTTTGAATAAAGTATTTAATGCAAAGCCTTGGTAGGTGCGGTTCACCATAGGTACCAAGAAAAGAGTTCATCATTGAGTAAAATCTTGTGCATTCGAGTCGAACAATATGTCTACATCATCACATATAAATGTGCTTCCGTTGGGATCATATATGTTGTTGGGTGTGGATTGGTTTTCCATTCATAAGACTAAGGTGGCTTGTTATGATAAGGCTATTATTTATTAGATGATGATGGATAGAAGGGAATCTTGTAGGGTAAGAAGAAGCCTACGTCAATGAGAATGGTTACATATATGCAGGAAAAGTGTAGTAGTAGGAAATAAAGTGTATTTTTTTAAGTTCATATTTCTTGTGATAAAGGGAAGGATGTCGAGGATGCTAAAGTCTTGAAGAAGTATTTGGTTTTGTAGCATTTTTAGGATGTATTTTAGGTAGATATTTCAAAGTTATCACCTCATAGGGAAGTGGAATTTTATATTGACTTGATTTCATGAGAAACACCAACATCCAAGGCACCTTATGGGATGAGCACTCTGAAGTAAGTGGAACTGAAGTTGAAGCTTAAGGAAATGCTTGAAAAGGGATACCTTAGGCCAATTTTGTCGTATTCAAGTGCATTAGTGTTGTTTGTGAAGAAAAAAGATGGTAATCTCAAGTTGTGCATTGAATAGAGACGACTAAACAATATGAAGATCAAGAATAGGTACCCATAAAAGAAGAGGATATCCACAGGATTGCTTCCCAGAATATGTATGGGAATTATGAGTTTGTTGTGGTTCCTTTTTCTTTTACTAATGTTCCAACTACTTTCATGTGTTTGATGAATAGTGTGTTGCATTCTTATCTGGACAAGTTTGTGATAGTATTCATTGATGACAAATTGATATATTTTAAGAATGAGGAAGAGCATGAAGAAAATTTTGAAGAAGTGTTGAGATTGCTAAGACAACATTAGTTATATGCCAAACTCAGTAATTGTAGTTTCTTTTAGGCCAAATTTGATTACTTGGGGCATTTGGTTTCCAAGCAAGGTACAACGGTGGACCCGTAAAAGATCAAAGTCATGGAGTGGGAAATTCCTAGGAATATGGATGAGGTTAAATCGTTCATGGGACTAATAGGTTATTATAGGTGGTTCGTCAAAAACTTCTCATAGATTTCCTATCCTATTACATCATTACAGAGAAAAGGATAGAAATTTGAATATATAGAGGAATGTGTAGCCGGTTTTAAGAAATTGAAGGATTTTCATACAAATGTTGCAGTTATAAATATTATAGATCTAGATAAAGTGTTTTTGGTATGTACAGATGCTTCCAAAAGAGGACTTGGTGGACTTTTGTTACAAGAATGATATGTACTATAGTATGAGTCAAGTTAGCTTAATGAGCATGCACATAATTATGTGACTCATGATCTGGAGTTGCCAATGATTATTGATGCATTGAAGATGTGGAGGCACTATCTTCTTGGTAGGAGCTTCCTTTTGATGAGTGATCATCGTGGGAGAAAGTACATGCTTGACCAACCTAATCTAAATTCTAGGCAAGCTAGTTGGTTGGCTATACTCAGTGAATTTGACTTCAAGATTAAGTACTTTAATGGTAAAGAAAATAAGGTTGCAGATTCTCTTAGTAGAAGAGTGTAGGCAATGTTGGAAATAATTCTGAGAGGGAGGTGAATTAGTATTATCAGATCTATAATTTTATTTCCCAAACAGATTTATATATGCTACTTCAGTGAAGTGAACTACCGTGTACACAGGACTGTACTTAAAGCAACCAACGTATATGTAGATAACTTTTGATTTAGACAATTTATCATGTATTGAGATGAAACCAGTATATCAGAGATTTATTAGATAGTGCAGTAAATGTAGAATAAAGAATCACACATAAGCAACACACATGAACACCAAGATATAAGGTGGAAACCCAATGTGGGTAAAAAACCACTTGTTGTTGTCGTCTTTGTCTTCTTTTTAATAATAAGAAAATATATTTACAATCTTGTACTAGTGCAGACTCATACCAGTACGTAGTCACCCACCTACAAAAGGCTACAACCTTCTTTCATTCTCTAGCTACTACTGGAAGGGAGCTACAACCCCCTAGGTCTTGTACTAGCCAATATGTTTACTAGTATGTAGGTGCCAACCTATAGAAAACTCCACTCTTACATAAGGGACCACATTTCATGAATTTTCAGACTGGATACTCCTCGACCACAACACCACAATTTGAAGGCAACGTTTCATCCAATTTTCATACTGGGCACACCAACAACATTGAAACTTAGAAAGTCATAACTGCAATACAACCATCAAATATATCTGCATCAACGAATCATTGAAACTCAATCCACAACTGAATCAACCAAACATTTGATAACCCATCATCATTGACGCAAATCATAATGAATCAATCTGATCATTCAGGACACTATCAGTAGAATAAAGTCACCAAAACACAAAGCAGAACCCAGAACTCTGCAATAACAAACAAAAACAATTGAAACTTTAAACATGATACTTCATAAGGTATATGCTACTTCCATGTGTCGAACCTACATGTAAATGCACTTTTACCAAAGGGAACCAGCGTACATATATGCAAATTCAAATTTATGATGTATACACTACTTTGATATGTTGAACCAGCATGTATACTCTCTTTTAATAAAGCGAACCTGCATACAGATCTGGAAACTCTAACTGAAGACATCACAACTATTCTAGACTTCAACCATACTCAGATCATCACATTAATAGAATAAAACATGCGTCAGTATTCATATCTAGATTGTTCAAGATCAAACCAAATAATGATAATACTCTTAAGCCTTTACGAGCTCGGTCCATCAACCTTCATTAGCCGTATAGGTGCATCCTTAGATCATATCAAGCAAACCATTAGAACCTCATCAACCTACATATATGATCCAACATTTCATAAGATATTCAAATCCTTGCATACCCTTGGCCTAATGTTCTTCTCCTCCTTATATAGTTTTAGGTATTTCTCAATATCATGGACCAAAACTACTTAGGACCAATACATTGGACCAAATACCTTGGACGAATACCTTGGACAAAATACCTCGGACCAATCAAATACCTTGGGCCAAGAAATACCTTGGACCAAAAACTTTTGGTTTTCCAAGATATATGTGTTTATACTTCTATGAAAGTGCGTGTGTATGTATACACTTATTTTGTTAAGTAGACCTGTGTGTATACACAAGAAGGACAAGGTGAACCTGCATATAGCTCTCTTTCTTCATTTTTTGGAGTCTGATCTGTAATTCTTTGTTGTTGACTTGTTGCACTATGATCTTTCATCTGAGTGAGTTGCCATCAAGGAAAACACGTGTATCATAATGCCAACAATCTCCCCCGTTGGACTTGATGGCAACAACACCAAGTCACTCTTTGCCTTTGACATCAAGGGCAAAGGGTGGACTAAGATATTTTCTCCCTTTGACATACATTATGCTGTTCGTGCCCCCCCTGAGTACGTGTTGAATTCTATGATTGAACTCCCCTTTTTTACATGTTGAGATGCACTGAAACCGTCCATGCTCCCCCTGAGCACAAGCAGAGTCTGAAAAAAATATTTTCTAAAAGAATAACATGACTCTATAACTCAACTATGAGAGGATGACCTCCCTATCACCAATGACTCATACATACATCCATCTCCCAACCAAGTGGGGATATACCAAATTTGACTCATCCACCCAACCGAGTGGGGATATACCAATTGTTTATACATGACAAAAACAATCAATATTACATCATCCATACCATGTAAATTGGGGATACAAATTACATCATTTGTCCAAGAGGACTCATTCAAATATATGAGAAGACATATCACACCCTAAACTTTTACATGACTTAAGAAAAAAATGGTATAAGTATATGAAACAATAGTTGGACTCATCAACCATAATGCCAAAAATGCTGAATGTACATGAATGCTAATGCTCCCCCTGAACCTGTGCTACCTGTGCGTTGTTAACAGGTCAATCATCAAGGCATCTTTGCCAGTCAGATAAAAATTAATGAACAAAGCATGTCGATAGACATTAATCATCAATATCAGTCAGAACACCCATATCAGAGCCTACCCCACTATTTTTCTTCTTTGAAAAACATATACACTCCTTGACCCATAGAAATTCTTGTGTGTATGCAACTATACTCCATGAAACACATGTATAATAACCTTTCTATGAAAAATTGGATTCAACAACAAGATGATGCAACAACTACTCCCAGCTTTTGTTTGAGATATTCAAATGTCTCTCTGGGTAGTGGTTTAGTGAATATATCAGCAACCTATTGTTTGGAGAGAACATACTCCAGTTTGACCTTTTGTTTAAACACTTGTTCACGTAGAAAATGGTATTTGATGGGTATGTGCTTGGTCTTGGAGCACATGAATGGATTATTTGAAATACTGATGGAACTTGTATTATCACATAGAATGGAGATGGGTGGAGTACATGTGATCTAAATGTCTTGCAAGGTTTGCATCATCCGAAGTAGTTGTGTGCAGCAAGATGCAGCAGCCACATATTCTGCTTCAGTTGTAGATAAAGCAATTGAACTTTGTTTCTTGCTGAACAAAGACACTAACCTGGAACCCATTTAGAATGCACCACCATTAGTGTTTTTTCTGTCATCAAAACTTCCTTCCCAATCTGCATTTGTATACGCATGAAGAGTAAGATCTGTATCTCTGGGATCCATAAACCAAAGTCCTCAATTCCTTGAAGATATTTGAAAATTATATTGAATGCCTAAAGGTGTGATTCCTTTGGATTTGCTTGGAATATTCCAACCGTTCCTACTGCATGCATGATGTCAAGTCAGGTACCTGTTAAATAAAGCAGACAGCCAATCATGAATCTATAAGCTAGTTGATGTACTGTTGCTGATTCATCATTTGAGTTGAGACTGCATCTTGTTACCATTGGGGTAAATACAGGTTTAGGATCTTCCATGCATACCTTTTCAAGATCTATTTGAGATATTTGGTTTTTGAAAGAAAAGTACCATCTTTATTTTGTTGAACTTGTAGACCAAGAAAATAGGTAAGTTCACCAAGCAAGGACATTTCAAATTCTTGTTGCATTACTAAAGAAAACTTTTGACTCATGGATTCTTCATTGCTACAAAAAATAATATCATCAACATAAACAACAATAATTAGAAATTTATTAGTTTCAATCTTTGTATATAGATAGCTAGTGCTAAACCTTTTGTAAAACCTTGTTGGTGTAGTTATTTGTCAAGGTGGTAATACCAAGCCCTTGGAGCTTGTTTCAGACCATCGAGAGCCTTTTTTAGTATGCATACAAGTTCTGCATCATTTCCAAGAATGAATCCTTCTGGTTGTTCAATATAACCTTCTTCTTCTAAATCTCCATTAAGGAAATCATATTTTACATCCATTTGGTATACTTTGATTTTCTGAAAGCTAGAAAGAGCAAGAAACATCCTTCTAGCTTGAATTCTAGCAACAGGTGCAAAAGTTTCTTCAAAATATATACCTTCTTGTTGAGCATACCCTTTACAAACAAGTCTAGCCTTATTTCTAACGACTTCCCTATTTTCATTCAACGTGCTTTTGAATATCCATTTAGTTCCTATAATGTTTTTACTATGAGGTCTAGGAACTAATTCCCAGGTATTATTCTTTTCAATTTGCTCAAGTTCCTCATTCATGGCCTTGATCCAACACTCATGTTTTCATGCTTCATTTACATATTGAGGTTCGATGGAGGATAGTAATGTTAGATAGCTTGAGGTTTCTACAATAGTTCTTCTTGTTTGTACACCTGCCTCTTTTTCCCCTAAAATTTGAGTTTCTGGATGATTTTTCTGAACATACCTAGACGGAGTCTTGCCTTTTGTCGTTGTCTCTTCTTCTAGTGCTTCATTGGTTTCTTCTTCAATATCATTGTGATTTGATGTGGGAAGATAATCCCCATCTTCTTCATTGTTATAATCTTATGTTTTTATCGGTTTTGGATTTTTGCATGCTTCATCAACTACAACATCAATACTTTCAACAATTTTCCCAAGTCTTTTATTATAACATTTATATCCTTTACTTCAAGAAGAGTAACCAAGAAGAATACCTTCATCTACTCTGTGCTCAAACTTACCAAGTTTTTCATCTAAGACATTTGATTTTTCAATCTGATTCATTTTCAACCAAAGCTTTAAAGGCTTGAAACTTTTCAAATGCTTCATCTTTATGCTTTAGAAGACCTATCCAACACATTCTAGAAAAATCATCAATGAACAAAATAAAGTATTCTTCTCCATGAGGTGACTTTTTCCTTGATGGTCCACATAAATCAATATGGACAAGTTTAAGAGGCTTACTAGCTGACCCTTCTTTTTAAATGAAGTGAGCTCTGGTTTGCTTATCGATTTGACATGGTTTGCATATTGTATTTTCAGGGATGCTGATGTCTGGAATTTCACGAACAACCTTGAATTTGCATGCTTTTCTTATCTAAGAAAATCTTAGATGTCCCAATCTTCTATGCCACAACTAGTTTTCATCATTTTTGCTTAGATAACACTATTGTTGTCCTCCCTTGAGTATGTATCAGTTGCTTGGAGTTCTTGTACCTTTGATCATGGTCTCTCCTATATCAAGCTTATGAACAACACCTCTGTTTGATCGAAACACTACTTCATTTCCTTGATCACACATTTGACTGACACTTAACAGGTTATGCTTTAAACTGTCTACGTACATAACATTTCTAGCTTTAACATTTTCTTTCAAGAAAGCATAGCCTTTACCTTTTATGATAGTATGAGTGTCATTTACAAATGAGAGATTCTTCTCCTTTTCCAAGGAATTATATGAGTGAATTTTTTATCTGTCACATGTCATGTGTTTTGAGCATCCACTGTCGATGTACCACTGATTTTCTTGCATATAAGGCTATGCCACATCTTTCTGTTTGAAATTATTTCCTTCTCCATATCTTGGGAGTTAATGGAAATTGTGCCTTTTGAGATGTTTGCCAAAATTTGCTCCTGCATTCAGATTCTTCATGACCAAAGTTGTTACAAATTGAGAATTATATTTCATTTTCAACAAGAGAAAAATTATTATAAGAAATTTTCTTGATCCCTGTCACATTCCTTTGATTTCATGCTTCTCTAGTCATTATGGTTTTGTAAGCAACACATTAAGCGACTTTGTGTCCTTAATTATGACATGAAAAAAATTGCCCATTAAAGAAGTTCCTTCGACTACCGAATCTATTGGCTTGGTGATTGTAGTTTCTATTGGTATTCATCTTTGGAGAAAATTGAGTATGATTTACCTGAGGTTGGTTGTGGCTTCTATTCATCCTTGGAGTAAATTGAGTTTGATTTACTTAGTGATCTGCTTTATGCCTTTGCTGATGATTGTCATACTATTCACTGGTCTTTTCCGCATCATGATAGCTTTTGTTGGAGGTTGACAGCTTCTGAGATGCTTCTTCAATATATCCAAGACTTGCCTTTATCAGAGGAGAACGTTGCACTTTCATAATTTCATTTAAAGCTTCTGACCCTTTAGCAAATCTAAGATTGAGAGATTTCATTTTCTCAAGATCCTTTCTTATACCCACAATTTCACATTCTAGTTTTTCATTGTGTTTTTCTTTTTCAGCAAGTTGGTATGTCAAGGTATCTATAATCATATTATTTTCTTCTAAACAAATTTTGAGTTTAGAGATTTCTTCATGAAGGTCATCCTCTTCTAAACCATCACTAATATTATCATCTTCATAAGCCATTATAAGTCTATAATCATTGTTATTTTCATCTTCATCACTATTTGATAAACCATCACTATCTTCATGAGTATAGTAACTCCTTTTATTTACAACTTGTTTTATATTCCATTTTGCATATTCCTTCCCTTTTTCATATTTATCTTTATGAGGACATTTGGTAGCATAATGGTTGACTCTACCACATGCAAAGCATTTGAAGGGTAGCTTACCTCTAAATCTTCGGGAACCCATTGAAACTTCTTGACAAAGTTTACCTCATCTTCTTCTTTTGAAATATGTCCTGATTCATTGTGTTTTTTCCTTCCTTTTTCTGAAGCTTTAAATTCGGCTTCTCTCATATCTGATGGTCCTCCTTTTCTAATCTCAATGGAAGTTAAGATTCCGTGAAGCTGTGTCATAGTGATAGTTTGCAGATCCTGTTTTTCTTCTATGGCACACACTTTTGATTCAAATTTAGTAGACAAGGATCTCAAAACTTTCTCAACTAAGGTAACTTCCTTTATTTCTTCACCCACATTCATCATACAATTAACAACCTCATCTATATGTAAGAAGTAACTGGCCATACTTTTATCACTGTGCATCTTGAGAGTTTCATACTGAATTCTGAGAGTTTGAAGCTTAACACGTTTTACCTGAGAGTCTCCTTCATAGCTCAGAACAATTTTGTCCCATATTTCTTTGGCTGATTTGAGCTACATGACTTTGAAATTTTTTGATTATGATAGACATCCCAATAAAGTATTGAAAATTCTGGCATTTGTTTCATATTTCTTTTTACCTGCCATATATGTAGGAATTTCTATTGGAAATGTATATCCTCCTACAACAATTTCCCAGACTTTCGTTCCAAGTGATTATAGATAGACTGTGGTTCTTATTTTCCAATAAACAAAATTCCTCCCATAAAAGATTTGCAGTTTGATGGATCCCATGCTTTCTTGATTACTCATGATGATGGATCTCCCTTCAAGCAATCAAGCTTCTTCTGAAGGACCTCCTCTGATACCAATTGTTGGAAATAATGCTGAAAGGGGGGTGAATCAATATTACCAAATCTATAATTTTATTTCCCAAATAGATTTATATACACTACTTCAGTGAAGTGAACTAGTGTGTACACGCAAGTGTACTTAAAGAAACCAGCATATATGTAGAGAACTTTTGATTTAGACAATTTATCATGTATTGAGCTTAAACCAGTATATCAGAGATTTATTAGACGGTGCAGTAACAGAAGAATAAAGCATCACACATAAGCAACACACATGAACACCAAGATATAAAGTGGAAACCCAATGTGGGTAAAAAACCACCTACTTCTATCATCTATGTCTTCTTTTTAATAATAATAAAATCCGTTTACAATTTTGTACTAATGTAGACTCATACCAGTACGCAGTCACCGACCTACAGAATGCTACAACATTCTCTTGTTCTCCAACTACTACTGGAAGGGAGCTACAACCCCCTAGCTATTGTACTAGCCAATATGTTTACTAGTATGTAGGTGCCAGCCTACAGAAAACCCCACTCTTCCACTAGGGACCATGTTTCATGAATTTTTAGATTGGGTATTCCTGGAACACAACACCACAATTTGAAGGCCACGTTTCATCCAATTTTCATACTGGACCCATCAACAACATTGGAACTCAAAAAATCATAACTGCAATACAACCATCAAATACATCTACATCAACCAATCTTTGAAAGTCAATCCACGACTGAATCAATCAATCACTTGACAACCCATCAGCACTGAAGCGAATCACAATGAATCAATCTGATCATTCAGGACATTGTCACCAGAATACAA
>Ga0181464_1001047_pt1 | contig 13384 bp, 7 predicted proteins | sample InSIn2gowninarea_FD_119074 | JGI IMG/M metagenome (GOLD analysis project Ga0181464, IMG submission 119074) | Clean room microbial communities from NASA Spacecraft Assembly Facility at Jet Propulsion Laboratory, Pasadena, California, USA -... ...
GATCAATTTCAGAGTATCTTATCAAGTGGAAGAACTTATCTGCTGAAGATTCCACATGGGAGGATGAGAATTTTATGCAGAAGTATCCAGAACTACTCAAGCGTTGAGGACAACACTTTTTTGAAGGCGAGGGGCATGTTGGGTCCCTATAATACTAGTGATTACCCCATTACTATTGTAGTTATACCCCTTATTAATATTGTTGTGCCCCTATTGCCCCCATATTGTTATTACTGTGCCCCATAGAATCCCTCTATTGTTATTTTTGTGGCTTTATATTATTATTGTTAGGTCGGCTGGATTATATTGTGACTCCTTAGACTCCTATATATAGAAAGGAGGTTTTGTCATTTGAATCATCAAAGAATTGTTCATTTATGTAATGTAAAGGAGGTTGCCCCCTCGAAGAGGCTGAATTCTAAGGCGTTGATCTATCTTTTCTATCTTTTCTTGAGCTGGGTTCATAACATTATTCCCCTGGCTCCTAAGGGAATACGGCCGAGGTAACCACTAACCAATCTTTTAGATGCAGGTCCTAGCCTACCTATAGCCAGAGAGGGCTCTCTCTTTGAAATTTAGCTTTGTTTTGGTGAGATTTTAGGCTAGTTATGAAGTGCAGATATTTGTTTGGTGTTTGGATGGTGTCATTCAATAGAGCAGGGTGCAAATATAAGAAGTTCAGTCCATTGGGTTAATGGAGTCTATGAGGATGAACTGTTGGATGTGGTTTCTTTGACTAAAGTAGATACTACAGAGCAGGGTAATCAACCATGGAACAATCTGTAAACTGAAGTCAGATGGAATGGGGTCAGGGGGTGAAGGGCAACTAAGAATCCTTCATCATGTTGACAGAGGGAAAGTGGGTGAATATTGCCAGGGAGCAATTAATAATTCTTCAACTATATTTAGAGTGTAAGAACGAGGGAGACAAGAGCAATAAAGAATTCTTGCCTATGCTAGTCCTGAAGAAAACATAGAAAATAACAGAGATTGAACACAAAGTACAGTTAAGTAAATTATGGGCTATTCTTTTTCCCTGTTATTTAGATCATGAAACATAGATGATACAGTAAACATAGAAACTGAAAACAGAAGTAAGAAAGACTTATTGATCGACAGAATGATTCAAGAATTCTATAACATAGTCCTCTATCATCAATTCCACATCCAGAGTTCAGCAACAATGCATTCTAGCGGCCTTTTATTCAGAATATTTTCAGAGTTACAGCGCAGTCTCAGAAATGAATCACCAACCAACCAATAACCCTAATACATCACTTGGGGAGGTATTTATATGACAAAATATGTACAAACAATATCTCATAAAATATCTAAGAAAATATCTAAGTTTAACCTAACGTAATTTACAAGCAAGGTAAAATTATCTAGCTTAATCTGCGCTGGAGGCAGGTCCTTCATAATTTAGCTTATAGGTGGCCTTTGTAGCTCTGTGCCGACTGTCTGTAATAACTACCCCTTGACTTCTAATTCGCTCCTCTTAGTCGGTTCTGATGTGCATTAATTCTGATTTGATTTAGCTTTTAATTCTCCAATGATACTCTTTGACTTGCTTGGATCCTCATTAATGTTCCTCTCATACCCTTTTTGTTGAATTGCCCTGGCTTACCACTGTATCACAGAATATGACTACTATCGTGTCCTGTTTGTTTCTTTTTCTGTGGGCTACGAAGTCTTTCGGCACTGGCTTGAACACTATCAAAAGGAGGAGGAGGATTGTACAATGGTAACTTCGGTTGAGGCTGCGAGCTCATTGTCCAGAGATTTTCTGGTCGGAGGTAGCCGAAATGGGTGAAGATGCGATCCTGATTACTTTGCACCTCGAGCACGCGCGAGTGCTGAGCGAAATTATAACAAAATAACTTCTTTACCCCTTTAATGGGCGAAAGCGACTTTAGGCGGGAGTTTCTTGATTTGAAGGACGGGAGTGATCACTGTTGGATGAAATAGAAATGGATGGATGAAGGTCGTTGGATCATGCAAGGGTAGATCAAACGGCTGAGGAGAAATCGCAATATCGCATCAGTGAAGGGCAATGGGTTAGGAGCCTTTTCGTATATGTGATAGGGACTGCGATATGCGATTGTGATATCGCATGGGGGGAGACTTTGCAATGTGCGATTGCGATATCGCATCGGGGGATCAGATAGTAGATGGTAAGGGATAAAGGATTAAATGTGCGCGATAAGCGATTGCGATATGGGATTGCGATATGCGACGATGCAATGATGCGATGATGCGATTGTGATATCGCATCGAGGGATCGCATCGCTGAAATGAAAACAGAGGCAGGCCAACACTTGCGATATGCAATTGTGATATCGCATCAGAGGAGGTCATCGGGGAAACAAAACAGAGGGGCAGGTCAACACTGCGATTTGCGATTGCGATATCACATTGGAGAAGGTCAAATGGATGCGGAGAGGGTTCTTACTAAGTTTCAAATAAACTTAGTAATTCTCGAAGAACATACTAATAGTTATATTTCAACCAAGGCAGGGATATATTAAATATTGGGGCTTTTTATAGCCAATAATACGGGGAAAGGTATAAAGGGGGATTTATATAATAGAGTTAAGAAGGTTAATGTGAAATTTTGAGAAGAAAGCGCTAAGTATTAATGTTAGACAACTTAGGCTTTTTAAAGGGAAGAAAGATTTCATACAAGGAATATGACCAACCCCTAAGTAAAGCAGATTCTTACTTAGGAAAATGTTTATGGAATGAGATGAGTGATTCAGTGATATTAAGAAGATCTTAATATCTATGGGGGAAATTAGTAAATGATTTGGGAAAGTGTGAAGGGGAGTTAGTCATGCCTCACTTGAGCCGCTCTAGGGGAATCTCTTTTGTACCTATGATGGAAGTAAATTCAACACTTTGAGAGACACAATTTATCACAAGTCTCATTCTGCAAAATCAAAACTGCCTACCCTCCCTATTTTGCCTAACATTTTTTCTTCTTTCTTCTTCGGTGCATTTGGACTAGCAAACCCTGATTTTCTTCTTTTCTTTTGGCTGTCCTCCTATCTAAATCTATCTTTATCTCTTCCAGGGGCTCAGATTAAGAAGTTGAGCACCCTTGCTTCTCTACCTAACTACTTATCCTCCAAGATTAAATAGTTTGGACAGATTTTTATTCTCTATCTCTAAAACAAGAAATATAAACCTAGAGAGGCCAAGATTAAGTTGTTTGGCCTTTCCTTAACTGTGACAAAATTACTGATTGCATGATTTGAAATTCTTCAAAAATGGGATAGTAGTGGCATTTGAGCTAGCACACTTTCCTCGCCTTTTGATTGGGGTTCATTTCTTTTATTTTTCTCTTAGCCAATTCATTCTTCTTTTTACCCTTTGATTTTTCTTTTAGGGCATACCCTCTTTACATTTTTAAAATTTTTTATTTTCTTGGAAATATGGAACCTTTGCAGCATGGAAAGGATGACATATTTGGCATTTCCAAAGGCAAACATGAAAAATGAAACCTATTGGTATAGGAGCATAACACTGGCTCCACTTGGGGATGGCTTTTCCTGGTGAAAAGTCAAGAACAGCAGGTCAGATGGCATTCTGTACAATTCTTCTTGCATTCTGAAATCTTCCCTTTTGCTGGTTGTTTTTTCTGCATACATGACAGCACACTTGAGGAGCTTAGGGCCTTCTCTTCAAGCTTCAACTGCAGAAAGTTACTATCCAAAAAAAAAACCGAAATCCTACCTACTTACTCTAATCAGCTTTCTATTTGTTGGTTAGGTAAAATGAAACAGCCAGTGCAACCACTTAAGCATTATATACATGAGTGACCTTTCTTGCTTGTGCTTGTTGGTGTTTAAAATTGAGATCTTGCAATCAGATATAGTTGTGTTAACCTGCGAGAAGATAAGGAAATTACTGATTTCCTTCGCTGAATCTAGAAACTGTACAAAAGGGTCCTACAAAATATATACACAATTCTTGAGCCGAATCAAACAATTGTACAAATGTTTTGGATAGCTTTCATGCCTTGGACTGGGGAAATCACTTTTGTCTTTATCACCATGTATGTTTTCAACTGTTCTTTGTGGTGATATTTCTACCGATTGTAATGCATGTTTTGTGAAATCATTACCATCTTGATTTTGACCCTTACAGCCTGTTAATGGAGATGACTTCTAATTTCTTCCATCATTCAACTTGTCAGATGATGGATTATACAGAACTTGGAATGATTCTTGCAATTTATTGCATACAGGTTCAGATGGAATTTGACAGATTTGTACACGCTGCTCCTCCTTTTCTTTAAATAATTCAGATGATTCAAAACAAAGCGGCAAGGAATCAACTTGGATTTTTTGATCATATGTTGCTGCTTCCAAGTCTTCTTCTGCAATCTAATATTCAGTGGCATTTTGGGGCTGCAAATCTAGAAGTGATGAATTTTGAGCAAAGATTTGATTATCCTCTAGATGGTCAATATCAAAACTTGTTGACATTTGATTTCTAATTGCATGATGGTTATCTTTGATAAATTGAAAAGAATCAAAACAAAATGGTAAAGTTCCTTCACTGGTTTCAAAATTTTCTGCACTTTCCTCCTCCTCTTCATAGCTAAAATGAACAAGCTGATCACTGGATTCAAGCTGTTGAACCTGAATTTTCCTTTTTCCCAAAATAGTTTCTAATTCCTCTGTAAAGTTTTTTTTGTTTTGAGGAACATAATCATCATCATATTGATCATATTCGGGTAGATCACTGAAAGAAGAAATGTTATCAGATTCACACAGTAGATCAGGAGATTGCTCCTCCACATATTTCTCTATGAATCTGTTATTTGATTTGTGGTGGATTGAGTTGGTAGAAATTTGTTCATGAATATCAATTTTTTCCTTTTGTAAAACAGATGTGTCCTGGTGATCTAGACATTCAGCTTTCATTTTGATCTTGTTATCATTTCCTCTGATTTCTTTATCAAACTATCAAGTTTTTCCTCTTTCTCTATTTTCATCTTTTCTCCGCTAATTTTCAGATTAACCTCTACGTCCACTGCCATGTTCTGCATCTGTTCCATAGTGGATGGGTTTCTTTCTCTCAGATGAAATTCAATCTCTGAATCAAATGCTCTTGGATAATACAATAGAGCTGAATCAGGGGGAGGTTTTACATTTAATGGTATTGAATGATAGATTTGATTGAATCTGTTTGAAAATTGTTGTATTGTTTCATCTGGATGTCTTTTTAACTAATTATATTCTTCTATGATCATGAGGAGATTGACTTTGATTATCCATCTATCAAGGAAGAGTTTGAGAAACTACTCAATATTTGAGATACTTGCCTCAGGCAAGGTTTTGAACGAAGTCCTAACTTTGCCTTGCAAAGAAAGAGCGAAAAGCCTAATACTAATATCCTCATCATCCACTTCAAATAAGTTAAGATAATCTTCAAAAACTTGGATATGCTTTTGGGCAGTGACACCATTCTCTCCATTAAATCTTGGGAGATACTTGGGATAATCGTTAGGGAAAGCATAGAGTGTGGGAGGCAAAATGAGTGGCTTATATCTATCAGGAACTTTATGAGGTACGGGAATATGTTCAGGGATTGGATGATTGGTCTTGATTTTTGGGCTCTCCTTGGTTGTACGATGATCTTCAAAAGAATTGAAAGACTGCTGTTCCAATGTGTAAGGAGACATTTCATCAACATTTTTCAAAGGAAAATAATTAAAATTTAATCTAAAATCATCTCTAAAATACAATATACATTGAAAAATCTTATGAATGAGAAAGAACATAATGTCTTAGATAATAATCCAGGTCAAAAGCCTGATCTTTTCATACAATTCTTTCAAGTTCATTTCTCCAGTGGAGTCTTGATTGTGAAAATGATGTGGAGTCGCCAGGTGGATGATTTTAACCTTAGCGTGTCAGATCCCTGTCCACTATCACAGATCATATCTAAAGATGTAAAATAATTCTGAAGAAAAAGATTCAGTGTCTCTAGGAGACCGAATTTTTTTGAGTTTTTATGATTATTTTGATTTTTTATGATTTTTGCAAACAAATTTTATGATTTCTTTAAGAGGTTTTTAGATACGATATTTATACTTTCTTAAAGACTTTATTTGAGACAAGGAACTGATCAAGTATTTAGATTTGCAGTAATAAACAAATTATTCAGATCCCTGGCAGAGTCGCCAATGATGTTATCACTCAGGTTGCTCCCTTCGTTCCTAAGGGAATACGGCTGAGGTAACCACTAACCAATCTTTTAGATGTAGGTCCTAGCCTACCTGTAGTCAAAGAGGGCTCTCTCTTTGAAATTTAGCTTTGTTTTGGTGAGATTTTAGGCTAGTTATGAAGTGCAGATATTTGTTTGGTGTTTGGATGGTGTCATTCAATAGACCAAGGTGAAAATATAAGAAGTTTAGTCCATTGGGCTAATGGAGTCTATGAGGATGAATTGCTGGATGTGGTTTCTTTGACAGAAGGAGGTACTACAGAGCAGGGTAATAAGCGATTGTGATATGGGATTGCGATATGTGAAGATGCGATGATGCAATTGCGATATCGCATCGGGGGATCGCATCGGGGAAATGAAAACAGAGGTGGGTAGGTCAACACTACGATTTTCGATTGCGATATCACATCGGAGGAGGTCATCGGGGAAACAAAACAAAGGGTCTGGTCAACATTGCGATTTGCGATTGCGATATTGCATCGGAGGAGGTCAAATGGATGTGGGGAGGGTTCTTACTAAGTTTCAAATAAACTTAGTAATTCCCGAAGAACATACTTATGGTTATATTTCAACCAAGGCGGGGATATATTAAATATTGGGGCCTTTTATAGGTAATAATACAGGGATACGTATAAAGGGGGATTTATATAATAGAGTTAAAAAGGTTAATGTGAAATTTTGAGAAGAAAGCGCTAAGTATTAATGTTAGGCAACTTAGGCTTTTTAAAAGGAAGAAAGAGTTCACACAAGGAATATGACCAGCCCCTAAGTAAAGCAGATTCTTACTTAGGCAAATGCTTATGGATGAGATGAGTGATTCAGTGATATTAAGAAGATCTTAATATCTTTGGGGGAAATTAGTAAATGATTTGAGAAAGTGTGAAGGGGAGTTAGTCATGCCTCGCTTGATCCACTCCAAGGGAATCTATTTTGTACCTATGATGGGAGTAAATTCAACACTTTGAGAGACAAAATTTATCACAAATCTCATTCTGCAACATCAAAACTGCCTACCCTGCCTACTTTGCCTAACATTTTTCTTCTTTCTTCTTGGGTGCATTTAGACTAGCAAACCCAGATTTTCTTCTTTTCTTTTGGCTGTCCTCTTATCTAAATCTATCCTTATCTCTTCCAATGGCTCATATTAAGTAGTTGAGCACCCTTGCTTCTCTACCTAACTACTTATCTGCCAAGATTAAACAATTTGGACAGATTTTTATTCTCTATCTCTAAAACAAGAAATTTAAACCTAGAGAAGCCAAGATTAAGCTGTTTCGCCTTCCCTTAACTGTGACAAAATTACTGATTGCATGATTTTAAATTCTTCAAAAATGGAATAGTAGTGGCATTTGAGCTAGCACACTTTCCTGGCCTTTTGATTGGGGTTCATTTCTTTTATTTTTCTCTTGGTCAATTCATTCTTCTTTTTACCCTTTGATTTCTTAGGGCATACCCTCTTTAGATTTTTAAATTTTTTATTTTCTTGGAAATATGGAACCTTTGCAGCATGGAAATGATGACATATTTGTCATTTCCACAGTCAATCATGAAAAATGACACCCATTGGTATAGCAGCATAACACTGGCTCCACTTGGGAATGGCTTTTCCTGATGAAAAGTCAAGAAAAGTATGTTAGATGGCCTTCTGTACAATTCTTGCTACGCTCTGAAATCTTCCCTTTTGATAGTTGCTTTATTTGCATACATGACAGCACACTTGAGGAGCTTAGGGCCTTCTCTTTGGGCTTCAACTACAGCAAGTTACTATCCAAACAAAAAAACTAAAATCCTACCTACTTACTCTAATCAGCTTTCTGTTTGCTGGTTAGGTAAAATGAAATAGCCAATGTAGCCACTTAAGCATTATATACATGAGTGACCTTTGTTGCTTGTGCTTGTTGGTGTTTAAAATTGAGATCTTGTAATCAGATATAGCTCTGTTAACCTGCGAGAAGATAAGGAAATTCCTAATCTCCTTCGTTGAATCTAGAAACTGTACAAAAGGGTCCTACAAAATATATACACAATTCTTGAGCTAAATCAAACAATTGTACAAATGTTTCGGATAGCTTTCATGCCTTGAAATTGGGAAATCACTTTTGTCTTTATCACCATGTATGTTTTCAACTGTTCTTTGTGGTGATATTTCTACCGATTGTAATGCCTATTTTGTGAAATCATTACCATCTTGATTTTGACCCTTACAACCTGTTAATGGAGAAGAATTTTTATTTCTTCCATCATTCAACCTGTCAGCTGATGGATTATACAGAACTTGGAATGATTCTTGCAATTTATTACATACAGGTTCAGATAGAATTTGACAGATTTGTACACACTGCTTCTCCTTTTCTTTAAATAATTCAAATGGTTCAGAACAAAGCGGCAGGGAATCAACTTGGATTTTTTCATCATATGTTGCTGCTTCCAAGTCTTCTTCTGCAATCTGATATTCAGTGGCATTTTGGGGCTGCAAATCTAGAGGTGATGAATTTTGAGCAAAGATTTGGTTATCCTCTAGATGGTCATAATCAAAACTTGTTGACATTTGATTTCTAATTGCATGATTGTTATCTCTAATAAACTGAAAAGAATAAAAAAAAATGGTAAAGTTCCTTCACTAGTTTCAAAATTTTCTGCACTTTCCTCCTCCTCTTCATAGCTGAAATGAACAAGCTAATCACTGGATTCAAGCTGTTGAACCTGAACTTTCCTTTTTCCCAAAATAGTTTTTGATTCCTCTGTAAAGTTAATTTGGTTTTGAGGAACATAATCATCATCATATTGATAATATTTGGGTAGATTACTGAAAGAGGAAATGTTATCAAATTCACACAACAGATCAGGTGATTTCTCCTCCACGTATTGCTCTATGAATCTGTCATCTGATTTGTGGTAGATTGAGTTGGTAGAAATTTGTTTGTGAATATCAATTTTTTCCATTTGTAAAACAGATGTGTCCTGGTGATCTAGACATTTAGCTTTCATTGTGATCTTCTGTATCATTTCCTCTGATTTCTTTATCAAACTATCAATTTTTTCCTCTTTCTCTGTTTTCAGGCTTTCTCCCCTAATTTTCAGATTAACCTCTACGTCCACTGCCATGTTCTGCGTCTGTTCCATAGTGGATGGGTTTCTTTCTCTCAGATGAAATTCAATCTCTGAATCAAATCCTCTTGGATAATGCAGTAGAGCTGAATCAGGGGGAGGTTTTACATTTAATGGCATTGAATGATAGATTTGATTGAATCTGTTTGAAAATTGTTGTATTGTTTCATCTAGATGTATTTTTAACTAATTATATTCTTCTATGATCATGAGGAAATTGACTTTAACTATCCATCTATCAAGGAAGAGTTTGAGAAACTGCTCAAGATTTGAGATGCTTGCCTCAGGCAAGGTTTTGAACTAAGTCCTAACTTTTCCTTGCAAAGAAAGAGTGAAAAGCCTAATACTAACATCCTCATCATCCACTTCAAATAAGTTAAGATAATCTTCAAAAACTTGGATATGCTTTTGGGCAGTGACACCATTCTCTCCATCAAATCTTGGGAGATACTTGGGATAATCGTTAGGGAAAGTATAGAGTGTGGGAGGCAAAATGAGTGGCTTATATCTATCAGGAACTTTATGAGGTACGAGAATATGTTCAGTGATTGGATGATTGCTCTTGATTTTTGGGTTCTCCTTGGCTGTATGATGATCTTCAAAAGAATTAGAAGACTGTTGTTCTAATGTGTAAGGAGAATTTTCATCAACATTTTTCAAAGGAAAACAATAAAAATTTAATCTATAATCATCTCTAAAATACAACATACATTGAAAACTCTTATGAATGAGAAAGAACATAATGTCTTGGATAATAATCTAGGTCAAAAGCCTGATCTTTTCATACAGTTCTTTCAGGTTCATTTCTCTAGTGGAGTCTTGATTGTGAAAATGATGTGGAGTCGCCAGGTGGATGATTTTAACCTTGGTGTGTCTGATCCCTATCCACCATCACAGATTAGATCTAAAGATGTAAAATAATTCTGAAGAAAAAGATTCAGTGTCTCCAGGAGACCGAATTTTTTGAGTTTTTATGATTATTTTGATTTTTTATGATTTTTCAAAACAACTTTTATGATTTCTTTTTTAGATACAAGATTTATACTTTCTTAAAGACTTTATTTGAGACAAGGAACTGATCAAGTATTTAGATTTGCAGTAATAAACAAATTATTCAGATCCCTAGTGGAGTCACCAATGATGTTATCACTCAGGTTGTTCCCCTGGCTCCTACGGGAATACGACTGAGGTAACCACTAACCAATCTTGTAGATGCAGGTCCTAGCCTACCTGCAACCAGAGAGGGCTCTCCCTTTGAAATTTAGCTTTGTTTTGGTGAGATTTTAGGCTAGTTATGAAGTGTAGATATTTATTTGGTGTTTGGATGGTGTCATCCAATAGAGCAGGGTGCAAATCTAAGAAGTTCAATCCATTGGGCTAATGGAGTCTATGAGGATGAACTGCTGGATGTGGTTTCTTTGACAGAAGGAGGTACTATAGAGCAGCATAATCAGCCATGGAACAATCTGTAAACTGAAGTCAGATGGAATGGGGTCAAGGGGTGAAGGGCAACTAAGAATCCTTCATCATGCTGACAGAGGGAAAGTGGGTGAATATTGCCAGTGAGCAATTAAGAATTTGTTAACTATATTCAGAGTGCAAGAACCAGGGAGACAAGAGCAATAAAGAATTCTTGCCTATTCTAGTCTTGAAGAAAACATAAAAAATGACAGAGATTGAACACAGAGTACAGTTAAGTAAATTCTGGGCTATTCTTTTTCCCTGTTATTTAGATCATGAAACATAGATGATACAGTAGACATAGAAACTGAAAAAACAAGTAAGAAAGACTCATTTATCCACAGAATGATTCAAGAATTCTGTAACATAGTCCTCTGTTATCAATTCCACATCCAGAGTTCAGAAACAACGCATTCCAGCGGCATTTTATTCAGAATATTTTCAGAGTTACAGCGCAGTCTAAGAAATGAATCACCAACCAACCAACAACCCTAATGCATCGCTTGGGTAGGTATTTATATGACAAAATATGTACAAACAATATCTCATAAAAGATCTGAGAAAATATCTAAGTTTAACCTAACATAATTTACAAGCAAGGTAAAAATATCTAGCTTATGATGCACTGGAGGCAGGTCCTTCATAGTTTAGCTTATAGGCATCCTTTGTAGCTCTGTGCCGACTGTTTGTAATAACTGCCCCTTGACTTCTGATTCACTCCTCTTAGTCGGTTTCGATGTGCATTAATTCTGATTTGATTTAGCTTTTAATTCTCCACTGATACTCTTTGACTTGCTTGGATCCTCATTAATGTTCCTTAGATACCCTTTTTGTTGAATCGCCCTGGCTTACTACTGTATGGCAGAATACGACTGCTATCGTGTCCTGTTTGTTTCTTTTTCTGTGGGCTAGGAAGTCTTTCAGTGCTGGCTCGAACACTATCAGAAGGAGGAGGAGGACTGTACAATGGCAACTCCGGTTGAGGCTCTGAGCTTGTTGTTCGGAGCTTTTCTCGTCGGAGGAGGTCGAAATGGCTGAAGATGCGATCTTTGTTACTTTGCACCTAGAGCATGCGCGAGTGCTGAGCGAAAATATAGCAAAATAACTTCTTTACCCCTTTAATGGGCAAAAGCGACTTTAGGCGGGAGTTTCTTGATTTGGAGGGAGCGATCACTGTTGGATGAAATAGAAATAGATGGATGAGGGCCGTTGGATCATGCAAAGGTGGATCGGATGGCTGAGGAGAAATCACAATATCACATCGACGAAGGGCAATGGGTTAGGATCCTTTTCATATATGTGATAGGGACTGTGATATCGCATGGGGGGAGACTTTGCTATGTGCGATTGCAATATCGCATCGGGGGATCGAATAATGGATGGTAAGGGACAAAGGCTTAAATGCGCACGATAAGCGATTACGATATGGTATTGTGATATGCAACGATGCGATGATGTGATGATGCGATTGCAATATCGCATTGGGCTATTGCATCGGTGAAATGAAAACAGAGGTGGGCCAACACTTGCGATATGTGATTGCGATATTGCATCGGAGGAGGTCATCGGGGAAACAAAATAGAGGGGCAGGTCAACACTGTGATTTGTGATTTCGATATTGCATCAGAGGAGGTCAAATGGATGCGGGGAGGGTTCTTACTAAGTTTCAAACAAACTTAGTAATTCCCTAAGAACATACTTATGGTTATATTTCAATAAAGGCGGGGATATATTAAATATTGGGGCTTTTTATAGCTAATAATACGGGGAAAGGTATTAAGGGGGATTTATATAATAGAGTTAAAAAGGTTAATGTGAAATTTTGAGAAGAAAGCACTAAGTATTAATGTTAGGCAACTTAGGCTTTTTAAAGGGAAGAAATAGTTCATACAAGGAATATGACCAGCCCCTGAGTAAAGCAGATTCTTACTTAGGCAAATGTTTATGGAATGAGATGAGTGATTCCATCATATTAAGCAGATCTTAATATCTTTGGGGGAAATTATTAAATGATATGGGAAAGTGTGAAGGGGAATTAGTCATGCATCGCTTGAGCCGCTCCAAGGGAATCTATTTTGTACCTATGATGGGAGTAAATTCAATACTTTGAGAGACAAAATTTATCACAAGTCTCATTCTACAACATCAAAACTGCCTATCTTGCCTACTTTGCCTTACATTTGTTCTTCTTTCTTCTTGGGTGCATTTGGACTAGCAAACCCTAATTTTCTTCTTTTCTTTTGGCTGTCCTCCTATCTAAATCTATCCTTATCTCTTACAGGGGCTCAGATTAAGCAGCTGAGCACCCTTGCTTCTCTACCTAACTACTTATCTGCTAAGATTAAACAGTTTGGACAGATCTTTATTCTCTATCCCTAAAACAAGAAATATAAACCTAGAGAGGCCAAGATTAAGCTGTTTGGCCTTCCCTTAACTGTGAAAAAATTGTTGATTGCATGATTTGAAATTCTTCAAAAATGGAATAGTAGTGGCATTTGAGCTAGCACACTTTCCTGGCCTTTTGATTGGGGTTCATTTCTTTTATTTTTCTCTTGGTCAATTCATTCTTCTTTTTACC
>Ga0181464_1000303_pt2 | contig 13368 bp, 10 predicted proteins | sample InSIn2gowninarea_FD_119074 | JGI IMG/M metagenome (GOLD analysis project Ga0181464, IMG submission 119074) | Clean room microbial communities from NASA Spacecraft Assembly Facility at Jet Propulsion Laboratory, Pasadena, California, USA -... ...
GTATGTTTTACTATGTCAAGAAGTCAAACCACTTCTTACCAAGCCACTTCTGTGGTCACTTTTGCTACTACGAATCTTCTTTTTACATGTTGTCAAAAACAGCATAATGCAAGAAACAACTTGACAACATAAATTCACATCATGTGAATCATCATCATGTCTCTTACATCTTGTGTACAAATGATCAACTAAGTCAGAAGCCAGCAAAAACATAATTTTTTCAAACAACTGACTCTCCAAGTCAAGCATGTACAAAAAGAACTTGATGATTTTTTTTCAAAGTAGAAAGAATTCCACCTCTTGTGAAAATACTTCATCATTATCTCCATTTTCAATATTGGAGACAAAATCAACCTTTCCTAGTCAATATGACATTGCATGCATGCTTAAACAAAGTAATTAAACATTAAGTCAATTACACATACATGTTCAAATACAATGAAATCATCAACATTCCTTTGTTCATGCATACCATTCTCATGCATGTATTCCATTCTTCAACTTTCTCTCAATCACAATCATAAGTACAAGATCCACAATCATATGTAAATGTACTTACAAAGCTGAAATAAACATAAGTTTTCTGCAATAAAACTTGTCTCGTGCTCAACTTTCTCATTCACCTTTTTGGTAAAACCCTGCAACTTCATTCCATTGGTAAAGAAATGTATCAAATCAAAAGACATGAAACTTTGATTAGATAAGAAATCTAACCATTTCTTACCAATCCACATCAAAGGTGATTCCTTTAACTGCATATTAACATCGACATGTGAATCATCCTGAAACACATCAATTATGGAAATTTCTTTTTCATTCTTGCCATTCTCTTTTTCCACCTTCTTCAAATATTGTGGAAGCATTGTTGGATTCAAAATCCAACACTTTTCAGCAATATTTCCTTGCTTATGGCAATAATCGCAACACATGTTCATCCTCTTTACAACATAATTTGCCTCGTCTAGTGGACCTTTGGCTTCTTGCCTCTTTTTCTTCAAAAGTTTCCTGTAGTGGCCATTTTCTTCCAACATCTAGAAACAATATGGTTAACCAAACCACAAAAGGAACATGATTTTTTTTTCCAATGCTTATGTGGAAATTTACCATGCTTAACGTGATTAAAATAAATGTGATTGAAATAAGATTTATACCTTCCTCTTTCACCTTTGTTTCCTTCTTGAGAAGGTGAACCAAATGAAGAAGTGGCTCCCTTCGAAACACCATCAATCTCTTCAATTATTTTAGAGCTTTCACAAATCCCTTGTTTGAGTGCATGCTCATGAACACATTCTTCTTACAAAGTATGTTTCAAACAATTGCATCCTCCATGATTACAATCTTTGTTATCTTCAGGTAGAGAACTTAAAATCAATCTCCTTCTAGGAATTGTTTCAATTGCCTTCATGGTTGCTTTTGAACTTTCTCTATAAGATTTTCCATAGCCAAGACCCAAATACTTAGGCCTTTCCTCAACTATTATTGGCTAAGCTATGCCTTGTGCAGGTCTTCCCGATCATTTTCCTTCATAGCCCATTTTTGACATCAACTTGGGCCTTATACCTCTTGTACATTTTTAAAAAAAACCAACATAAACATTCTTGCACAAAATTGAAGACAAACTAGGATTGTTTACTTCTTCTTCAAACCCAGTGTTGACTAAGACTTCTTTGGCAACAAGGAGTTGTGTTTTCAACTCATGCATCCTTTCTAGGTTCATATTTTCAATATGATGTTGGCTCTCCATTTTGTGCAACTTGTCAAAAAGCAACTGCTTCTCTTCCTTCACGGAATTCAATTTCTCTCGAAGTTTGGTGCTCTTTCGTTCATCTTCATACATTTCTTTCACCATATCCATCATGACGAACAAGTCTCTCTTCATGTCTTCATAAAAGAATCTTGTGGAGGAGGAGGATTTTGAAAACTCACTTGTAGAAGTTGTCATTATAAAAATGAACAAAATAAATTCAACGAAATTCGCAAAGCTTTCAAAGAACTAATGGTTGTAGAGCGAAAGTCTTATTCAAGCATCCTTTCACAAAAAAAAATATGTTGTGCTTCAAGGCTTCCCTTGAGGTTCTTTGGGTAAGGAGAATGCCTTCAGCCCTTCTTCCTTCATAAACTCAAGCAACAATCAATTTACAAAGAGTCAAAGTATTTATACTGTTTAAACACCTTTCAAGTCAAACAAGCAACCTATTGTTCTATGAATAAAGCAACTTGCTTTGATACCACCTGATTTGAAATGGAGGTTTGATAAACTGGTATGCTTACAATAACCTCCCACTCAGTTAAACAAATAAATGATCTAGCTTATATATATGACATTTGTGGAATTAAATACTTGAAATCTGTATGTCTTTTTATTTTAACTGTTTAAGTGCTTTAAGCGCATTTGTTTCTACTGATATTAAACACATATAACACACATATAATGCAGCAAATAAACATCAACACATAATAACAAATTTAATGTAGGAGTTCAGCCGAATATGGTGGGCTACGTCTCCTTGAGCTTTTGTCACCATGACTTGGCTCTTTGTGATTATGGAAAAGTTTATTTTACAAGTTCTCCACTTAACTCCAAAGGTGGCTAAACTGAACGAATGAGCTCAGAATACCCTCTATATCCCTAACATGGTTATCATCACTCTGCACATAGATCTAAGATCTCTTACACTTGATTCCTTCCATCAGTGCTATGAGCTACCCTAAGTTTCTTGATGGTACTAACTCCTTCATAATTTTTTAACCATCACTAAAACCTCATCTTCTATCTCCAATACATATCAAACACTAAAATTAGACTGAACATTTGCTCAAAATAAGCACTGCATCCCGAAACTAGGCCTTCCTCCATGGTTGGCACTGAGCTGCCTGAAGCTTCCCTATAGCATCTTGGCCTTTAGAAGTCTTCAAATGCTTCTGAAAATCCATATAGTGGATTTAGAAGGCTCATTACTGTGAGGAATGACTATTTTTTCACTTCAAAAGAGTATTAGTTGCTCCTACAACTACCTCCAACCTGTGGTGGCCCTGACCTCCAAAATCTCCTTGGATGAAAATCTCTATGAAGATGACTTCTCTAGCTTCTCTGAACTATTCCATTGGCTTTAGGAGGATCCAATTAGCCTAACTAGCCTCTTGTCTCACTCTTTCTGGTCGAAAACTACTCCTGGAGTGCATTTAGTCAATATCCCCTAGGAATACTCCACCAAATTTGTTGAACTTCTCTTGGAGTGCATTTAGTCAATATCCCCTATGGATGCTCCACCAAATTTGGTGAACTGCACCTAACTCTAGTTAAACATGGCATATCGGCCTAATTTTAGCCACTCTGCCAAGATGACCAACCAAGGTGAGATGTCGCAATAATTTTTTGGGCATGCATATGAGGTGGTATAATCCCAACGGTTAGGGATAATCCTCCATAGAGTTTTTGGCCATGCAACCATGTGTCAACCGTTTACGACCAGCAGTTACGTTGGCACTAGGACATGTGAACTATTTTATGGGGACCTCTAGCGGTCCAAACCCCTAATCCTCTAACCATTGCAAGCTAGATATGCCATGCAGCTGTTATATGTTAAGAAACACGTTGAGCAGAGTTGGTAGAGCACTATACTGTTTTGCAGAGGTCACGGGTTCGATTCCGTCGGACCCCAAAAAAGTTTGCATGAGCATTCCAGGGCCATGTTGTGGCCTCTAGGCTTTCGACATGTTTATACCTCCTACTACTTTGATTGCGGCAAAGTTGCATATTTACACAACTCGTGCATGGATGTGTGGGTTATAGGCCCACGTATACATCGGAATCATTTTAAGTAGCAGAAATAATTTCGAGTAGCGGAATCTCCAACGTCGATCTATCCTGCTCAATCTAATAGATATCACGTCATCTACTCATCAACTAACCTAGACGATATCCAATGTCGATGTGACCCGTCCAATCGAACGGTTGCTGTGAAATATTGTGCAGATTCTATTATGACCGATATGAGGTTGAGAGCACGCGAGAAAAGTAGTTTTCTGGTGCTACGTGTTAGCCGCTAAGGTTAATCGTAGAAATTGTAGAATACCATTTACAACCTTTTGTTCGTGCGAGATATCATTTCCCACATTCTGAATACTACCCACATGCTTAATACAAAAATTAAGGAAAGGTTTAGCGCTTACCCCAAAACGGGATATTTTAGGGAATATTCCAAGGAATATTCCTTGGAATATACATTTTTTAATATTTTCAAGAATGAAATTAATATTGGTCAAATGTCTAAAGGTTGCAGTTTAATAGACTTTTTAAATTATGATAACTCCTTCATACGGTATTTGTATTTTGAACCATTCATGGTGCTAAAATTAGGAAGAATAAATCTATTCAGTCGCTCAGGTTTGACACTCTTTCAAACACTTTGAAATTTGAGCTATCGCTAAGGTCACTAATCAATATATAATCATTCAGCATGCCTTCATCCTAAAACAATTTCAAGAACAGTTTAAACCACTCCCTAATTGGTTGGGTGTGATTAGGCATTTGATTCCGCGGTATTTTATTTACCTTTCTCCTTGGTCATCACCTCGAATAACTTAGCTACTTCCTGATAGTATTGCATTTGGCATTCAGGCTGATATACCTTTTTTGGTGATGCCACTTTCAAGATTAAGGGGGGGTCCTCTATGTAGTGACCCTCCCCTATCTTCTTCCCTCCTCAGGTGACTATATTAATATTTTTTACGGGGAGGCTTTCATTGGTTTGTGGTTCAGTATTCACCAAGTTGGCCCCTTTCTATCTAGTCCTTTCTTCCCACTCTGCAATGAGTTCTAGATAGTCCTCTATTGCATGGGTATTAATTCTACATTGTTAGCACCATGGTCTCCTCGGCAGTGGACATTCTCTGGCAACATTCCCTTCATGGTCACAATTGTAACACCTTACGAGCCCTTCCCCTCCCGTTCTTCCTACTCACCCATTTACTCCTCATCCTCCCGAATTTGAATCATTAATTATGAATGTGGATTTGTCCAGCCTTTTTGCTAGAGCGTACAATGCTCAACACTAAATGGTGTCATGCGTTGTTGATGCAGAAAACTCATAGTATTTGTTATTGGGGATGTTCATGTACTTTTGCAAAATGGGGCATATCCATGGCATGTGTCCATATGCCCTACAAATCTCACAAAACTCTTGATTATTCCTCCTTGGGAAGGCCCCTTGCACTCCGACCACCCCAACTCCTGCGGTTGGTGGGGCCCCTAACGACCTCGCAACCCCAGCTAGATGATTAATTCCCCACAACATCAATAATTTCGTCACAATGTGCCCCTCCACCATGTAGTTTCCACACCAAACATTGGGTCTAGCTGGACGCACTAGCTGAAGATCATTCATTTTCTTTGTCAAAGTCATGATCTGGTTCTGTAGGCCTAAAATTGATGGATGTAATTGGTTCGTCCCTCCCCTCTATTGATGCATGTATCTTGCCATAGCTTGTATGCATGAAGCTCATTCCAATGCATCCTGGAATGTTCCTATCTTTTGTTGCATTACTTACATTCTGGTCAAAGGCAAGAGTGCCTTAATGAACTAGTCCCGGTGATGGTTTGGGTCCAGAGTGTAACTCAACTTGGAAATGGCATCCTTAAACCTTTGCATGAGCTCCCAAGTGATATCCCCCTCCTTCTGCTTAATTTCCCATAGTTTCAATATCCCTTGCTGATCCATTTGTGGTAACTTGAATTCCTCCAAAGATGTTCTCTTAATATCATCTATCGTAGGGTTCTAATTATGCTTCGCCCATTTTATAGACCAGCGTAAAGCCATTTCTCTTAGCGTGGTCTAGAATTCTACTACCCTGACATTATCTAGAGTTTGATAGGCCCTCCATATAGCTTCACTAAGAGACCACTGCTACTCCACATCCTCATTTCTTCTTCCCACAAATTTGAGATATTTAGTAAAAGATCCTGCCATATTGATTTGGGTAGGAGCTATCAGCACAAATCCTTTTCTCCTCAGTTGCTGGGATCCCTGTAGTCCTAAATTACTAATACTACTAGTTCAAGTGTTGCTCCCAATACTGAAATTGATTTTTTATTTCTCCCGCTCACTATATACCTGCACTGCGTTGGCTAAGATAATAACAAATTCCTATAGATTGTGATAAAGTACCAGGGGAATATCAGGGGAAACACTACCTATGTGTTGGCGGTATTGCTATTGACTCTTAATGGATGCTTCTCCTTCATTTAACAATCTCCTCATTATGTTGCCCATATCCTCTTTGCTTCCTTCTTCATGCCCATGCAGCCTCTGCCCTTGCCATGCCCATTCCGCAACATGTACATGCAATTTTCCTTCCAAAACCTGTAGAGAAGGTCTATCTTCATTCCCCTTGCTCCTATATCATCCTTCACCACTCTTTCTTTGCCCACCACCTTCTTCTCCTTCTTCCTCAACTTGAGGTTTTCCCTTCACGCTCCTACTTGGTGGGACCCCATCCTGTTCTTCCGTAGACTCTGAATCACTCTTGATTGCCACTTATCTACTAGAAATGCCCTTATTTTTGCCCTAACATCCCTCACTTTATTAAAGTCTTTGACATCCATCCCTTCAGTAGCATCTCTATCCCTCAATTGGCAACATTGTCCCCTCTACGTTTTGCCCTTGGTACTCGTGTTTCAGGTGAAAGAACCCTAGGGCTTTGGGTTAGAATGCCAACAAAGCAAAATAAAACTACAACAAGAAATACGCAAAAAGCTCAAGCAAGATGCTTATATTATCAAACTATGTAAGAGTGACTGTACCCTGATTTCCTTCATTTGAGTAGGTCCTACAGTTCATACCCTTTGCAACTCCCAATGTCCTTCAAACCTAAAAATCATTCATTTCGAACATACACAATAGTATAGAAGTAAAGCACATTCACGAAATTGACTTTATATCATATAAAAAAATGATTGATCATACATCAAAATGACATTCATATATGAATTAAAACATAATTTGATGCATAGTCATAGTTCATTACACAAACAAGACAACATTTCTTTTATTGTAGTAAGCTATAAATAACATGGAGAGAATTCATGTGAGTCTTACTCTAGCTCCAAGTAGAACCATCCTCTGGATTCGTCCTATCCTAGCCTTCGACAATCTTCTTCCATCACCAACACCATGATATCTCAATGAAAAGGAAGGATATCTATAATCAAGGAAATGAGGGTTTCCTGAAGCTTGGGAAGTGCATAAGGTACAGGGATTCATCAGACTCAGTCAGGAATAACCTGAGTATAATAACTCTATCTCTTCTCCTCTCATTAAGGTCTTCCTGTAAAGGTGTATTTATACCTCTTCCAATTAGTTTTTTAGTTGGGACACAGTTGGAAAATGTTTGGGCCATCAGCAATAGGAGGTAATCAATAGGTAAAGCCTATAAACTCAGCCCAAAATTAAGGAAATTTAATTATTTAAGTGTTTTAATACATATACATGGGTTGGGTATTGACTGACCTGTGTGTACATGTTTTTAGCTCAAGGAAAAGTAGCGTATAGGGAATAAAAAACTATTTTTTTTATATATTTGGACCAAGTCTAGAAGGAGAGGTTTCCCTAGGCCATACACAAAGAATCATATATACCAAGAGTGGAAATGGTGCATAAAAACTAGGGTTTTATGATGCTATCCCTACGTCTAGTGAAGGGAACCATCCTTCCTCTACCATAAACATCATAATCCATGTTATTACTTGCCTCAACAACTTACCCCTCAATTCCGAGCCAAATACAACTTCTACATTTGAGAAAGAGTGCTAACTTTGAGTGGAAAACTCAACTATGTATCATTCCACCCTAGTATTTACCCAAAAATTGACTACTCTAGTCAAATCATTATCCAACTGTTGCAGTAGGGTGATATCTGAAGAAGTCTAGCTATGGAAAATTGTCGTCAATACACGTGGCTAAATATGTCCCTTTAGCCTTCTTAGCCAATTGTACAGGTCGTCTCAGAACATAAACTAGAAAATTTCATATTTATCATTAGTGTCCTCAACACATAAAATCCCCTCACTCACGTTTTCGGTCGATTGATTTATACACATAGCCTGCTTCACCACAAATCGATCTACTTTATGATTCCACCAATCCCTAATCTCTCTTTTAAATATCCTTGACACCATAGTTTGAACTAGTTCTTCTACCTTCGGGTCCCGACAAGGGAACCATTTGTTGGCTCAAAAGAGTCATCAAGGGGAAGACACTAGGTTTGGGCACAAAAGGCCAACAATAGTCCACTGTAGTCTAGGATAATGCTGACATTTTCACCTTACTAGAAAAGGGCAAGGAGTCTCACTGAGGCATGTTGTGACCAAAAGGGAGAAGGGTTCAACATGGAGTGGAGGAAGTATTAATGGAGCCGCGTTCGATCACACGCATGGAAACATTACATATAAAGTAGATATAACAACATACTCATGATAATCTAGGAACTACCAATTACATGCAATTGATAATACATTCAAAAATTTGAAGATTCATCATACACAGGGCCTAGATACATCACAAGTCGCAACCGGTCTTAGCCATTATTTATATTAATATTAATAGAAAACATTACAATATGACTCTGGCTTTTGCCACAAACAACTACAGGAAATACCCAGCTCAGTTCTATGGGTTTGGCTCACCTTCAAGGACCAAGGCCCCTAGACACCTGAAACCTATCCCCCATCTGCCACAACTAGAGATCCTCTCGCATGCTCTCACAACTCTTTTGCTCCTCTTCCCAACTTAGCTAATCCAACCCATCTTCTTTTCTAGTATATTCCTTTTATATTGTTCTCCGTTATCTAAATGGCCAGTTCCTTCTCAATTGTTCTTCCCCTCGACTGCTTCTATGCCTTACCACCCCCTCAGCTACCTTTTCCTTCCGCTACCACCTTACTGCAACTCTTCCAAAACTGCTTGTTATACCAACTAAACATTTCTGCGACCCACTTCCTTCTCATCCTTCGTTCAGCCAAAATTGGTCAAAACATTTTCAAAATTAAATAAAGGCCTCAACAATACCCATACATAGATGTGATCTCCCAATTGAAATTCCTCGAAACTTCTCTTCTCATTAGCAAAATTATTTTGTGAATTTTGGGTGATTTTTAAATTTTAACGAACCTTTTTCACCATATCCTCCATTTATTTTAACATGTCCAATAATAGAATTAATTTTTCCTCTAGGCCTCCCCAAATAAAAGGTGTCATGTACTTAGATCTATAAAATAATTCAAATGGAATCATCTTTAAAGATATGTGGTAATCGTTGTTGTAAGAAAACTCTACCAAATGGAGGTAGTCCTCCCATTTAGATGGTTGCTGCATTACGTAAGTTCACAACATATATTGTACTACTTGATTTTCTCGCTTGGTATGGCCATCCATTTGAGGGTGGTATGCAGTTCTGAAGTGCAACTATGTGCCTAGACCTTCAAATAAAGCTTTCTATAAAGCTTAGGTAAATTTCACATCACGATAAAAAATTATCATCTTGGGTATTCCATGCAATCTAAAAATGTTTTTTCATAAATATGTTAGAAATTTGCAGAGCCTTTTAGGTTGATTGTACTAGTATGAAATGAGCATATTTGCTCAATTTCTCTACTGCTACCATTATTGAGTCATTTTGTTTCTTTGGCTTGGGCAACCCTGCAATAAAATTGATGGAAATGGTTTCTTATTTCCATTCTAGAATAGGCAATGGATAGAGTAATCCCCTTGGGTGATAGTGTTCCACTTTCACTTGCTAGCATTCCAGACAGTGGGCTAAATACTCCACTACCTCCTTCTTCATACATAGCCAGAAAAATCACTTTCTAAGTGTAGTAATTAACTCCTGGTACCTAGGTAGGTCTGCGTATGAAATCTTATGATATTCATCGAAGGTTAAATTTTTAAGATTTTTCTTATTAGGCACATATATTATTCCTCTGTAAATCAACAAATCTTTTGGATTTACCTCATATTTGAATTGTTGTTCATGGCTATTCAAAATTTTATTTTTCTTTCATGAATATTTATATTTTGAGTCTTGCATTGTTTCCTCCCTAATTTTCTCATAAAATTTTAGTTCGTGACTCATTAAAAGTGACTTGATATAAACAATTTACATTTCAACTTAAGGCATCATCAACTCAATTCTCCTTTCCTTTCAAGTGCTTGATTTCAAAATTAAATTCTCTTAGGAAGTCAACCCTATGAGCTTGCCTAGCATTCAAGGTGGGTTGTTTGAAATAATTAGTTAAACTATGATGATTAGTCATTAAAAGAAATTTCTTACCCATCAAGTAATGTCGCCACATATTTAATGCATGAATGATTGTTGTCAACTCTAAATCATAGGCTAAATATTTCTGCTTGTGCTCTATAAGCTTCCTAGATTCAAAGGCAACAACCTTGCCTTCCTGCATTAATACACCACTTACACCTTCCTTGCTGCCATCTTTACAAACCACATAATCTTTATTTAGATCAGGAATGCTCAAAATTGGTGCGGTGGTAAGTAAATGTTTGAGCTAATCAAAGCTTATTTGGAAATCTATGGTCCACCTAAAATATTTCCCTCTCTTTTGCAAAGAGGTAATGGGGTATGCCACCCTATAAAAACCTTCAATAAATCACCTATACTATCCAGCAAGACCCATGAATGATCTTACATCCACCACATCCTTTAGTACCAGCAATTCCATGATAGTTTTTATTTTCTCTTGGTCCACAATGATTCTATCCTTTGTGATGACATGACCTAAGTATTGGATTTTTTCTTTAAATAAATCACATTTAATGTACTTAGCATATAGTTAATGTTATTTTAAAAGTTGTAGAACAATCCAAAGATGCTCCTTGTGTTCTTCTATTTTCTGAGAGTAGATTAGTATGCCATCAATAAAAAATTTGCACAAATTTATCCAAATGCTAATGAAATATATTGTTCAGGAGGCACATGAAAGTCGCGAGACCATTAGTCAACCCAGAGGGAAGCACAACAAACTCATAATGTCCATAACAAGTTCTAAAAGAAGTTTTTTCTATATCCTCTTCCTTTATCCTAATATAATGGTAACTTGAATGGAGGTCGATATTTGAGGACACAGTCACTCCCTTCACCTGGTCAAATAACTCATCTATACGAGATGGGGGTATTTTATTTTGATAGTCAATTTATTTAACTAATGGTAATCAATGCACATTCGCAAGGTGCTCCCCAAGCGATACACTTGGATGGATATAATTTTTATCAAGAAGATCTTGTAGCTACATTTTTAATTCTATTAACTGTAGTATGATCATTTGGTAAGGGCCTCAGGAGACCCGGGCGCCTCAGAGAATCAAATCAATGGTGAAACCTATGTCTCTTTTTAGAGGGAGTCTCAGAATTTCTTTAGGAAATACATCTAGAAAGTTCTGCGCCACCAGTAGGTTTTTTAAAGAAAGAGATTTATACTTTGCATTGGTATATCCTAATTGTATTTAATAAACCTCACAAAATTTTCTCATACATAATTGGGAGGCTATCACTAGCCTTAATTTCAGAGGTCTTAGTATGCCTTGAATTTCCTAGTCTCTTTCCCTCATTATCCATGTAGTTAATAGTTTTGGTTTTATAGTTAATGAGGGATGAGTGTGTTTCGAACCAGTCCATAGCTATAAGGATATCATAGGATCATAGAGGTAACACGTTCAGGTTTGCCATTATAGACTGACCTGCTAACTTAAGGGGGAAATTGCTGACCTTGGCCAACACCACTCTTTTTACTCCTGTGGCTAGTTATACTAACCAAGGATTTTTAAATTTAACAACTTGCAAACAATGTTGGTATACTATATTGGGGCTAATATAACTCAGAGTAGCTCTTCGATTAATTAAAATAGATATATTTCGATCAAACAATTTACCTTCAAATTCTATCATGGTTGGTTGGTATTCTGCCTGATGGTCCTAAATAGCAGCATTAATCTTAGGTATACTCTTTGCCACTTCTCCCACACTAGATTCTTCTTGAATTTGTGAAACTTAATCACTTCCCTTGCAGTGTGGATAGTTTTTGAGATAATTTTTCCCTCCACATCGCCAAAACTATACATGATATCTAGCTATTAATTCCACTTCAGTTCTACTTGACTGTTCATTTATTTTAGTCTCCCCTTGGGGCTTGAATCTCGATTGATTTCTATCTTAGTTGACCTTTATAGGGTACTTTGTTAACTGTAGCCTTATTTCAATTATGGTTGGAGGTAAATTTAATCCCGTTTTTGTCAGCCCATTTCTTTCCCACATCTCTCTTTTGTTTGTTTTGCTGATAGCATATTCGAGCCTTCCATATAAGTTTGTCCATGTTTTTTGGGTTATCAAAACTGAGCAACTCTTTCATGAACAATGCCAAACTGCTAATAAACCACTACACTTTTTCATTTTCTTCTCATATGTAGGGAACATACTGAAGCAAAGATGTAAAATTTGTTAGAAACTCATCGATAAACAGCCAACCCAATCAAAGATTGTGAAACTAATTTTCCTTTTCATCATAAAATCTTTCATTTAAATATTTTTCTTTAAAATACCTTTGAAATTTTTCCAAGGTTATGCTTCTATCATTTTCTCCATGTACCATTTTACTTCTTCGTACCACAATGTGGCTTTCCCTTGCAGCTAAAAGATGGCCAAGCAAGCCTTTAATTTATGGTTGTATTCATACAGCTACAAATACTTGTTCATATTGATGAGCTAGGCTTCAACTGCCTCTTTTTGTTCACCATAAAAGAGGGGGAGGTTTATCTTTAAAAACTCCCCTTAAAGTTATATTTTCAGTATTTTCAGTTTCTTATGACACGATACATTATCATATTCTTTTCAATGATTCTCTTTGCTACCTTCTGTTTACATGTTCCCAGTTCAAAATTATAGTTTTCCAGTCATATTTCTCTGCTCGGGACTAGGGATTGGGGGCCGATGATTCTATCTATCACATAAACTCTTCATAACATTCTCTTACTACTGCATCATCCTTTCGTTATCTGACTATAATTGGGCCACCTCATCATTCAATTCTTGTATAGTTTCTAGGATTGTAGTGTTGGTATTGCGCGACTCTTCCCCCAACTGTACCCATACCTCAGGGTTGGTTTCTTCAAAGGATGTTGGCCGTGATCTTTTCATGGATCTGTGTGGTGTAATTCTAGTCCTCCTCATGTTGGATTTTTTCCTTTATTTCTCCCTTTGTGCACATTACAAATGTTGTTAATCACTTATATTTCAGAGGTCTCAGTTTTTCAACTTGGACGCTCTCATACAACATGTCACAAATCTGTGTAAGAAATATAC
>Ga0181464_1001051_pt1 | contig 13361 bp, 19 predicted proteins | sample InSIn2gowninarea_FD_119074 | JGI IMG/M metagenome (GOLD analysis project Ga0181464, IMG submission 119074) | Clean room microbial communities from NASA Spacecraft Assembly Facility at Jet Propulsion Laboratory, Pasadena, California, USA -... ...
GTACCTTTTGTGTGTTTTGCACATTATTGAGATCAAAGAATTGCTCCATCTGTAATATCCATGTTGCGGGATCCTTGCCATCAAACTTCCTCATATCGATTTTTGGAATGTGGTGGGTCTTCGATCCAACATTAGAGTCTATGGAATCATGATTAACATTTCTTTTGTTCTCATCATGAGTTTCCTTTACTATCCTTTCACCATTAGTGACCCTTTCTTGTAGTAACTTCTTCAATTCGTCCATGTCTGTCTTCAATTCTATCTTCAAATCGTCCATGCCTTTCTTTAAACAATCCATCTTAGCTTCTGTTCCTTTTTGTGCAAGTGACACTTGTTGCACTTGGTCTCGTACTTTTGCTATATCATGTTGCATTTCTTCCTCTTCTTCATAAGTCATGCTAGAGCTTTCAGGTTGCTTACCAGGTGTTTACATTTTCTTTCTTCGGGGCATCAATTACTGATAATAATGCTTTACTATGCCCTTTTAATTCCTTCAAACCAAGCTTATGCAAAAATTAAAAAAAAAATACACACCTTTTTTCACATTGTATAAGCCTGATATTGAATCTGATGTATCTATGTAATTTTGGATCATCCAGTTCCGATATTGCAACCTGTAGTAGCCTTCTATGTCCTCTTTCCAATGCCACAAGTCTCACCCAAATTGGATTCTCCAAGGAAGAGTTATGTGAAATCTCCCACAGTGACTTTCTTTTAGACTAATTCAGTAGGGCGAACTTGTACGACGTGCCACAAGTCACTGTTTCAACCTTCGGATCTAAAACATGCATATCAGAAACTACAGTCCATCCTCTTTCTGTACCTTCTTACAAAATTTCAATCTGATCCTCAGAGAGAAAGTTATGATGATTTTCCCTAGGTCACCTGTTTTGAATGTAATTCAAGAGTCTGCAAAAATACCAACTTCCTCAGATCATATCTCCGCAAATATCATGCGAAAATCTCTGAAATTGGGAACCCAAGTTCAGTGTGATTTCTTCTCAAATGGGTTTTTTTTGCAACTTCTGAAACGTCACAGAAAAAAAGTTATAGCGAAAATGCCACGATGACCTGTTTGGAGCAGCGAAACCCTAGAATCCAAAGCTCTGATACCAAATGTTATGAAACCAACTCAAGAAAAGATAGAAAAGATAGATCAACGCCTTAGAATTCAGCCTCTTCGAGGGGGAAACCTCCTTTACATTACATAAATGAACAATTCTTGGATGATACAAATGAAAAGACCTCCTTTCTATATATAGGAGTCTAACATAATCAGAGCCTACATAACAATAATAATGTAAGGGCACAATAATAATAATAGTGGGCTTCTATGGGGCACAATAGTAACAATATGGGCACTACATGGGGGTAATAGGGGCACAAAAATATAAGTAAGGGGTATAACTACAATAGTAATGGGGTAATCACTAATATTATAGGGACCCAACACCATCTGTGCAGTCCCCCAGACATTATCATAGCCCTGCTGCAACTCCCGTGCTTTGGTCTCTAACTGCTGTAATGTTGGGTCTTCCTATAGTGAAATGACCATGAAAAATGACTATTCTAACAAGCCAGTGCACTCCTATATGGCACGTGCTATTGCTTCCCCCTCGGATTGGATGGTGCATTACCGCTACTCTCTAACATCTTGTGGTGTAGAGGGTTGTGCTTCGAGTCTCAGTTCTGCAATCTGCAAGCTGAGGTCCAACTAGACTTTTGCTGCTTCTACCTTCGCTTTGTAGAACCCACTGGCCAACTTGTGGATCTGTATGCCTATAGGTAAATCTGTCGGAATCTCGAGCTCACAGCCATGACAACACGCTTCCTCCATAATCTTTTCAAACTGCCAATTTTTTTGTTAATGCTTCATCATGTTGGAGGCTCAACTACTCGATGTTAATTTGTTGTTCACTGAGTATCTGTATAGCAAGTCCTTCCCTAGGGTGGAGCTCCATCATTGTTCCATCCTGTAGTTGCTATAAGACTTCTCGTGGGAGGGCAGCCATGTTTAACCCAAGCCCCATGAGCAGGCCTACCACTCCTTTGTCCTCAATGTTATCTGCTACCAATGCTCCAACAGGAAGTGTGATAGTATTAGCCATTTTGGCCAGCAGCAGCTGCTTAGTTGTTGATGTACGCATAGCTCCATGGGCAGCTATCATGCTCAGTTGTGGGGGCCATGCTTGATGTTCCTGCAGTTGCATCCTATGTGCCCCCAACACAGTCTGCTACTCTGTCATGTCCTCATCGAGCACCTCCTTGGTAGCTTCGCGAACTATATCCCCGATGTCACATAGGCCACCCTCAGTCAATGTGATAGGCTCCCTGTCCAACTTAGATGCCTTGGTCTTCTTTAGTGACCTTGACCGTTTTGTTGTGCGCTGTCGTTTTAAGGGTGAACAGGTGGTGCTTGGATCTATACCTTCCATCACATTATCCATTTCTAGCTTTATGGTCACATTCGATCCTCTTTCATCCTCTATTGTAGCAGCTCCTCTTGATGTCGCCTTTTCTATGGTAGGGTTCCCAGGAACCTTGGCGGCAACCTTCTATTTTTGGATTGCAGTCTCATCGTGCCCTACCACATCTGGTCCACACCACTCTGGTAGCTAGTATAAGAATTCTCATGGGAGGGCAGCCAAGTTTAATCCAAATCCCATGAGCCAACCTACCACGGCTCTATCCTCAATGTTGTCTATTGTTAATTCTCTGACCAGAAGTGCGATAATATTAGCCATTTTGGCCCACAGTAGATACTTAGTTACTAATGTACCTATAGCACCATCAATAGCTATCACTCCCGGCTATGGGGGACGTGCTTGAAGTTCCTGTAGTTGCATCCTGAGTGCCCCCAACACAGTCTGCTGCTCTGTCATGTCCTCATCGAGCACCTGCCTGGTAGCTTCGCGAACTGTATCCCTGATGTCACATATGTCACTGTCAGTCAATGTGATAGGCTCCCCATCCAACTTAGACGCCTTGGAATTCTTCTATGACCTTGACCGTTCTGTTGCACGTGATCATTTTAAGGGTGAACAAGTGGTGCTTGGCTTTGCACCTTCCATCACATTATCCATTTCCGGCTCTGTGGTCATGTTCGAGCCTCTTTCATCCTCTATTATAGCAACTCATCTTGTTGTCACCTTGTCTGTGGTAGGGCTCTTGGGAACCTTGGTAGTAGCCTTATGCTTTTGGATTGTGGTCTCATCGTGCCCTACCACATCTAATCCATGCCACTCTGGTGGCCAGCTAACAAGCAATGTGAAAACAATGTCATCAATGGTGATGAAGGGAAGCATGGTCCACGTCTACTCTAGATCCTTGCATGCCTGGATATACACATGGTGCATATCCACCTTAAAGTCAGCAGCATTTTTCACACTGTCATATCCTTCATCCGATAGGGAGGGTTGCTGGTTGATCTATTTTCATATATTTACATCCATCAATATCCAGAAAATTTTGACTTCTTAGTTTCTTGTAGCATCCTTTGTTGCCCATGGTGACGTGTATTTGGCTACCTCTAGCCAATCCTGGTCCAGGGGTGGAAACTAACTATCCTTGGGCAATTCACCTGTAAGAAATAGGATGGATAAGAGAAATCACACGTATTTTAAGGTATTACCCTACTCCTGGGCCTCCCTATAGTTCATCAGGAATTTGTTGTGGAGGAACTGCACCCAATTGAACCATACCCCTTATGTGCATTGCTCAGCTAATGCGATGACCATTGTTGGTACCTCACTACCTTGGCATTTTCTCATATCCTTTCCTACCAGCAACTGAGTAGCAATGTGGACCCCTTTGTCCTAAATACTAGTAATAACATACCCTCTTTGCTTTTTCTCGAACTTGTATTTCTTTTTCATGGCTTCCACAATTGTTAAGTCGCCACTCGTGCCAACTATTTCCGTGGGGTCTCGTCCTTCGTAGGGAAGCTGAGAGATCCAATAAATGAGCTCAACCATGATGGGGATGGGATTATCTAGCCATAAGTACCCATTGTGCACTAGGCAAAGTAGTTTCTTGATGACCAATATTGTGATTGGGGCCTGATGAAAATGTGGGATTGATAGGAGGTGGAGTAGCCTGGCCTCCTCCACCCCTCGCAGCCATTTTTATGGTTGTAGTGTAGTAACGGCCCCTCTGTGCTTTGGTCCATTAGTTAACTAGTTTCCAAATGGGGAAACTTCTCCATATCCACAAGGTCCCAGTCTTCAAATTTCATAGTGGGAATGCAGCCAAACATCATTCCTTCGAACAGAACCCATTTGGGGAGGGATGGGATTATAAGTGTGCTTTTAACGACATCCAAATCTTTAGGTACCTTGACCCTCCCTTTTCATGGAGGGACATACTTAGGCCATTTTGCTGGAGCTCGTACTGGCTGGATATCTTCTTCCATCTCTTCTTCTGGTTCCATCTCTTCAACAAAGGTTGGAGGATCCTCTTCCTCATTATCATTCTCAATAGTAACAGTTTTCCCTCTTCTTCCATCGATAGTTTGCCGAATTATGGATTTTGCAGAGACATCTAGACTAGTCCTACTACCTGTGGGTCATTCTTGGTCCATGACATCTGGGGTGATTTAGAGATCTCTATTGTGCCCTCTTCCTGCGACATAGGATTTTGCGTAACATCCTTAGTTATGGATATCATCCTAATTAGGGACTCTTGCTTATCCTTCGATAATGCTTGAAACGACAGAATTGCTCTCACAACTGCCTCATTCATCATGCTCCTATCTGCTTGATAACGGAACAACTTAATACACAAAGTGCCAAGGGTTGTTTGGTGACAACCCACCTATGCTTTATATGCCTTTTCGAATTCGAATTCAACCGTGGCCCCCTTTCGTGGCTCATTAATGTGATTTTGGTGGTAGATCCATTCAGCCCTGTGTCTTAATTACCCACCATCCAATCCTCGGTGTCTTAAATGGGACATCCTGTCATGAATAATATCTGCAACAGTCACCTTCCATCCTCCCCACACGACAACACAGTACCTTTTACGCAGACGTGTTCTATGCTTCATATTGATTTTGCATGCCACGTCCAAGCCACACAACCCCCCTACATACTCCTTTATAGTCCCACACCCTCCTCCAACTGTGTGGAGCACTGAGACTGGGCCTCCTACGGATAGTCAGGTGGTCGTACCCCTGGTGCAGGATTTCAATCTTCCTGCTAGCCTAGGTTGTGAGCACCTTTCAGGAAGCTTTGTACCCTGTAGCCCCTCGCACTCTGCTGTATATGGTACACTCCCCCATTGGTGTGGTCACAACCATGATAGTAGGGTCGCAACTCGTTCTAGTACTGTAGCAGGGTCGGCCAAGTCTGGTCCCCTTATTCTTGGATTTACGCGGCCCGCTTGGGTGACTCCAGTTTTTATTTTGCTGATTTCTTCGTTCAAAATGGTGCTTCTCGTCCTTATCTATGCCCATTCTTCATCAAGTTCGCAAAGCTTCAAGCTCTAGTGCCGAATGGCTTCTTGCAATAGCATAATTCCTTTGCCTAGGTCCTTTCATTTAGTGTAAACTGCAAAGATGGTGGTCAGGGAAATTCTCTCCATCTTCCTAGTTTCATTGTGTCTCAGCATCGAGAGGGTTATCTTCATACACCCCATTTCATTTATGATCCTATATGCCCATCGAACCCTTGGTACACATAGATTTAGTTGGGGCGGTGGTTGTACAACATACGGCTGCATCCCTCGTCATAGGTGGGTGCCCAAACCACTTTGTCCTAGCTACCGAGATCCCATGCGGCGCTGAGGGCCTCCAACCTACCCACACAACTACCTGCTACATTCACATCCATTCCACCTAATCTTCCAAGGTGTACTCCACCCTTGTGTAGTTGTCGCGTGTAGCACCCCTTCTTGTGCACCGTGTCACTTCTGCTCTGTAATTGTAGTTCCCCAGTGGTCTACAAATTCCTCCCCATTTGTTGCACTGTCCTCTACAAGTAGTATCCTTACTTCAGTTGTCATGCGTCGCTGTGATCTAATCCTCATATTATAGTTTACCATTGTTACTTCATGCAATTGGTTCTGCCATCGCTCTATCTCTTCATTTGAATCCAACGTGTAGGAACTGTCACATTCCCATGATATTCTCTCGTCTGCTATTGGATTCACCCAATCCTGGTCTTGCATTATTATCTGGTAAATGCAGTCTAGTTCATTGTCACTATCCTCATCATGAATAGGTTCAGTGTAGCACTTTCCTTCAGCGGGATCTAGTGGAACTATCACACGTAGGGACTTTTTCTCGAAAATCATTTTCCGCTTCTTTAGGTTGATGAAACCATTCATATCCATTGGCCAATCTATTCCGAGTAATGCGGGGTAAGGATTATTGTCATCCATAATCTCTATTATCTTAAAGTCTGTCGGCATACTTGCACCTTCAATGTCCATTATCACCCTTGCAACCTTCCCATTGGTAAGATCTTTTGTTGGTTGGCCATCCATAATTGAATAGGAGACCACTACAACATGGTCCTGCCCATGTGTTCCCACGCCTATTTTGGTAACACATTCACATCTGACCCCAAATCCAAGATGAACTAATCCATCTCATAGTCACCAGTTTGTGCTATCAATCGCATTTCCCGTCTGATATGCAAAGCATGCTTTCCAAGCTTTGAGACCACACATAGCTCTCGTGATCTTGCGCACCTAGTGATCAGTTCTTATAGTCACTTAACTGCCTTATTGTCATGTAGCAGCTTCATACATGTCTCTAAAAGGGTAGTAAGCATCGAATGATCCATTCCCAGCTCAAGTTGACCCTTACAACCTGAAGTAGAGGCCTCTGTGAACCTCTTCTTAGCTTTCTTAAATGTTTCATTCACGCGTTCCATCTGAGACTCAGGTTCCTTTGTAGGAGCCTCTCCCACCTTCCAATCTTCTCTAGGCTATTTTGTCTTATCTTCCCCCATAGTTGCACCACTTCTGAGTACCATATTTACGTTGGGGTTCTCTTCACGTGGTTCAAACCTCGTCATTTCGATATTTTGAGTTGGGGTAGGCTGTGATACCCATTTCTCGTGCATTTGGGCAATCACCGTTGGACAATCTACCATTTCATGATCAAACTGCTCACAATACGGATAGGATATTCTCGTTGGTTTGGTGCAATCGCGAGCGTGGTGCCCCGACCCTCCACAATTATAATAGATCAGTTGTCCATGCCCTCGTCTAGGTCCCATACCTCCTCTTCCTCGTCTACGTCCTTGGAATCCTCCACGTGCCCCTGCGGTTGGATCAAAATCTCACTTTTCAGTCTGCATTCATTAGGCTGGGGTCCTATCCATCATTAGCTCGTAGCTCTAACACATTCACTCATCGTGAACCAATGATCTATAGAAGTTACAATATAGTTGTTGCGGAGCCTGGGTATACTTCTACAATAGGTGACAATTGTCCATCGTGTGCTTTTCTCCGAATTGACAAATCACGCACTATAGTGTGGGTGCCATACTTGGCCCTACTTGTACCTCCAGCCTCAATGACATCATCCCCCCTCCCTGCAAATAGTTCGTGAATACAGGGCAGTGATCCTTGTCGTGACCCTGGCCTTTACATTTTATACACCACACTTCTTCACGTGCCTTTGGTCGGGGTGCCCCATGCGTGGATTTGTTGAACTCCCAACCCAGGATCCTATATTGGTGTTTCATGCAACCTCATCGCTATCTCTAATGCTTCAGCCTAGGTTGATATCTTCTGCTGTGACAACGCCATCCTTAGGTGTGGTGTCAGGGATGCCACAAAGTAGGCATGATGCTGCTCCTCTGAAAGTGTCATATTAGCCTCCAGGATCATACACTTTAGGTGCTGATCTAGATCCCATAGAGTCTCACCTAGAGGCATCGCAGTTTCCTTAAATCCCATGATTGACTGAGTTTCTAATTTTGGTTGGCTAAACTCTTTGTTTAATGCATCCTTGATCTCTGCTATTCTAGCATTTGGATGATCGCTAGAGTGCTTAATATACCATGTCAAAGCATGATCCTGCAATGCACTCACCAAAGTAGCCTTTTTAATGTTATCATCCATAATGCCTTGGGCTTCCCATACTACCTTTACTACAAACCATAACTTTTCTGGTTCCTCATTTCCTATACCTCTAAATATGGGCAAGTTGATCACACTCGCCATTCAAACCCTTGGAGGTGGTGGAGGTGGTGTAGGTGAAGACAGGGTGGATGTAGGTGAAGAGGGTGATGGCATGGATGGAGGCAGTGACTGTGGAATGTGCTACTTTATCAACTAGACCACACTTCTTGGAGAGAACCTAGTGAGCTCCTCCTCGCTTTCCCGTGAAAGTGAAATTAGGGGACTGCTCTCTAATCCTTCGATCCCTTGGTAGCCTCTTTTGCTCTGTGTTACCCCAAACATCAATGGATTCACATAACTCGTTTTTCACCTAACAACATTTTAATCCAAGTATTGAACGATTTGATGTACTTACCCCATGGTCCCTTGAGAAAATGTCTTTCGGTTTCACTGTAGCTCACAATTGTATCTATCGCGAACTCAGTGATAAACCCTCCTATTATCTGATCCAGCCAATGATCTACTGCCCATGAAATTTTCTCTTTAGATGCCTCTAGCTTGCCCACCAACATTGGGGTCCATACTAATGGTTGATCGAGTTTGCACCTTCCTTGACTGTCAGCTAGCCTCGCAATCCACTCATACAGTTATGATGAGAACGAGGTGAAGAAGATCTCATGGATTTCCGTGTATATGTAGTAATCCAGCCATCTCTTCTCAGATATCTGTGGGGTTTTGTTCTCCTCCACCACGAACTCATGAAGCTTCTCATCCAACAAATCTTCAATCTCTTTCTTCATAGGGTTCCAACATTTTGACATCATACATCCCTTAGGCAGATCTTGGTCTTGGAAACAGAACCATTTGTTGGCTTATTGGGTCCCGACCTATGTTTGGAAGATTTTTAGTCAAACAAATCCTGCACTACCAGGCCTTTTGGAAATAATTCACGGAGCGTGGACTGAAGTTTCACCTGAGGTAGTATGGAGGGTGTTGGAACCAAGTTTCTGCACCCTAGGGATGTCTTGATGAGGTCTGGAGGGGTCGCAAATTGAACTACACACTCGCGCTACTCTGCGTAGCTGTTTGGCCTTCGCGAAGATCCACGATGGAGTTTTTCCTAGATTCTTATTATTATTGTAGTTATTACAAATCTAATCTATTCCTTAAGGTTTTTAATTGAGCGTTCAACAGTTAAAACCAGCACGCACAACCATAAATCTAAATATATGCATAAAACCATAATATAAGCATAAACATATAGATCTATGATCAAATGGACGATAATTAAGAGACACTTATATTTATTAACCTTTTGTTCAGTACAATCCAATTCCACCCTCCGCACTCAACTACATGGGTTATTGCACATAGCTGCGGACTCTACTAGACCTCTACACACACAGCTGCAGAGCCTACTCTAACTACTACAAATTGCGACCTGGAATAACACACACAGAGCACTCTTGCTTTTACAAACCCATACCCCTCAGATCTTAACCAAAGCTACTAAAGAAAATTGCCTTCTAAACCTAGAGTCTTGCTCTATTTATACATTCCCATGGTCCATGAACCATGGGTAGGCCAACTCACTTTCTATTATCTTACATTTTTCTCAGGTGGACAACCCTTTGAATTAACCCATTGCAATTCACACTCTACGCACTTCGCGGAACCTTTATCATACTTTTACCCAAAATTGTGGGCTTTGAGCCCGAAAACCCTTCGCAATGGATCCGATGCTCAACATATAGTTGCAGTGTTGGAAATGTGGTAAGGAGCATCTCAGGAGAGATTGTTAGCTAAATCAATTTGGTAGGCCTCATATATTCAATGCATCGAAAGCATGGACTATTGGGGATGTTGGGTAGATCATGCCTTTTATCTATGCACCATTACATAACAGGAAAGTGGATCACCATGGATCTATTATCGATACGATGGTAATATTTGAGATTAATTTGTTTCTATTTTGATGCACCCTAGATCTAATTATAGTTGTGTTAATCCTAACCAGATGGATAAGTGTGTTTTGAGTAAATAAATGCATGGAGAATATTGGTTAGCGAAGTTGACTGTAGGTACAAAGAAAAGAGTTCATCATTGGGTAAAAGCTTATGCAATTGAGTTAAATGGTATGCCTACATTGGCCGCCATCTGAATGTACTTTCTTTGGGATCATATAGTATGGTTTTGGGTATGGATTAGATATAACTTCATAGGACCAAGGTGGATTGTTATGACAAGGCTACTAAATTCTTGGATTGCGATGGAGAACAACGAATCCTATAGGGTAAGAAGAATGAAACATTAACTAGAATGGTGATAGTTATGCAGGCAAAGTGTTGTGGCAAAAAATGATGTTTGTTGTTTACTGTGCATATCTTTAGTGATAAAAGTGGTGATGTTGAGGATATGGAGGTATTGAGCCAGTAATCGTTTTTACAATAGTTTCAGGATGTGTTTCCTTTAGAGCTTTCATATTTTCCGCTTCATAGAGAAGTGGAATTTTCCATTGAGTTGGTACCAAGGGTAGCAAGAGCAAAAATTCACCATATAAGATGAGCACACTACACTTATCAAAGTTGAAGTTTTAGTTGAAGGAAATTTTGGACAAGTGATACATTAGGCCAAGTGTATCGACTTAGAGTGCACTGCATGTAAACTTTTAGGTGCTAATATTTGTAGGTGGGCTAATTTTCCATGATTTTTCCAAAGTAAATATTCTTTAACTTCCATTTTTTTAAAGATGATTCATCCAAATTTTATAATAAAAATTGTTTTACATTAGAAATTACCAACATTATATAGAGACTGTAGAAAATCATGATAATTTTGAATAATTTTTTAGATATAGCAATAAACGTTTTATAGTTTTCATATTAAAGACTAGTGAGGTTCGCTAATGTTTTTAAACTTCAAGATAATTTGCATCCTTAAAATTTTCCCTGTGCATTGGTATTGCTCAAAAAGAAGAAGGATGGTACTCTTAGGGTATGCATTGATTACAGAAATTTGAATAATGTAACCATCAAGAAAATATATCCATTTTCGAGGATTAACAACTTGTTTTATCAGTTGAAGGGAGTAGCAGTGTTCTCAAAGATTGATTTGAGATGATGATATCATTACGTATGCATCAAAGAAGAGGACATCTACAAATTGATTTTTGTACGAGGTAAGGGAATTATCAGCTTCTTGTAGTTCCAATTGGTGTAAGTAATGCTCCAACTACGTTTGTGTGCCTAATGAATAATGTGTTGCATCATTATCCAGATAAGTTCATTATTGTGTTCAATGATCATATATTCATATATTTTAAGAATGAGGAAGAGCATGGTGAAAATTTACTAGCGATATTGAGTTTTCCAAGAGAGAATTGATTTTAACCAAGCTTAGCAAGTGCAGTTTCTTTTAGACATAGGTACACTACTTGGGACATGTTATCACCAAGGAAGGCAGAACAGTGGATCTGGAAATGATAAGAGTTTTCATGGAACGGTAGACTCATAGGAATGTGGATAAGGTAGGGTTATTTATGGGGTTAGCAGGTTATTAATGTAGGTTCATCATGAATTTCTTATAGATTTATCATCGCATCACTTCATTGCAAAGGGAAGGTAAGAAATTTTAATGGATAGAGGAATGTGCAAGAAGTTTTGAAGGTTGAAGTTATTGTTAACAAATTCTCTAGTTCTTATGATTGCAGATGCGGATAAAGAGTTTGTGGTGTCCATTGATGCTTTCAAGAGAGGGCTTGGTGGAGTCCTTATGTAGGAGGGATGTGTGGTATGTTACAAATCAAGTAAACTAAATTAGCACAAGAAAAATTATGTTACACATGATCTTTAGATGGCAATGATCGTCCATGCCATGAATATGTGGAGGAACTATATTCTTGGCAAGATGTTTGTAATGATGAGTGATCATAGTGGATTTAGATACATGTTTGACCAAACAAATCTAAATTCCAGGAAATGTATATGGTTGGCCATGATTAGTGAGTTCAACTTTGAAATCAAGTACATTAAGGGAAATGAAAACAAGGTTGCAAATTTTCTTAGAATAAGAGTGTAGGTGAATCATTTATGAGCTATGAGCTCTTATGGGATAGATCTATGGGATGAGATATTACAAGACTGATAGTAGAATGACAAGTATAGGGAGCTTATGCATAGGTTATAGTAGGGTATAGGTTATCAGGATGTGGACTATCATCTTAGAAGTGATGGTTTGTTAAGATTATATTGAGGTAATTTCATGCTAAACCGTATTCAAGTCACCTAGGATATTAGAAGAGATTGACAATAATGAAGAATTTCTACTAGTGACTGAATATAAAGAGGGAAGTGGTAGAGTTTATGGATATATATTGTTTGTATTGTCAGTAGGTAAAAGTAGAATGTAAACATCCAGTTGGATTATTACAACTAATTCTGATTCCAGAGTGGAAATGGGAAGTCATTTTCATGTATTTCATTATATTTTTTCTAAGGAAATCTATAAAAAATGATTCCATAATGGTTGTGGTGGATAGGTTGATAAACTTGACATACTTAATTCCATTGAATACTACTTATTTAGCTAGTGATGTAGCATAGGTATTCATCAGAGATATAATGAGGTTGCATGGTGTTTGGAAGAAGATTTTGTCATACGGAGATGCTAAGTTTACTTCCATGTTTTGGAAGGAGTTGCTTATGGGTTTGGGGATAGAGTTGGCCTTCACCGCAACTTATCATCCACACACATATGGATAAATAGATAGGGTCAACATGATCATGGACTACATGTTTAGGATCTATGTGATGCATCAGAAGAGGAGATGGGAGGAGCACCTTCCAATGGTTGATTTTTCTTGCAACAATGGGTATCAGTAGTTGGTGAAGATTAGTCTATTTAAGGCAGTTTATGGGCCTTTCGAGATCATTGAGAGGATTTGACTAGTGGCCTATAGAATTGCACTATCTCTAACAGTGAAAGTCAATGATTTTTCCCATGTTTGCTTAAAACATATGTAAAGGATGTTGATCATGTTATTGATTGGTATGTATTGTAGGTGGAGCCATAAGGATAATTCCTACTAGAACCTTAGTTTATTTCGTAGAGAAATATTCTCATGCTCTGGAACTAGGCAATCAAGGAGATTAAAGTATAGTGGAAGCACTTTGGGCCTGATGGAGCTACATGGGAGATGGCTTATCAGATGGGAAATGCGATTGATAGCACAAACTGGTGACTATGAGATGGATTAGTTCATCTTGGATTTGGGGTCAGATGTGAATGTG
>Ga0181464_1000566_pt2 | contig 13341 bp, 11 predicted proteins | sample InSIn2gowninarea_FD_119074 | JGI IMG/M metagenome (GOLD analysis project Ga0181464, IMG submission 119074) | Clean room microbial communities from NASA Spacecraft Assembly Facility at Jet Propulsion Laboratory, Pasadena, California, USA -... ...
CATGCAGAGGGTGAGGGGTGGGTGAAGCAGGTGCCAAAGCGGCGGCATGAAAGTGATCAATTAAAAGAGCGTAGTGCCAAGACATCAATCACTGCAAGCTCTTTTCAAGTTGGATATTCAAGATTGCAAAACTCTCTGACAGGATGAGGCTCAAAAACTGGTGAGCTATTTCGGTTGTGGGAGAATGTCAATACTTGCGACACAGGTTGCAACGGACAAGCCCAGGTATGGGAAGCAGCTCTGCAATACCAGTCAATTTCTCCCATATAGCAGGCATGATCAAAGGCCGCTGTCTGTAATCATGAATCGATGTCGGTAGTTCCTGTTGCGAGGGCACAACATGCATGACTAAGCAGTTGGTGTCTGTATCTTTATCCTCGGCAGCCGCACGGCTGGGCGGTCCCTTGGCTAACTCCAATCACTCTACCACTGGCACTCCCACAATCCTCATCGAGTCAAGTTCCGAATTGTTGGGGCCACTGAGTCATGAAGAGTGGATCACATCATGATCCATGTTCGACTTACTGTAGTAGCTAATCACCGCCACGATGAAATTCTTGGACCGAGTGTTTCCTTTCCTTTGTCGTTCTTGTTAGTCCAACACCTCTCTCAGGTCGTTCCTTGAGTACCAGAAGACATCTGGCCTAACTCGCTACATCGTCCTAGGGAGCACTTAGTGGAGGAAGTCAGCCCCTTTGGCATCGAGAACAAGCATGCAACACAACACAAACTCGAACTTCTGGTGACAAGTATTTGACGAGTTGCTGCACTACGAGTACCTTCATTTGGTCACCTGACCATGGCTGGTCCTTCGCACGACACTGAAGATGTTGTTCATAAGACTTCCGATCCTGATCATCCCATGACATATCATGACATTGCTACTATGAACCCAGTCCAGCAAACAGCTTCACTATCATCTGGCAGAAGCAGTGAACATGCCGTGTTGAGCGAACAACACCTCAATAACGAGAAAGCCTATGAGAGCTTACGAGTGCCTACTCGAGATGTGCTGACTCGCACTGTCTCGGCTGTTGATGTCGAGCAAGCAGAGCGCGATTTTGCCCATCTAAGCAAGGAGCTTAGCCGAGAACATCAACGAGTATCACGAGCTTATTCACGCGCTTCAAATGTCAAAGGAGCCTATGATCCCGAGAAGGCTATATCCTCATCCGAAAACATTTCTGAAGATGAATGGAGCTTGGAGGATGTGTTGCGGGGCAATCGCCAAGCTGAGATTGATACTGGCATCAAGTCCAAGCGTATCGGTGTGATATGGGAGAATTTGACCGTTCGTGGTATTGGGGGTGTCAAGATATTTGTCAAAGTCTTCCCGCAAGCCTTCCTCGATTTCTTCAATGTTTACGCTAAAGTCAAGAATATTCTTGGAATAGGCAGCAAGGGCCAGGAATTCGACATTCTCCACAATTTTAGAGGCGTATTGAAGCCTGGCGAAATGGTTCTGGTCTTAGGACGTCCTGGATCCGGCTGCACCACTTTTCTTCGAACCATCACCAATCAACGTTTGGGATACACTAGTGTCAAGGGCGATGTGATGTACGGTCCATTTGATGCCAAAACTTTCGAGAAACGTTACAGAGGTGAGGCGGTATACAACCAGGAAGAGGACGTACACAACAGTACCCTCACTGTCGGTCAAACTCTGGGATTCGCACTCGATGTGAAAACACCAGGGAAACGACCAGCTGGAATGAGCAAGAAAGAGTTCAAGGATAAAGTAGTCGCCTTACTGCTCAAGATGTTCAATATCGAGCACACCCTGAATACAGTCGTGGGCAATGCATTCGTTAGAGGTATTTCTGGTGGTGAAAGAAAAAGAGTGAGCATTGCAGAAATGATGGTTACCGGCGCCTCTGTTTGTGCTTGGGACAATTCAACTCGTGGTCTAGATGCAAGTACAGCTTCAGACTATGCTAAATCACTCCGCATCCTGACGAATATCTACCAAACTACAACATTCGTGTCACTCTACCAAGTTTCAGAGACCATCTACCGCCAATTTGACAAAGTCATGGTGATTGATAGTGGTAGGCAAGTGTTTTTTGGTCCAACACAAGAGGCGAGAGGCTATTTTGAAAGTATCGGATTCGCACCCAAGCCACGTCAAACTACTGCCGATTACTGTGCAGGGATAACAGACGAATTTGAGCGTGAGTATGCTCCCGGAAGAAGTCCTGAGAATGCCCCATCCACACCTGATCAGCTGGTCGATGCATTCAACAAATCAAAGTTCTCATCATTACTGCAAGCCGAAATGGATGATTACCGACAAGAGATCACGAAGCAAAAGCAGCTCTACGATGATTTCCAGCTAGCTCATAAAGAGGCAAAGCGGAAGCACACCGGCCACAAGTCAGTCTACTCCGTGCCGTACTACATGCAGATATGGGCCTTGATGCAACGACAATTCATCCTGAAATGGCAAGATCGCTTTACCTTGACAACTTCTTGGGCTACCTCGATCATCATCGCGATCGTAATTGGTACTGTTGTAAGTAAAGATTCTCAAACCCCTTTTACTGCTCGGAATTTGGTGATTTGAGAAGTTACCTCCTGTTGTACCGGTGCAGATTTGCTGACTTCTACAGTGGTTCAAGCAACCTGCAACATCAGCTGGCGCTTTCACTCGTGGAGGGGTGTTGTTTATCTCCTTCTTGTTCAATGCTTTCAATGCCTTTTCAGAACTCCCAGCTTGCTTTTTAGGCAGAGCTATCGTCAACAAGCATCGTGCCTATACCTTTCATCGACCGAGTGCACTATGGATTGCACAGATTGGTGTGGATGTTGCATTCGCGTCTGTACAGATCTTTCTTTTCAGCGTGATCGTGTACTTCATGGTCGGTCTTGTACTCAATGCTGGTTCCTTTTTCACTTTCTACTTGATCATCCTTCTTGGTTATCTCTGCATGACCTTGTTCTTCAGGACACTGGGGGTATTATCTGCTGACTTCGACGTGGCCATCAAATCCGCTGCTTTAATCATTACTTTCTTCGTGGTGACGTCTGGCTATCTCATACAATGGCAAAGCCAACAGGTCTGGTTACGATGGATCTACTATGTTAACGTCATGGGCCTCGGTTTCGCCGCTTTGATGGCCAATGAGTTCAAGAGCTTGACCATGCGATGTACGTCAGAATCATTGATTCCTTCTGGTCCTGACTACCATAATCTACAAAATCAAGTCTGCACGCTCGCTGGCTCCCGAGCAGGATCGAATATCATATCTGGTTCGAACTACATTTCGACAGGTTTCCGCTATTTCCCTTCGGACCTTTGGCGCAATGTTGGAATTATCCTTGCACTGATTGTGTTCTTCTTGTTCATTAATGCTACTGTTGGTGAGCTCCTCCGTCATGGAGCTGGTGGCAGGACAATTACCTTCTACGCAAAAGAGAATTCAGAGTTAAAGAAATTGAACAAGGGGTTGGCAGAGCGTCGGCAAAGACGGCAGAACAAAACCACTCAGGATGATTCGGCTGAACTCCAAATCGCCTCGAAAGCTGTTCTCACGTGGGAAGGACTCAACTACGATGTGCCAGTTGCTGGTGGTCAAAAGCGTCTTTTGAACGAAGTGTTTGGCTATGTTCGACCTGGACAACTAACTGCTCTGATGGGCGCTTCAGGCGCAGGTAAGACCACTTTGTTAGATGTACTCGCAGCTCGGAAGAATGTGGGTGTCATCTCTGGAGATATGCTCATCGACGGCACCAAACCTGGCATTGCCTTCCAAAGAGGGACAAGTTATGCAGAACAGCTCGATGTTCATACCTCGACAGCCACTGTTCGAGAAGCTTTACGTTTCAGTGCTGACTTAAGGCAGCCATATGAGGTTCCCCGTGAGCAGAAATACGCTTACGTTGAGGAAGTCCTCTCACTGCTAGAACTTGAAAATCTTGCTGATGCGATCATTGGTACTCCAGAAAGCGGTCTGCAGACAGAGGAGAGAAAGAGAATCACGATAGGTGTAGAACTCGCCGCAAAGCCTGAACTACTTCTCTTCCTCGACGAACCAACATCAGGTCTTGATTCACAGTCCGCCTTCAATATTGTACGATTTCTGCGAAAGCTCGCAGCAGCAGGTCAAGCAATTCTATGCACTATCCATCAACCGAACAGTGCTCTCTTTGAAAACTTTGATCGGTTATTACTTCTGCAGAGAGGAGGCGAATGTGTATACTTTGGAGACGTCGGAAAGGACGCAGTTGTTATTTTGGATTACTTTGCCAAAAATGGTGCCTATTGTCCTGAAGATGTGAATCCAGCAGAATGGATGCTAGACGCTATCGGTGCAGGTATTGCACCACGAATTGGTGACCGAGATTGGGGTGACATCTGGCGAGAAAGCGATGAGCTGGCCACTGTTAAGCAAGAAATTGTCGCTATGAAGGAACGTCGTCTGAGGGAGATTGCAACCGAACCTAAACTTCCAGAAAAAGAGTATGCATCCCCACTCTGGCACCAGATGAAGGTCGTATCCTGGAGAACACACTTAGACTTCTGGCGGTCTCCTCAATATGGATTCACCCGCTGGTTCAACCAAGTCATCATCGCCTTCGTCACCGGTCTTGCCTTCTTACAACTCAACGACTCCCGCGCCTCTCTCCAATACCGAGTCTTCGTCATCTTCCAGGCCACAGTCGTACCAGCTCTAATTCTCGCCCAAGTCGAGATCAAATACGACCTTTCACGACTAATCTACTACCGCGAAGCCGCAGCAAAAGCCTACCGACAATTCCCCTTCGCATTCGCCATGGTCTGCGCCGAGATGCCCTACTCAATCATCTGCACAATATCCTTCTTCCTTCCACTCTACTACATGCCCGGCTTCCAATCCGCAAGCAGCAGAGCAGGCTACCAGTTCCTCATGATCCTCATCCTCGAAATTTTCAGCGCAACCCTAGGCCAAACCATCGCCGCCCTAACACCAAGCTCCTTCATCTCAAGTCTAGTCAACCCCTTCATGATCGTCATCTTCGCCCTCTTCTGCGGCGTCGCGATTCCAAAACCACAAATCCCACGCTTCTGGCGCGCTTGGCTCTATGAACTCAACCCCGTCACCCGTCTCGTCTCAGGAATGATCACAACTGAACTAGCTGGACGAACCGTCGTTTGCACACCATCGGAGTTCAATTCGTTCCCTGCACCGTCCGGCACGACGTGCGGCGAGTACATGAGCGCGTTCTTTGCCGCGGGTGGTGCAGGCTATATTCAAGATCCTAGCTCGACTACGACGTGTAATTACTGCGCTTACCAGACAGGCGAGCAATTCTATCGGCCTTTCCAGCTGTCGTTTGATGAACGGTGGCGAGATCTGGGGATATTGACGGCGTTTATTGGGAGTAATCTGATCCTGTTGTTTTTGGGGAGTCGCTATCTTAACTTCAATCGACGTTAGACTCGGACTATTCCCGTTGGTAGAAGTTCCACAAAGGACGGGGGAAGAATCCATATACTCGAGCGCAGCGTTGACGTGTATGGGCAACAGTACACAGCATATAGCAGCTTATGTATGTACGTACCTTATGTACAGAGCTCAGATTTCAAGGTCATCACAGCTTCGTATCATTCTCTACATAGGTACGTATTGAACGTGCAGTCGAGCATTCCCTCCCTACATAGTATTGTACGCACCATTGTATACCATCCCTACGTACGTACCCACGTAAGCATCGATGATTCTGAGAATAGTAGACGGAAGTGAACTAAATACAGACCGTTACTTCGTTACTTACGTACAGTACATGGGACTTACTTACGTACCTGCTTTACGTATAAGTACTTGTGTGTGTATACAAAGTGTCTAGGATGAGTTACATACGTATAGTCTCTAGGTGAAAGGAGATGGAGTGTAAGTTCCTGTGTGGTGCGTACATGTGTATGTATGGATGCACGTTGGTAAGTACTTGGGTGAGTAAGGTAAAGGAGGGTTGTGGAAGGGAATGGGATGGGATGGGATTCGTGTAGTGCAGTGCAGTGGTGGATGTTTTTTATAAGCTGTAAGGAAGGAGGGAGGGAAGTATAGGGAAAAAAGGGTTTTGGGAATGGATGTGCTAAGTGCGTAAATACATACGAAGATAAGTAGGTAAATGGAATAAGTAAGTACGTAGTGTATGTATTAAGCTAGTATGTACTCCCAGTAAGTAAGTAGGAGGTTAAAAAGGAGTGTTGAATATATGAACGAGAGCAAACTCACACTGATGAAGAACCATATAAACACAATGCAAAGAGAAGTAGAGGCGCTCGCTTTCTATCCCTCAAAGACAACCAACCAGTAAAAATAGGTATCAATGCTGACACAGATAACCACCTGCACCTTTTCCACCGTATTACCTAGTTAACTTCGATCAACCCAGGACCAGCAATAGTAACTTCCACCACATCCGCCACACTCGTGAATGGACCTCCACAACTGACCAGCGCAGCAATCGTGAAACCATCCAACACATTCTCGGTAAATGGGAAATTAGCCTTAAACGTCGCAACACCATTACTAACACTGGCGTTCTGCACAGTCTCGACAATAGGTGTGTTCTGGCCGTTGATCAGGACGATGCTGAGGCCCGATGGAGGCATGGCTTTGTCGACGGGGACGCTGAAGGTGATGAGTTGGTCTGTTGGGGCAATGGGGGTGGTGAGGACGTTCAAGGGTTGGAAGATGGGGAGGTCGATTTCGTTGATGTTGGGGCAGGAGTTGGGTACGACGAAGTTTTGGTTTAGGGCTGAGAAGGCGAATTCGCGGGTTGCGCGGGTGAGGAAGGGTTTTGAGGAGGGGATTAGGTTGTTAAAGTTACGGTAGAAACCGTTTTGTTCGCCCTGAGTTTTATGTTAGTGTTGTGTTGTTTAGGGAAAGGATTGGTTAGGGTATATTCACCTCTTGGCCTATCACGCTGCCGATGATGGGGACTACTCCGGCGTCCCCGTTCTGAGCGAGATGCAGTTGGACGTCTTGAAGAACGCCGAGGACGAGGTCTGTGAATGTGGCTGCTAGAGTGAAAGCGTCCTTTAGGTTGGTTGTGGGGAACTTGTATTGGCAGGGCTGAATGGGGTCTTTGCCATTGGCTTTGAGGATGGCATTGGCGTTATCGGCATGAAGTTCTTCTTGAGCCTGAACAGCTACTAAGGTGTTGATCACCTGTTGTCTCTGAGTTTGGTCCTGGATGGTGAAACCATCGACGTTGTTGGTGACATTGAAGAGGAGATCTGTGAAGAAGGCAACCTCGAAGATTTCGTTGAAGGCGATCAGCTGAAAGCTGAGCAGATCATCTTCGGTCAGAGTTGGTGCACCTCCATTAGGCTCTGTGCCGTGAGCAAGGACGTTGACCTGCTGCTTGGCTGAATCACTGAGGTTGGGAAAGCCGTTTGATAGTGGAAAGCTGAATGGGTTGCCTGATTGGAGAACGCCTGCACTTGATGCTGTTGAGCTAGCCGTGGCCATGGGTGCTGCAGCTGCGAGTCCGGCGAGCATGGCGGCGCCAAGTAGTAGACGTGATGCAGTCATTATGATTATAGTATGCTGTAGTGTTTGCAAAGAATGTGTGGTAACAGTTGAAGAAATGGAAGTGTAGTGAGCACTCCATAATGTGGCTGCTTCAAGTTGGTCTTATACGAGTTCTTGAGGTATGTTCAGCAAGATTAGAGTCTGTGCTCAGGATTTGCTTACCGTCGATCATCCACAGGATTATGGAAACGAACCGATTCACCGAGGGTAAGGTGCTACATCAGGTAGGTACTCAGCCCGGAGTGGTACATTGCCCACTCCACAGGGAACGGCCTGTAGTTCAAGATTTAGCATTCACAGGTTGTTTCCCCAGCCACGGGTCCGTCTCCGCATACCGAGCTTCAAGCTCGTGCCTCAAATGGCATCACCAGTGTTGTCATGGAGGATGGAGGAAGTGCACAGATGCCAAATACAAAATAAGCTTCATCAAGCATGGCACTAATGTTGGCGAACATATCAAATTCGGTGGTGGCTCATCCGTCCAAGAAAAGGCCCGGGAGGCCTAAGGAACTTGGCAACCTTACCATTAGCGTCAGGCACACCGGTCCATTAAATTGGATGGCATAAGCATTAAGCTCAACCACATCTGGGAGCAGTACTACCTCTCAGTCGTCAGCCACGTCCAGCACTAGTTCATCTTCGCAGACGTCTAGTTCGACTGGCTCTTCAGGAAGCACTACCACCACTAGCACAGCCGAAACATCAGGAACTACCACCACCTCCACTACCACTACATCGGAGAGAAACAACTTTTTCACTACATCCAGTTCTTCGCAGTATGATGGTGCGAGCACGACAACGACCCGTGGTCCGTTCAATGGCAATCCTTACTACTCAAACGCTACCACGACTAGGTCAAGCTCATTCCCGGGCTCAACATTTGGATCATTCTACATGACGTTCAATGTAGCTAACAACCAAGTCGTCAAACGAACAATCGAATATTTAGCTTTCGATGCCTCAAGCCAAAGTTACCTAGTCAGCTCCATTTCTAGTGCGGCATCATGCTCGCTTGACACAGATGGATCACTAATGTCGGGCGGTCAATATATCGCCATTGAGGATGGAGCTTCACCCCGCTTCCAGCTTCAAGACACTAAGCCTAGCGTCCCTGTCATCGTAACTGTTTCCAGTGGTGAAGTATCGGCCGTGCAAGGTGTCAGTTCATACTGTATCCTACAAGGCAACGAGCTCGTGGTTAATGAGACACCATCAGGCTGCCAAACTGTTACACCAGCATTTGGCCCTGTATCTGATACCAACTCCCACAGTTCAAGTTCTTCTACCACAACTGGCTCTGGTAGTTCAAGTACCTCCAGTGCGTCCTCTACGACTTCTACCTCCACAGGAACCTCCACGTGTACAGGTTCAAGCACGGCCAGCATTTCCTCCACAACAACTGCTACAACCACCAGTGTGGAGAGTGCTGGTACCTCGTCCAGTACAACATCAACGTCTGCCGGATCGAACATTAACAGTTCAACTTCCACCTCTACGTCCACGGGATCTACTAGCTCAAGCATTTCTTCCACAACTACCTCCACATCTGTTGATCCAAACGTACCTGGCTCTTCCTCTACCACAGCATCCACATCTGCAAGTGGTTCCACGACTTCGACGACGACAACCCAGATCGATGTCCAAGCTACAAGCACATCTAGTATCACCACCACCACCGCCACCGCCACCACCTCTGGATTTGCTGCTGTCAACACTGACTCAACGACAACTACAACCTCGGCTAGCGCTTCCTCGACCACAACCACTGCGTATGGACAAGACTCGCAGAGCACTAGTAGCGCCACCTCGAGCTCAACTACCACTGCCGACGGTGACTCCGATAACCACGGAGCAGGGACCGCTAGTACTACAACAGCTGTTGATGGTGCTCATGATTCCTACACAACCACAGGGGGTTTTCAATTCTCTGGTTTCACGGGACACCAAGGTTTCACAGGCCCCTCTGGGTTTGCGTATGGTGCAACGACCACTACCACCGCAGGTACTACCAGTTCGACCAGTTTGGCCTACGCAGGATCGAACAGCACTACAACTTCTACAGTGGATGCAGACGCTGCTGCGCCTACCACTACATCCACCACGAGTGACACGTCTTATGGCAATGCTATAACTACGACCAGCTTGACAACCACATCAGTTGATGACTCAAGTGCGCAATCGACCACTACTACAACCACCACATCTGTGACGAGCACAACTACTGGCTACAGTTTTAGCATCCCTTCTATAGCCAGCTCTCCTTTCTTCATCTCGTTGTCTCATGGCCGTACTTACATGTCCAAAACGAAACGTGATGATGGTGACCTCTATCTAACAGTTGTCGGAACTGATGTCCAAACCACCACAGATATCACTCTAGCTGCATCATTCGCTTTCGCTGACGGTGGATATCTTCTCGCTAATGGAGGTTACATGGGTGTGGATGGCTCATCAACACCAGATGGTTACGCACATTTTGAGATCTTCGACCTCGATTCATGCGATACGGGTTCCGTGACCTGCACGCAATGGTCGGTCACTAATGGCGGTCTCACATTCCAAAGTTCAGCATTCAGCCTTGATGGTGGTGCTGGCTTCTGTACTGGTGCTAATGGTGACCTGATCGCGGTTATGAACGCTTATCCAGACGAGGGTGTTTGTACACCAGCCACTGCTTCAGCTGTTGGTTCGGATGCAGCTGCATCTCAATCTTCTAGCACAACTACTAGCACAACTACTACGAGTGTGACTGACCAGACCACTAGCTCGTCGACGACATCGACAGCAAGTGGTACTACGACAAGCGATTCGACATCGTCAAGCACAACAGACAGCTCCAGCACCAGTTCCAGCACCACTAGTTCCAGCACCACTACTAATTCTAGCACTACCAGTACTTCGACCACCGTGACTACCTCTACGTCAAGCTCCACTACCACGCCGGCAATCACTTCAAGCACTACGCAGGGCGACGACTCGACGACGACGACATCTTTCGTGTCAACTACAACGCAAGCTGCCAATACCACAGTCACAACTTCCAACAGTACCACATCGGCCTACAATACTACAGGTTTCGCAAGCTACAATAGTTCAGGATCAGCCTACAACTACACTGGTTCGATGTTCAACAGTACTGGTTCAGGCTTCAATCTGAGTGCCATTCTCTCCAACTACACTAGTGCAGGCTTCAATGCATCATCATTGACGAACGCAACCAGCTGTAATGTCACCGACTGGGAAGCCTACAACATGACGCAGTACGGCTTTAACTCTTCTAGTGTCGCTGGCTGGAATACCACCGGTTATGATTGCAGAATCACATCTGCCTTTGCTGCTGCGGCTGTAATCAAGACTTCCACATTGGAAGATTTCTGCTCGACTCTGCTTGGATACACCGCTGTTCCTGATGTCACAACAACTGTGGCCGTCACGACAACCGTGGAGATCGACAGTACGATCACCTCCGGTACACTCACCTCAGGCACAACACAGACCTTGACCAGTGTCACAGCTACGATAACCATCACCGCTGATGATCAGACAGCGAATCAGAGATTGCGCAAACGACAAACAGCGGTTGCGGCAGTGACTACGCCAGCGGCTCTCCAGTCTTTCAGTGATGATACACTCTCAACTGCTTGCAGCTGGAAGGCCAGTCAAGCGACCACGGCTGCCACCGTTACAGCCACTACCACTGATACCGCCTACACAACTGTCTATATCACAGTGCCTGCAACGACCGTGCCTGCCACTACCGACACCCTCACTGCCACAAGCACCTTCACTGTCAACGTTTGTGATCCCACAGCTCCATCGCAGCTGATGACGAACCCGTCGTTCGAATGCTACGATGAAGGCTGGGATCTCAACTATGACGGTGCTGTTTTGTACTGGGGACCAAGCGGTAACTCCACTACGGAATTGAGTGCTGCCGCCGCAGCATATGTCGCCTCGGTAAACAGCACTGGTACAGAGTCTGGTACTTCAAACGGTACGGATCCATACGCGAGTGCAGCTGCAACTGCGACCGCTACTACGACGACACAAAGGAAAGTTCGACGACAAGATGCAGGCTATGAGGGAGCTTATCCACACAACGATGGGCTTTACACTCCCAACGAACCGGCTTACGATGGTAACACCTACGTCCGATTGTCACCTGTCGATGGTGCTGACGATGCTGGACTGGGTCAAACCGTTACACTTGATGCCGGACCGTACTGGATGTCGTACAAATACCGAGTGCCAACATATGCTCTCAACAACGATCAATGTACGCTCAATGTGTTCGTTAGTGGCATTTTGGTGATTGGCCCTGGTATCGCGGATCTTACCGACGCGACCGATGGTTGGGCGGCAGCAGGTGGCTTCTTCACTGTTCCCGACAGTATGGCTGGAGACAATTTGCTCTGGTTCGACTTCTACTGCCCGCCACTTGCATTCGACAAGCGACAAAGTTCGGCGGATGAGGAGTCATCCCTTGCAGGCACAGAAGGCAACCTCGACCCCCAGCCAACGGTTCCTCTACTTGATCTTGACTACATTCGCATGGGTGTTGATGATGGTGGCTGGGCACAATACAGGCCTTCCACGCCGTCCGCTGATGATGCCAGTGCTGCCGAGGACTCTGCCGACGTTGCAGCAGCTCTAGCCACTACCACCACTACCAGTGATGACCAGTCATCGCAGTAGAAGCAGCGAAAGAGGCAGTATTGATGCGCATTTCGATGTGCAACAAAGGAATGGTAACGACTGCGGAGGGCGCCATGAAACCGGCCTTTTGAGCAGACAAGCACCCGGGCACTTTCCTAATTATGTAATGCACCTATGCTTTCGAACAGTGACTTTGCTCACAGATGGACATGTACGTGTACGTACGGGGTTTCTCATAGATGTTTACTAGTGTACTGAATGAACATATGTATAGAACATCTTTGGTCTCCTGCTTCGTGCAACCGTGCAGCCGTATACTTACCTATTCTCAAACACAAGTTCGGTAGTTGTTGCAATTGAGTACCCCGTAGTAGGACAGCATGGCCCTCTGTCTGCACAGGTTGGCTGATCCGTGATCTCGCACAGAGGTGTCCATCGGCGGGCTTGACACAGCAAGTGCGCACAACTACCTTAGTATTGTACACAAATTTCAACCCATTTTCCTACGTACGTATTGCGATCCTTCCACTTCTTACATATACCACGTGCAATTAGGCACCGCAACTAGATCCTCGTGGCCCAGGGATTTTACGACCGCACATTCAAGCTTCCACACTATTGACAGCCAGGATCCCAAGGGAAGAGCTAAGCGACGGAATAAGGTCTTCGATCGACGAACATCAGTTCTGGACGCCTGTTTACCAATCCTTAGCTTGGTTCGTCAAGCGTTGATACTCGTGATTACAGTATGTTGCTATCTAGGTACCTAGGTACCCGTGCGCATGTGGAGGGTCGAATCTAGTCCCCACTACGAATAGCGCCCGTTTTATTTCGAGTGCTTGCTAATGGTAGCACTGCCCGCACTGCCACAGACGGCCGTGTTACAGCTACAGCTACAGTACAGTAGGTCACACACTTTCCAAACTTGTTGTTGAAGACATCGATGGTGTCTGCAACTGACCGAGTTGTACTCGGCTCTTCGGACATGTAATTTCTGGTGAAAACACTTTCTTACAGATGCGCGCTGAAGGTCTTTACCGTTGATTCCAGTTGTTATGGAGCTTAATGCTTATGCCATCCAATTTAATGGACCGGTGTGCCTGACGCTAATGGTAAGGTTGCCAAGTTCCTTAGGCCTCCCGGGCCTTTTCTTGGACGGATGAGC
>Ga0181464_1001058_pt1 | contig 13337 bp, 14 predicted proteins | sample InSIn2gowninarea_FD_119074 | JGI IMG/M metagenome (GOLD analysis project Ga0181464, IMG submission 119074) | Clean room microbial communities from NASA Spacecraft Assembly Facility at Jet Propulsion Laboratory, Pasadena, California, USA -... ...
TTCTTGGGGTTTCACTAAAATATCCTCAAACTTTAATGAAGTACATTGGAGGTTTACATAGTCATTTGTAAAAGACTATCATGTTGTTTAATCCTACTAATCTTGATCAAGTGTGTGTCAAGCACAATACTTAGAGGAGGATGGTAAATCAAGGATACAATATGATGAATCCATGAAGGCTTCTAATTCAAGGGGAGGACAAGAGAAAGGTAAATCTAAAGATAAAGGTAAATGTAAGCAAGAAACTAAGACCACTAATATTTCAAAGAAATAAGGTGATGGTAGGCATTTTAATCATTATGATAAAGTTGGTCATATTGATGATAAATGTTAGAAATTACTTCTGGCATTACATCCATATAAGCAAAATAATAAGGATAAAACTAATGTTATGGTTCTTAGATGTGATGATATTGAGGGTAGTTTAGATGTTGATGAGAGAATAAAGTTCATCCATTCAAAAGGTTGAAGAACCTCAAGACATTGAAGAACAAAGGATTCAATTATTCCACCTCAAAATCCAAATTAAGAAAACCAAAGTAGATTGCATAGTAGATTCGGGTTCTCAAGAAAATTTGATTTTAGAGACTATGGTAAGTAATTTGGGATTGGAAACTTTCAACCATCCAAATCCATATCCTTTGGGTTGGGTGCATCGTAATGCTAGTTTGCAAGTCACTAAGCAACGTAAGTTGAAATTTGCTATTTGTGCAAAGTATATTGATGAAGTTGTGGTTGATGTTGTTCCTTTAGATATTTGTGGTGTTATTCTTGGTAACCCTTACATGTGGGATAAAGATGGTATTTATTACAAAAGATTTAATAAATTACGATTGGTGAAAGATTGAAAGATGTTTCTAGCTAGTGCACATAAAAGAAGGAAAAATCTACCTTTGATCACTACCATTTAGGTAAAATGTATTGTAAATGCTTCTAAAAAGTTTGTTCTAATCATGGTGAAAATAGGAGCCTTGGCTAAGGTGAATCTCACGCTGTCAACAGTGTGCAATACTAATTTCAAGCCACCAACATCATGCAAAAGAGAGAAATAGATGGAGGATTTGGTTTAGGATTTTACTAACTTATTTGTAGAACCATAGGGATTACCTCCTATGCGAGATATACAACATTATATTTAGTTGTTACCTAATGCTTCATTACCCAACATAGCCTTGTATAGGCAATCAGTTTTGGAGCAAGGGGAGATAAAGAGGTAGATTCAGGAGTTGGTTGATCAAGGTGTGATCATACCAAGTACATCTCCTTGTTGATCACCTATTATTTTGGTTCTCAAGAAAGATAAAACTTGGAGAATGTGCATTGAATATAGAGCATTAAAAAAAATCACCATAAAAAATTTCTATCCTTTACCTCGGATAAATGATCTTTTGGATCAATTGCAAGGGGCAAGATTCTTCACAAAAGTGGACTTGAGGAGTGGATATCACCAAGTTAGAATCAAGGAGGAGGAAACATGGAAGACTACCTTCAAGAAAAGACAAGGCCTATTTGAGTGGGTTATTTTTCCATTTGGTTTGTGCAATGCACCAGCTACTTTCATGAGGGTAATGAATGATGTACTTCATCCATTTATTAATTATTTTATTGTTGTATACTTGGATGATATTCTTGTTTATAGTTCTACTTGGGAAGAACATGTTGTACATCTTAGACAAGTGTTTCAAACATTACATAGGAAGAATTTGTTATTGAAACATTTAAAATGTAATTTTAGTAAAGAGTCTTTGGTGTATTTAGGCCATGTTATTGGTCATGGAAAACTTAAGATAGATCCTAATAAAGTAAGTGCTATAGTAAATTGGCCAAGGCTATCTAATGTAACTGAAGTAAGGAGTTTCTTAGGTGTTGTCCAATATTTGAGAAAGTTTATTGTTAATTTTTCTCATATTGCTTCACCTTTACATGATGTAACTGGTAAGAGGCAAGTTTTCCAATGAGGGAAACAACAACAAACATATTTTGACACTTTGAAGGAAAATATTATTAGTGCACATGTGCTAGCACTTCCTGATTTGCAAAAACATTTGAAGTGGAGACTGATGCAAGTGACTATGCCATGGGAGCCATTTTGATTCAAGAAGGTAAACCAATTTACTATCATTCTAAAATGTTTAGTGGGGCTATTTTGAATTATCCTATTTATGATAAGGAAATGTATGCATTGGTTCAAGTTGTTGAAAAGTGGAAACGTTACTTAATGGGGAAAGAAACAATCATTCATGCTAATCATCAATCATTAAAGTATTTACAAACTCAATCAAAATTGCAACAAACTAGACACTATACATGGATGATTTTTCTGCAACAATTTCATATAGTGATCAAGTATAAGAAAAGAACACATAATAAGGTTGCTAACATACTTTCTAGGCCACCTATAACTATAGATTCCATGTCATCAATGGTGTGTAGTACTATTATTGGGCTGCCAACAACATGCAAATAGGGTCCAATAAGTTCCCTTTTAGTGCTAAAATTTCTTCCTTTTCTGTCTGAGTCATTTTCAGAGGCATATGTGCAAGATCCAGACTTTGGAGAAGTGTATGAGTAGTTGTCTTCATTTAGGTCCAAGTATGAGGGTTTGGATGAATTTTATTTGTAAAATGGACTTCTTTATCATTTTAATGCATTATGTGTACCTGTAGGTGAAAGAATTGGATTGATTAGAGAAGCACATACTTCAAAGATTGCAGGAAATTTTGGGGTTGGAAAGATATTGTACAATTTGCAAAGGTATGTATATTGGCCAAAGATGCAAGATCAAGTTGACAAGTACATAAGGGGGTGTTCTTTATGTTGCAATAACAAGCTAAGTAACAAGAAATTGGGCTTGTATCAACCACTTCCAGTACCTTCATGTCTATGGGAGTGTATCTCAATGGAGTTTATGGGAGGATTGCCTATGAATAAGAGAGTTCATGACTATTTATTTGTTATTATGGATAGATTTAGCAAGATGTGTGTTTTGATTCCATGTAAAAAGACTATAACAGGACAAGACGCTACAAATTTAATATTTTCTCATGTTTGGGTTCATTTTGGATTGCCTAATTCCATTATTTCATATAGATATAGTAGATTTTTGGAAACATTTTGGACATGTTTTTGGGAAAATATGGATACAAGGTTGAAGAGGAGTACTACCTTTCATCCTCAAATGGATGAACAAACCAAGGTGGTGAATAGGAAAGTATTTCAGCTCTTGAGAGGTGTATTCTTTTAGAATTACACTCTAAATTGGGGTAAAATAAAACCATTCTTTTATTCTTTCATTCTTATTATAAGTCCCTTTCACAAATTCCTTTCATTTTATATTCATTATCTTTGAGTCCCCGAGATTCATGTAAATTACTAAGTCCCTAGGAGTTATATTCATTTTCTTTGAGTCCCAGGAGTCATGTAAAGTATTGAGTCCCCAGGAGTTATATTCATTGTCTTTGAGTCCCTGGGAGTTATCCATTTTCTTTGAATTCCCTGATAGTTATTTAAATTAAAAATTCCTCAGGAGTTATTCATTATCTTTAGAGTCCTTGAAGATATCGAATAAAGCCCATTGATTTTGAGAGATGATGTCATAAGTTTTGGCTGAAATCAGTGGGTCCCGAAACAAGTAATGGTGGGTGAAAATTTATGAAGACATCAAGTAAATCCTGCTGATTTTGAGTGATGATGTCATAATTTTTGGTTGAAATCAGTAGGGCTCAAAGTAGTTGTTCATCAACAAAGCTCTGACAAAGAAGATAGAATCCGCCAAGCTAAAGTAAGAGTAATGCGTAAGAAGGAACATCCAAGTCCACTTTATCTTAAGTGTTTGATCCCTAGGGCCTTGTTAATGTGTTGACACCAACTCATTTCCATATGATAATGGCAGTTTCTTCCCAAACCAAGTTGACAAAACATTTACCAACTACCATTACTCTAGTCACTAACATCTACATGAGAGATCATCAAGGTTGCTGAAAAGTAGATAGCAGCTGATAAAACATAGTGCTAAATTGTACACATCAATTTGCAGATGAGTAATTATTCAATCAATTACAGTATTACCCTCAATCAACTATAAGGCCAGAGATCAAGTAGTTAACAACATGTCAGAAGGATTGCGGCTCTATGTACATGATGTAAATTCTCAAATGGTCAGGATGATTAGTACTTATTCACTGTATAATCTAACATAGTTGCAATATTTATTGTAAATAGTCCCATTTAAATTGCTTCATTCAATACAAGCAATTATGTATATTAATGAAACACAACTACCTAATAGAGGTAGAAAAATGTATAAATAGTAGACTGTTAGAAGTCTAAAATGTTAGATATTTTATCAAATTTACCCAAATATGTAGGATGTTTTCATATATGATAATGCAAATAAACAATGCTTTTCCCTCTTGTAACAAAAGTGGTTCTTAATTGCTTTTATGACAATGCTTTTCCCTCTTGTAACAAAAGTGGTTGTTAATTGCTTTTGTGAATGTTATATGTGAGATGCTTTCTTCAAATTATGGTTGTGTATTGTGATTACGAGACCCCAGGTGTGAGATAGCTTGCTATGCTTAATCTTGGCTATGGATTGCTGCCTATGCTGTAATGCCTAGCTTATATATTTCTTATTTTAAATTTCAATTTATTTATTTCTCTCTTTCTTGTAACCCTTTACCTTTTCATTTCTTTCCAAGTTACTTTTAACCTTAAAAATAGATAGGAACCGACCTATAAACTAAAAATTGAGTAGAAAACCAACATGAGCGCACTCCCACCACCTTCTACTCTTTTAAGGAACCTACTATTGTAGGTAGTGGATAACATGACCAAACCAAACCCCTTGAGGTTATGCTACTACGATCAATAGTAATAGTTCCATTTTTGGCATGCTCGATGGGACATGAGCTGAATTCTATATTTAGCAGGTGTAGTTAGGTCTGATAGCCATGTTTGGTGGGTTATCAATTGTACCCTTCAAGATTAAAAGGTTATTTCAACCTTATTGGTGAATCTGCTATCAACCAATCAATATTTTGAACCCTAGCACCCCCAGAACATAGACTAACTAGAAGTAGTGCTAAAAATTCTCTCAAACAGCTTAGATTCCAAGAGTTGTTGGTCCCTCATAGGAGGACTAGGTGAAAGATTTCTTAGACTGTATCCCCTTTAGTCCCTATAAGGGAAATCCCACTATTAGTAATATTTGACTCAGTCCTAGAGAATCCTTCGTCCCCTACCCATTCTTCAAGTATGGCTCAACTAATAGATTTTTCTGCTTGGAATAATGGTCATCCTTTGGTTGTTGCTACTAATTCTCCTCCCATACCTCAACTAGCTTTCAAATTCTTGCCTAAGTATGATGGATCTAATAAGACACCATATGAACATTGTCAAGATGTATCCTTGTTGGCTTCAAGCTTTAATATTACTGATAAAACTATGATGACTAGATTATTATCACACTCTTTTGAAGGCAAGGTAGCCGAATGGTTTAGAACTCTCACCCCCCAATCCATAAATTCATGGGGAAAGTTATGTCAAGATTTAATGAAAATATTTCTTATAGATGGTGATGATAGCACATTCCTCAACCTTATAGCATGTATCAAAATACATCCTCATGATTCCATTGATAAATTCAATATCAGATTTGAAATGACATAGAAATCCATACCAGTAAGGATTAGACCAACAAATGCACAAGCTCTTGTGTACTATAGAAAGTCCTTCCTTCCTAACTTTAATATGCTCATTGTTATGTCAGGATATACCTTTCCACATGTTTACCAAATAGCAAAAAGCTCATAGCATACCCTGGTGTCCTCTGGTAAAATGCAACCTAGAATAATCATGCCTTTATTCTTGAGTTTGCCTCCTAAATAGGCTCCACAAATAGGTTACCATGGATTCTTGGCCTTAGCACCCCATCCTAAACCTATTGTCCATGACTGATTACCAACACTACCTACTATTGCATCCATAAGTACTGGTCCTGAACTTAAATCTCAAGAAGAGAAGAGGATAAGATAGTTCGAGATAACTATCAGGAATCTAACCAACAAACTCACTCTATAAGAAAGGTAGAATCATGGTTTTAATTATAAAAGATATCATAATCAGTATCAACCAAGATTCTAGCCCAAGGTCAATCAACCAGAACTAACAGTTGCTCCCAAAATAGTTAAAAATGATGTTATGACTACTTCAAAAAGTGCTACTTCAAGCATTGCAAAATGGTGTCCACCATGTTCAGATCCTCATTTTCTAGATTCATGTGTGGTATATCAACATCAATACTTGGGCTTACATTCTAACTATATGGTGGAACCTACATCAAATCCTACTATTGATCTCATAATGGTGAACTTTTGGCTTTCGAGATATGCTAGAGAATAAGCAAATTGTGTCCAAACTAGAGCAAATTCTTCAACAATTCCACAACAACCACAAGCCACTCAACAATATCAAGAATCCAATCAAGTACAACCTAAACTAAAGAAAGCTAAGGCTCCCTTAGCTCAATCTCAGAACCAACAACATCAAATTTCTCAAAATATGGGCACTAATTCTTAGGTTGAAACAAACCTCACTCCAGTTAGAAAAAAATTCCTAGACAAGGAGAGATCAAACACATTGAGATATCTTTTTATTACCGATTATCATAAAGAAAAGGTTGCTCAACATTTCAGAACACATCAACAAGCTGAACAAAGTAAGTATGTTCCATATGCTCTGTACAATATTATGGAAGAATTAAAGAAAACTCCTTCTAGGGTGACTATGTTTGATGCATTAAAGATACCAGGTCAATTAGATCTTTTACAAGAAGCTTTGAAATTAAGAAATAGTAAGAAAAGGCTGAATGAAGGGAATCCTATCTATGCAACATCTGATAATTTCCCTTTGGATCCAATAGGTATAATTAGGCCCCCACCTTTCTATTTGTCTCTAATACTAGAAGGATGGGTAGTAAACAACTGTATGATTGATATTGGAGCCGCAATTATTATTATCCCTAAAGCTGTTGTTGATGAAATGAAGCTATATGTTACAAGATGTATTGATGATGTCATACAATTAGATTCTTCCTCAGTAGACATAGTTGGTAGTTTCAAAGGAGTTCAAATAACTTTGAATGCTTTCCCTGATATTCATGTTGTCCAATACATAATCGTAGTTTATCTTCCACCTTTATTTTTTAATATGTCTTTCTAGAGAATTTACTGCTAAATTGGGAGGATATTTAGCCTTATACTATAGTCATCTTCTACTTCCTTTCCAAGAAAAACAGGTAAAGATTCTAAATGAAGGTGCCAAAAATGTCCATCTTAAAAATATCACTAAACAAAACTATTTGAATGGTCCATAATTAGTGGAAGTATTTGAAAGTGACACATTAAGGGAATCACTACTAACAACTAAAGTTCTTTCAACCAATGATCTAAATTATCAAATCATAGATGTTGGTATGGGAAATTATCATCTATATGAGAAAAAATAGCCTATTTTAGTCACTACTAATAAAGAACATGAGATGTGGATGATGTATTTTTATGGATCCTGATGTAAACATGGATGTGGAGATGGAGTAGTTTTTAAATCTCCAAAAGGAAATACTAAAAGATTCTCTCCTTCCAATTCACATGGACTTGCACAAACAATGCTATTGAATATGAAGCCCTTTATTTGGGGTTATCTAAGGCAATTAGTTTAGGCATCAGATGCTTGATTGTCCATGGTGATTCAGAGTTGGTCATCAAGCAAGTCAGAAACTAGATTAGTGAAAAACATCATTATCTGAAGACCTATAGGAATAGAGTGTAGGATTTATTAGAGTCTTTCTTGGCTATCAATTTTATATCTATTCCTAGAAGGTACAACCAAATAGCTAATGCACTTGCTGGAAGAGGAGCATATTATATCCTATTCATTATAAAAAAGGAGTTCTTGGAGTCAAATTCCAATGTAGGCCTTCAGTACCCGATGCTACAAACTTCTGGTAGGTATTTGACTCCGACAAGCATATCATGAACTTCCTCTTAGATGAAGTAGTAGCTCACACTTTTGGTATTCAGGAGATGCCTAATTATTTTCAAGAATAAGATGTTATTCAACTCAAAAATAATGTTATACCAAAAGGATTGCTCTCTTTTGAAAGGCTATTTGATTCAGAGGATGTCCAAATGGCTAAATCTTTGACCATCCTAAAGGAGAATTATATTGAGCTAGAAGTAGAACCCAAAAAAAATATAAAGGTTGGCTCAAAGTGTATTGATACAAAAAAGGCTATTATGTTTGAAATTTATCATGAGTTTTCTCAAGTAATTACCTAGACTTATGATGATATTAAGACATATGATAAAAATGTTATTCAACACACAATTGAGCTTGAACTAGATGTCAAAACATAAGGCAAAAAAAAGGACCAGTCAACCCAAAAATAGAGGAAGCTATTAAACAAGAGTTAATCAAGCTGCTTGATTCAAAAATTATTTATCCTATCAAGCATTCTTCTTGGGTTACAAATATGGTTTTTGTTAGAAAGAAAAATGAGAAATTAGACTCTATGTTGATTTTAAGAATTTAAATCAAGTCTCTCTGAAAGATAATTATCCTCTCCCCCCTATGGAGAAGATCTTGCACACAATAGCTGGAGCTTGTTGCTTTTTAATGATTGATTATTACTCAAGATTTAACCAAATTTGGGTGAAAGATTGAGATCAGTTTAAAACTACATTTATAATGAAATGGGGGACATTTGCTTTTCAAAGAATGCCATTTGGTCTTTCTGATGCAGAAGCTACCTTTCAAAGAGCTATGGATCATGCATTTGGTGAATTGATAAATAACATTATACTGATCTATCTAGATGATATCATATTTTTCTCCAAAAGGAAGAGTGATCATCTAGAACATCTCAGGCAAGTATTTAAAAAATGCATGGAATTTGGCATCTCAATAAATCCAAAAAATCAATTTTTTTGGTCAATCAAGGAAAATTACTTGGCCACATTGTCTCAAAAGAGGGACTAGCAATAGATCCAAATAGAATAAAAGCTATATAAGCATTGCCACTCCCCTCCAACAAGAAGGCCTTGCAATCATTCCTTGGTCAAATCAATTTTGTTAGAAAATTTATCAATAATTTTTCAGAAATTGTATCCTCAATCACTTCAATGCTGAAAAAAGATGTTGTATTTTCTTGGTCATGTGAAGCAAAAGAAGCCTTCAAAGAGATAAAAAAGGCTATAACAGAAGCTCTTGTGCTTAAACATCTTGATATAACAAAATATTTTGTCATATAGGCATATGGAGCATGTCAGTTAGTAAATTAACCCTATGAGCACACAAGACAAATACAGTTAAAAACAAACTTATATTTTATTAATCTTTTGGAAGACCTCAAATTACAATAACAGATCACTTGATCTGGTTTCCTTGAGAAAGGACTTTTTTTATATGTATGGAAGATATAATTGCAGGGTCGCCAGTGACCCTTAGCCAAGTAGTGGCGACTGATGAAAAATGTTGGCACCCGATGTCCAATCGTTGGAATTTTTGCAACTTTTAATTTATGCTCAACTTTTTATCTTTCCTCCACTTCAAATGTCTATACCTTCAATGTTGATGAGCTTTAGAATATTTCAGCACTTGTGGACCCTACACACATGCTCAAATAAAATATTAAACATATTTGCATAATATAAAATTTTAATTAATTGAAATAGAATATGCAGCCAAAAAGAAATAGAAATAAAACCTTACAATAATCCTAGTTCTATCTCCATTCCAATAGAATAACATTACTTTAAAATTCAAGTCCCTTTTTACTTCGTTTGTACCTGTATTTATAGATTTTAGTTGTCAATTCTTCAAGGCTAGAAGGTTGGGGTCAAATCTTATCTCTATCTCAAAATAGGAGGAGGTGTGCACTCCTGATGCCAACGAAGGTAATGACTAACCCCCTCTATCCATTCCTTTCCAAAGAGGATAATGCATTAGTGCTTATCTTCTATCTTTTTAGGTTTACCATTTCTGTTACAGAATCACTGGTGATCTCAGGCAGATGTTGGCGACCTATCCTGAATGCTAACGATTAGCTTAAACGTTGGCATTTTGGGTCTTTTAAATTTTTGGGTATAAGTGGGTCATTTTTTAATGTCTACATTTTTCCCCTTTTTGAATTATCAACCGAAGGTGAGGTTGATAGTTTCAAAAACATAAAGTGAAAAGCTTTGAATTTTTTAAGTTGTATGATTATTTTTTTTATGCTTTTATGATAGAAAATTTGACTCAATTTCTTAAGTGAATCAAGATTTTTGATCTGTCAAATTGCGATAAAATGTGTTTTCATTTAACATTTGATGTGGGTTGAAAACAAATTTGGATATACTTCAATAAAAACTATTTTTGATATGACGATGTGTTGAGCTTATGTGACAGTTGCATGATATTTCTATTATGTCATTTTGCATGTCCAAGTGCACATGTACCGTATAAGTTTCTTTTAGTATATGGGTTTTGATGGTGTTGTCTTTTGTCCTGATAATGAGGCTTAAGATGATCTCATGTAACAATGACTTATCATATTTTATCATTTTTGATATTTGCAAATTTCCATGATATTTTTAATAAATTTTATCAAAATCTTTTTGCATATAAAACTTACGGTTTTTTTTTAATCATAGCTTTTCTGAATTATGGATAAGGCTATAAAATATATTTTATTAAAAAAAACTTTCAATATACCTTTGAAGCAGATCAATTTTCAAAACTTCATATGAAAGAGCATACACATATAAAGTTATTTCCTTTGTATGTTCTATATTATATGCAAAAAGAGGAGGAAGTTGACTTATTAACATGACTAGTATGGATTAACATATCTATAACTTACCTCAAATTTATTAGCTCATTAAGAATTATATTTAATATATCATTTTAATGCAAACCTAAGTATTAATTTGAAAATTTCAAATGATGATATTGATTTTAACCATGCATTTTTTATTACTTTTATAATTGTTGGCATTTATATCAAATCGTCGACGTCCACCTCGATTGTTGGCGTTCTACCAAAATCACCAGCATTTGATCCTGGGGGGTTATAAAAAGAAAAAAGTGAAATTTTATTATCATTTTTCTCATTTTCCTTTTTTCCTTTCTTCTGTTTCATTATCCTTCATGTCATTTGTCGATTCCTAAGCTGTCATTATCTATCAACACTATCATGCCTCCATGTCGACACTCCGTTGGATGTTCTCAACCTATCAGGAAAGAGGTAGGGTTTTAAAATATCTCTATTTATTATTTTTTGTTTATTTCTATTAATTTAACTATTTAAATTTCTTTTTGTAGTCATAAATTATGTTAATAGACTACCTAGGCTTTTTATATTAGTTTAGTTTTTAGTTTGGTCTTTATTTTTATAGTTTTTTAAATTTTGTAAAACCCTATCAACGGTCATCGACCAAGGCTGAAGGATTTTAGGGTCACTGATGTTTGGATAACAGACACCAATGATCCTAGTTAATTATACTAAAATGCTAGCATTTCATGTTGGATCACCATATATTTTTTTTTAAGGAAAATTTATTTTTTACGATTATGTAGGTTCAAGATATTTTGGAGCCTCATGGTAGATACCCTACGATCCTTCAGGAAGGTAGGGAATTTTTGGCTACCATTGATCATACTATTTTTAGATCGGTTGGTTTTGAATTAGGCCCATATATGGGTCGTATTCATTGGGGGTATCCTTTACTGGCAACGTTATTAGATAGATGGATGCTTGTCTGGCAGTGAAACATACCTTACGAAGAGGCAACATGTCCAAAATAATTTGGACCACTGTATGCACATAAGGAGAATTGACTTTATACTATGCTTTTGAAATATTTAATTTATGGATGTCTAGAGAGGTACATGAATACCACCATGCACACACGAGTTCAAGATAAACCTATGATGTTATGACTATGTTTTATATCATCTCTAATTACATAAATGAGGATGAAAGAAAGATTAGTAAAGCTAGTTGTTTGATTATCTCTTTAATCAACTTATGTTATCAATATTATCCACATATCCCAATTTAGATTATCCTTATTATCATTAAACTTGATAAGTGATCTTATTATTCTAGTTATCATCCAAATTTGTATAACATTTATTATCATATATCTAGTTATATATATACATAGCCAAGAAACAAAAAATGATGCATATAATTTTGTACTATTATACTTAAAATATGTCTTGTAAATTTTATTTGCAATTATTTTAGTATCTAACATCAGAAAATAGCTTCTAATTAAGATTAAAACATTTAAACATAATATATGAAAAAACATTATTTCATAAATCCACATATACATCCATAACTAACTATGGGGGTGAGGATAACATCATCTAAAATATCATCAACTACTTAATCATATAATTCACATATATACATAATAATTACATCCCAAATATAAGCATGATGCAAAAATATAATCTCATATCAAATACAGTCTCATCAAATATAGTTTCATCAAATATAGTCTCATCAAATACATAACATCATCATAAAACATGGGTATCCTCATGGACTACCCCAACTGCTGTCCTAACCACGAGAACTACCATGGTCTCTCTATCACCTGCTCATACTTCCTATACTATGATTAGGAGGGGTAGTACCTACAGATACTATAGGGATAGCTGGTCACCTAGCCCTTTGTAGCTCTGAGCTCCTCACAATACCCTGAGTAGATGCCCAAGGAGTAGCACTCCTACTAGGTGAAGCTCCTGATCTAGCTATCCTGCTTGGAGATCCCACTATCCCCTGTGCACTACTGCCAGCCTAGTATGCAGAAATATCAATCGACATATAACTCAATGGAGGTATGGGATACTGTATCCCTGGAGCAAATGCTAGAACACCTATCAACCATGTCTACATTATACCACTATACTAATCTCTCTGTTGACATATATCATGCATAAATACTGATGACCTGCTCTTAGTCCCCCAAAAGTTGGTGCTGGTCCTAACTAATGTGCCTGAGCCTCCTATAATGAAGAATGGGCCTCATACCTCTCATAATTATATCTATCCCTCTCAGCCCTGTATCTATACATGCATGAGTTGGATTGCACCAATTGATATCGAAGCTCATAAATATCTCCTAACAATATGTCAATACTATGAACCTGTGTAGTGGGAATCTCATCCACCCCTATTGCACCACCTACATCAATGTCACCACCACCTAGTGCACCTCTCTCAACAATAGGACTCATTGCTCTCTCCTTTATAGCAAACTCCTCAGGAGCATCCATCATCA
>Ga0181464_1001059_pt1 | contig 13331 bp, 19 predicted proteins | sample InSIn2gowninarea_FD_119074 | JGI IMG/M metagenome (GOLD analysis project Ga0181464, IMG submission 119074) | Clean room microbial communities from NASA Spacecraft Assembly Facility at Jet Propulsion Laboratory, Pasadena, California, USA -... ...
TGAAGCACTATTGCTTTGAGGCAAACCCTTATTATTGACTTGTGTCCACCTATTCAAGATTGGCAAAGAGACAATATTCAGAAGTAAGTGCTATTCAATTTGACCAAACAAATTTAAATAGACTTTCCGCTATAGTTGGCAAAACTTATATACTTGCTAAACAATCAACAACTAATGCTGATGCAAATAGAAAAGTCCCTGTGCTTCAAACAACAGGAACAGAATATTCTGGATTTCATCAAGGTGCTGGAGAAACGACAGTTACAGAACTTTTGTCACTTAATATACCTAATAATAGTATCATATTAATAGATGAAATTGAAACATCTCTACATCCAAGAGCTCAACGTCGACTAATGAGAGATTTAGCTGAAATTAGCCGTTTAAAACATGTACAATTTATTGTTACAACTCACTCCCCATATATTCTCGATGAACTGCCAATTTATGCGAGAATTCAAATCTTAAACGATTTAGGTGAAAAAAGAGTCATTCATGGCGTAAGTTCAGAGTTTGCACTATCAAGAATGGATGAAGAAAATTACCCAGAAATTGATATTTACGTAGAAGATACCTCTGCAAAAATAATGGTTGAAGAAATATTAGCAAAAGCTGATTTAACTCTTTTATCAAGAGTTCAAATTATTCCTTATGGTGCTGCAAATGTTGGAAAATCTCTCGGATTAATGAATCATCAAAATAGATTTCCTAAACCTACAATTGTATTATTGGATGGTGATCAAGATCCCTCTGACGGTTGTTTAATCTTGCCAGGTAATGATGCACCAGAAAGAGTAGTTTATGAAAATTTAGACTTATTGGGATTTCCAACTGTTGCAAACATAGTATCCAGATCCCATTCAGATTTAGTTAATTATTGTCAAACTGCAATGACCTTGCCGGACCATCATGACTGGAATAAATCCGTAGCAGACAATATTATTTGTGGAGGAAATGAGTTATGGAGGGCTTTATGTCGTAGTTGGGTTGAGCATGTTTATATGCCAGATGTAACCAATTTTTTAGCTATAGCTGTCAGAGACAAACTTCACTAAAGTTACCTTACCGTAGCGTGTTCTGCAGATTCAGCGTTTATGATTTCTAATCCAACAGAACTTCGCTTGTGGGAATCAATAAATCCTAAAATTATATGCACTAAAGTAAAGCGCCTGATTTTGAACCCCATTTTTTTATTTTGGTAATTCTATTAATATGTATTCCTATTCTTTTTTGATATCTCTACAGCTTTGTAGCCCTTCTTTAAATACTGACTGATGAAAAAAAATAAAATCAATTTTCCGCCGATTTAAGCACTTCTGGTCCTGGTCTTTCGCAAAAAAAGGAACACCTCCACTGCATTTATCTTCTACTACTATATTAAAGTCTTTTTCGTTTAACCTTTGTTTATCTGTCTTTTGATCTAATGTACTCACGCCGCAATAAAGCAGGTTCATATTTTCACTTTTTTAACTTACCCGCCTTTTAAATTTAAAAATATGAATAAAATGAAGAAAAATAGTAGTAAAAAAGGGGAGAACAACAAAAATATTTTCACAATTTGGGGTACACTCTATAATTATGATTTTGGAGCCAAAGCCTTTTATTCCCTTTATAAATGCTAATGGATTTGCTACGACTTTCACAGAAGTCAGTAATATTTTAAAAAAAAGTTCGTTTTAATAAAATGCTTATACACTCATTTCTTATCTAATACAATCAAATATCGAAATCATATTTGTAGTGAAAATTTCATGTGAAATACTATTACAATAAACATATTAAAAGTAAATTACATCACGATTGGCGCAACGACAATTTAAAAAAGCCAAAAGAAGAACAGTGATTATCAGACAGTTACAAAACATCGATAAATTACCCATCCGCGCATATTAAGGCGTTGGCTGCTACTTTATGGAGTCCGTTCACTTTTGCATCTCAATTAAAAAAATGAAGACCAACTTGACGCTTCTGACATGTTCAGCTTCCCTGCTTCTATTTATATCGTCTTGCGGACAGACAACTTACAATAATAAGAGTGAATCATCATTGGCAAGTCCTAACACTATTGACACTTCAAAGTATGCAATTTTATGGTTTGATACGACCGATACATGGCTCTTTGAAAATGCCAGATCATCAAGTTTGACACAAACCGAAATTGAAGAAATTGAAAGCATTCTAAAGAAATATATAGACGCTTATAATCAAAACCAGCAAAGACAATTCGACACAATTTCAAAAGCACATCCCGAATACAATTTAAACGTTGACAACTTTGTCATTAAACTTTCAAAATACAAGAGACAGTATTTCCCAGTCATTAACTCAGCAGGACAAAAGGAAGTTTGGATAAATTGCTTTTGCAACGACTTTGACAAGAACTGGCGAAGAGATATGCTGATAGTGAAAGATGGTGGTAATTGCTATTTTAGTCTAAAAGTTAATTTAATAACGAAAAAGATTTCTAGGTTTATAGTTAACGGTGATGCATAAAAAAGCAGCAGCCAACAAGGGGTTTTCTCCTATGCTGGCGGCGGAATATAAACTCATCGATATATCGCTAATCAGCTGCAGTCCCAACTGAACGAAAATAACCAAGCTTTGGAATTTACCATCACCTTTCTATCTTTACCCAGCGACAGTACCGGGCTGAAGTAACACAGAATATCAGCACAGCAGAAAGCCCTGGACGTTGCCTGCAAGCGTATTTGGACACTCGTTTACTAAACTAACATTTCATGACAGTTGATATTGCCTTAGCTTGGAGCAGAGTAAAACAAGACCTTAAAGACAAGCATTTTATTTCACCCATATTTCTGCCAGACATTTTAAAAGGTGAGTTGGAGATATATTTAGCTGGTTTAAAAACTAAAATAGAAAGCAAGTCTTTTCAGCCTCGACCGATGGAAATTGTAGAAATCCCAAAGGGTAGAGGGCTAATTCGACCAGGCTCTTTGCTATTCATTGATGATAACATTGCTTATTCAGCTATAGTGCAGGAGTGTTATGTGCCAATTCTCAAACAGATTGAGTGGTCGCAAAATGAAGTAGATTTTGCATATATCGTTTCAATAGACAATGTCGCCTCAAAAGAGTGGTATAAAAGTCAATTGTTTGGTTGGAACTCATTCCGTGAAAAAAGTTTACTTAAAATTGAAGAGGGTTTTCAGTATGTAATTATCACTGACCTAACTGGATTTTATGACAACATAGATATTCCTACATTGATTTCTGACCTTAAAAGTTGCGGAATTGATAATGATATAACAGGTGAGTTGAGTAGATTGTTAAATAGGTGGACACAAGTCAATAATAAGGGTTTGCCTCAAAGCAATAGTGCTTCAGATATATTAGCTAAACTTTATCTTGATAATGTCGACAAGGGTTTAAAGAATGCTGGCTTTAATCACTTGCGGTACGTTGATGATTTTCGTATTTTTTGTAACAGTAGTGAAGCAAAAAGAGCTTTGATTGAGCTTACGAGATTGCTTCGAAAACGTGGATTAAATCTTCAATCAGCAAAGACAAAAATTTTACCTTCAAATGAAGCTATAAATGAAATTGAAGGAATACAGCCTGTAATTACGATGGTCACGAAGCAATTTGAAAACGAATTGCTTTCTTTTCAACTTATGTCGGATTATGTAAATGATGAGGACGATAATTCTGACACAAAGAATGAGCCGCCTATAGAAGTGATAAGGGAAACTTTCAAAACCCATTTCATTCATGGTTCTGACGAAAAGTTTGACAAGACCTTATTCCATTTTCTTATAAATAGGTTGATAAAGGAGAATGATAGTTTTGCCTTAGATTATTGTTTGGCAAACTATGAGACACATCCAGAAGAAACTTCTTATTTTTTAAAATATTCCAAGTCATTTGACGGATGGGATATTGAGGTGATGGATTTGCCCAAGAAAATGCAAGATTTTCTAATTGGTTTTTTATCATCTAAAGAAGCAGTATACGACTATCAGAATTTTCAAATACTTACTTGGCTTTTGGAAAATGTTGTTCAAATACAAGAAGACTTACTAAAGTTATGCAGGCAATATGCTTTCGATAATAATAGACCATATTATATTCGCTCTGTTGCAAGATGTATTTTAGGAAAGTTTGGCAATTCCGCCGATATCGACAAGATGGAGGACCAACTTAATATTATAGTTTCCGATTTTGAAAGAGCTGAAATGATTTGTTGCTTAACTCGCATGGAAAAAGGTAAGAGAAATTCAATGTTAGGGCGCATAGCTAAGGATGGACAAATAACAGAAATGGCTGTATCATTCGTAAAGACCTTGACATAGAACGCCAGCAGGCAACAATCGTATTTGTGCAAGTGCGGCAGGACGTTTACAGCTTCGTCTGCACCAATCTATGTTGCTTCTGTTCGGGCTGAATATTTACTATTAAGCTTTTGTAGTTTATTATCAACAATAGTAACTTTAACCGTCATTAGTTCAGGCAGAATGTTTTCAAATACCGCACCTGCACAAATACGTCAACGTTACCAGCAATACTTGAAAACCTTGAAAGTTAAAAAGTACTACTGGTTTTTAATATATATTGTCGGACAAAACCTAACTCTTATGTCTCAAGAAAATATAATTTATACAGTAACTACAATTATTGCAACTATAGCTTACATGTTGACTTATAAATTTATGTCGGGTAAAATGGACACTATGGAAAAAGCTTTTACAGCTTTAAATTCAACAATATCTGGACAAAATACTCTTATAAATAATCTACAAACCTACATGACCGTTTTAAAACCAGAAGATATTGAAAAAAGAGTTGAATTTGTAACAAAAAATATTCATTTAGAGTATCAAGGGAAAATTTATGCATCTTCAAAAGAAGCTTCTGATGCAGCAATTAATCATGCTATAAAGGGAATAGATAAAGAACAAGGAGGTTGGTTATTAGCTTTTAATGAACTGTCATCAATTATCGCCTACAATATAAAAGCTCAATTTGCTGATAAAAGCAAAGAAGAAAGAAATGAATTTATTAATAAATACTATCCTAAAAGTAATAAGTTACTCATTGAGATATTAGATTTTCAAGGACATATTTCTCCCAAAGACCGTTTGTCATAGATTGATTTTTTATTCTTATGTACTCATCTTCTGTCTCATAACCCCATTCTAACCATTTACCCCAAACTTCATCATATTTATCTTTATTCAACAAACAACAAAAACCGCCATTCTGTATGACAGTCCACATATCTTCTTTCGTGTATGGTTTCCAAGATGACAATTTGTTTTATATTCTGTTTGTTTAAGTTGATTTTATTTTATATATCTTACTTTCTTAACATTGTTTATGAATAGATTTGTTTTATCTACTTTTTTATTTTTACTCTCATTTAGGGTCTTTAGTCAAGAAGCTATACCTATTAATCCAGATACTAAAATGGTATCTGTTAACAACATTGTTGTTGTAAAAGATACATCTATAGTAAAAACCAAAAAAATAGCAGAAAAGTTTATTCTGTCAAATTCAAGTACCGCTGCCTATGGAGCAGCAAATACAATTACTCGAAAGAGCAGAGATAAAATGCCTATTTTTTATGCTCAAAAAGTCTTAGACGAAGACAGTATTATAGTATATGACATTCAAATGGTGACAAACTGCGTAATAAGATTTATTTAAGAAGCTAAGGTCGAATTGCCAAAGCAAGAACGTCCAAGTACTCAGCCAACATCAGTATGTCTTGTTCCAAGAGTTATGATAATTTATTAATTTAGTTGTTATGTTTGAGCAGTTAAAAAATGAAATAAGTAATTGCGTTAGTCTTAGCGACAACGAATGGGGGAAGGTGATTTCTTACTTTACCTTGATTAAAGTAATGAGGAAAACGCAGCTGGTAAAGTTGGATAAAATAGCTACCGAACTTTATTTTATTAATAAAGGAGCAATAAGAAATTATTACCTCTATGATGTCGAAGACCTCAATGTTGCTTTTACTTTTGAAAACTCTTTTATTACTTCTTTATCCAGTTTTTTACTTCAAACCCCCAGCAAACAGGTAGTGGAAGCAATGGAAGACTGCGAACTGCTCGTTTTAAATAAAATTAATTATCAGAAGCTTAATCGGGACATAATTAATTTTAATGTACTAAGCCGTATTATAGTAGAACAGGCAATGCTAAAAAATGAAGAACAAAATTCCTCTTTAACATTTGATACAGCGGAAGAACGGTATATGAAAGCCAGGGAAAAACAACCTTTATTGTTTACACGAACACCAAAACAATATTTAGCTTCTTACCTGGATATTCCTCTTCTTTATTTAACCAAAATGATAGAAAATAAATGAAAACTACTGCTCCAGGCAGGTATGAATAGAAATATACAGGGGTAGTTCATTCATGATCTGTGCATGCTTGCTGGCATTTACAGCGGGGGTGGTTCACCTTAACACCGTTTCATGACCTGACACCCTAAGTCATGGGGTAATAATTCTGCTTTGCCTAATTTACCCATGTTCTTCTGATTTCTTTATCGGTGTTAAATTGTGGGGTTCTATTGGTATTCCTACCATGCGGACAAGTACCGTTCCATCAGCACGTACACAAATTACCTCTGTCTCAAAGTTTACCAAAACCCGGTCACCCGGTTGTAATTTTATTATGTTTTCCATCACTTTACTATTAAGGGGATATATAACGGCAATGTATGCTTTTATAAGACCTTTTATAAAATAGTGCTGATCACGGCTCCCGCTCCTCCCCTACCGCTGTCTTTTTTACCTCCTGAGCTACTGTACTGCTTAAAATTCTAGCCGAACTTTTCCTGCAGCTTCTCGGTAAGCCTGCTTTTAAATTCTACGGGTTTGGAAGTATATATTGCCGAAAGCTCCGCTCCTATCCTGCTGTCATAACTGGCGGCATACTTTTATAACAAGGCTTTGATCTGATTAATATCCCTTGCCGACCATGCTTATAGAAACAAGCATCCCTTCCTTATCACTCACATTATACCCTTTGCGCTGCATTAGAAGGGCCATAAAGGCTACATATCCATATTTGTAGGCCTATTCCCCTCCAGTTTTTTTTACACACTTCAGCAGGCTCTATTCCCTGAAAGCAGGCTCCGGGAGCAAAGATTTTAAATACTAATCCCACTCTAATGTTCTCGATAGTAAGTCACACAGCCGATCTCTGCTGTTTAGTTACTGCTGCAGCAGAGAATTAAACTGTTTAAAATCTCCTGCCTCAATCTTTTGACTGTTCTTGATCTGGTGGATAGCTATAGTGCTTTGATTGATATTGTTTCCAATACTGTTTATTTCCTGGGTAAGCTTGTAGATGCTCTCAAAAATAGTTTTGTCATATACTCTGTCTGGAACCCGCTGGCCGTATAACCTTGCCTTTAGTAACTCTGTCAGGCTAATATCCTTCGCTTTTGCTGCAGCCTGCAAAACAGATTTCTCTTTCCCTTTTATTCTTAACTTAATAATCGAATCAGCCTTTTCTAATTCACTTTTTTTAAGCCATTGGTTCTATCATTTTCTGCTGCTTTACAAAAATCGAGTTGCGAGATTTTTACTTCCTCATGCTCTGGTACAGCATGAGGCAAGATACCATTTGTGGCCACAAAGGTACATCTTGCAACGATTAAAAGAAAAAGTAGCCTTTTACATCTTACAAAAAGTCTAAGAATACTTTTTCGGCATTTTTCTTCATTATTCTACACTTTTCTATGAAATTTCTTTTTTAAAAATTCTTCATTTCTCTACGCTATTCTACATTATTTCTTTTTCCACAAGATTATTCTTCATTTTTATACATTATTCTACATTTTTTTATGCAGTAGCTTTATTTTTTACTAAATGGAAGTCGGTAAGATAGAAGGTAACAGAGCAAAAGTATGTCTGTGTTTTAGTGTTTAGCCCTCAAAGCCATATAGTGTAAATCAACTTTAATATAACTGATTGGGAAAGCATTGTGCCGTGATAACTTATAAAAGAGAACAAAAATCTCTTTATTGATATTAATATATCTGCCATTATGACAAATTTTAAGCCTCTATTTATGCAGGAATAAGGATCACTGATTGGGATGTAACGGTAAGGATTATTGAGATAAACATTGAGATATTATAGGATAAATAAAAAAGTGATTAGTTACCTAACAATCAATGCCTTATACTGATAATACGAGTAAAAACCAACAGTATGGTAATAGTAGTTAAACGTTATTACGAGTAAAAACCAACAATTTTGAGCCGAGCCGGTTATATAGAGTTGTTTTAGATGATTTTTTCTTTCAATTCTTCCTAATCGTATCTATTTTGCTTTAAAATGCAATAAAAATTTAAAATAAAGTAATTTTTTTTAAAAGCTTTTTCTTTGATAAGTCTTTTGCTTTGAATTGAATAGATTGTTACCGATCTAACATACAATACGGGTAAAGGTTTTATGGCTTTCACTACGAGATAAAACCAACCTTACTACGAGATAAAACCAAGCTTACTACGAGATAAAACCAACACTTATTACGAAGGAAAACCAACTGTTATTTTCTATTACGAGTAAAACCCAACATTTTACCTTATTTAGAGAATTCATTCAGCAAAGACTTAACTATATAAGCCTGGGAGTTACCAATTGTACTTCTATTTTCATTCACATGTCCTACCAGTTCTTGCACTTTAAACATTATTTTCTGATAGTTAGCACCATCTATAAAAATAGGCCTTATTTCGGCAATGTGTGCATCTTTAAAAGAAGCATGCATCCGAAGCAATTGCCTAACATAATCTGCTTTTATGGTGTCTTTTTCCTCCAAATCCGGAGTAATAATTTTAATGTTTAATGCAACTACCTTTCGTCCGTTCTTTTTCTCAAAATCCCTTGCGGCACAATTAAACCAGCAATCCGATTTCTTTTCCAGGTCTTTTTGTATAGGTTTAAGAACAAAGCGTTTAAAGTCGTTGTAGTTAACATATTCTTCCTCCCCCAATCCTAATGTTGCCCTGAGATCACTTAACGTTGTAAAGAACCCTCCTTTTGCCTTCCAGGAAGAGATAAGCATATACATCTTAGCAGTATATTTACTTTTAGCTGCAATAGCTGTTTCAAAAAAATATCGTGTAAATTTTATTGGGCCTCCGTTTAGGTTTTTTTCTATAGAAATTATTTCTTGAGCAACATTTTTATACATTTCGATATAAACAACACTTTTACCATTTACCTTAATAGGAAAATCAACGGCAGTTAATAAATTAGTTAACTTCAACCGACCCTTACCAAGTGAGCTCTCTACCTCGACATTAATGTTTAGAAAGGTTTTTGCAGCTTCTATCACATCCTGGTACTGATCTGGCCGCGCTATATCTGAGAGTTGAACGCCTATTCTGAGCATATCTTTGTTAGCCTCACCAAAAAGTGCGAGCTGTTGCCAATCATTGCCGTCCATCTCCGCTTTTATAGCACCTTGTAGGGCTTTAAGAATAGAGACGAAAAATCTAATCTGCAGTAAGGAAAAACCCTTAAACCTTCCATTTGTAATTCGATTTGACTGGTAAATGACGGTCTGCGTTCCTGGTAAAAGAATTTCATCCTTACGCTTCTTTGTCTTTCGAATTTCAACACTTTCTACTTTCGGTATTTTGGATATAGCCATTTAAAAAATTTTAAAAGAAACAAGCTGTTAATTTGATTTATATCCGATAAGTTTACTAACGCTCTCAATAACCATATCTTTAATTGTAATTTCATTCTCAAAACAATACCTATCAATTTCCCTTTTGAGTTTACGAGGTACTAAAATATTAATGGCAGAAACTTCCTCCTTCTCCTCTACCGGCACCACCTTCTGAGTAATTGTTTTAGTGTTATTTGTTTTTGAAAGTAAATTATCAAGTTTACCATTAAATCTTTCTTTATTCATAATAGGTATTTTTAAAAGCTTTTTTACAAAACTACAAAACTTTAAAACAACATTACTACAAATGTATGAAACTACTCTTAATTCAACTTAGACCATTGCGTCAACAATACCATCTGCAAGTTCTGCAATTTCATTAAATGCCTTTTCATCACCTGTATTCCCAACCCCTTCTACAAGCAAAGAACGAACATAACTAACCCTGTCATGTATAATACCTTGAAATAAAGGGATATTAAATTGTTCTATTTGCACCTTTGTTTCTTCTGAAAGGGTAGTATTCGGCTTTATCATATTTAATACAACAAGGGCTTTTAAATCCTTGTTCTTAAGGCTTGCCTCTCTTATTAAATCGATTGTAGCACGTATAGCCATTATATCGGCATAAGAGGCTTTTGTAGGTACAACAATTACATCAGCGATATTAAATATTTCAGGAAGATTGTTAGATAGATAAGGTGGGGTATCGATAAATATAAAATCAAATGGCAAATTAGACAGAGTGCTTATTTTTGTCTTTTCCTTTAAAATGCTAACTTTTGTTATCATTTCACCGGCGCCAAGAGTATTAATTGTGCCTTGTGGATCACAATCTAATATTGCTACCCTGACAGTTTCGGCAAAAAAAAATGCAAGATTTAGAGTTAAGGTTGATTTACCAACCCCACCCTTTTGGTGAGCGACAACTATAATTTTAGCCATAAAAAATATTATAATTACAATACTACAAAACTATTTTATTACATAAGTACATTTGTAGTTGTGTAGTAAAGAAATTAGGTTACGGCTTTTATAAAAATGATATCAACCAGCGAATAAGGAGAAATGAAAAAGTAGCTACATTACTACTTAAGTACATTACTACTTAAATACATTACTACTTAAATACATTACTACTCTAATTTAATACTACATTAGGAGTTAACTACAACGTAGTATTAAAGATTTGAGGTTACTAAAGTGATTGAGGTGCTAAGCTGAATATTTTTTAAAGCAAGAGACACGCTCAAAAACACTCGATACAAATTCACTGTCATTTATTACAAGTATTTTAAGTAATAAACTTAGTGAGCAATCAATCAATTAAGGTTTTAAAAAATAACTTAGTTTTTAAATATTAAAACTCATAATAGAAAGAATAGGGTAGGACCACAGAGCTCCTTTTTCAAGGTTATTTAACAACTATCTTCCTCTTTTAACTCTGTGTGTTGCGCTTTTTTTGCCAGCCATATCTATCAGTGCAAAGATTTTACCAGGATCATTAGTCATTTCTCTTAGACGTAGTACAATTGTATCCCAATTAAATCCACCTTCTAACAACTGTACCGACACCTGAAAATTAATATCATTATGAAAATTTAATGCTTTTAAAGCCATTATAGCGTTATTCTCTGAATACTTCGCAGCATATATGCCTAGATCATCTTCATTAAAGATAAGTTAGAGGAAAGGTAAGCCACGTCAACAAAATCTTTGACTCTGCTTCCGCTTCCTACTATGGCGTTTAGCTTCATAGCTGCAATATCTTCTAAAGACGCCATTCTTACCCCTTCAATTGTCAAAGGCTTTATAACACCATGATACGAATGTGTTATAAAATCGACCTTTATTCCCATTGATTTTGCCCTTTAAAGTGTTTTTTGCGGTAAAATCCAGGGCTAACTTGTGAGCTGTTTTTAAATAGTCACTTAATTCGTCTCATTGAAAGCTTCCTTAATAAAAAGATCAATATCAATACTTCTTCTATGTGCTATTTGTAAGGCAATCGCAGTTCCTCCTACTAAAGCAAATTAACTCAGCAATTTATCCTGCATCAACTCCTTTAAGAGTTCCAGTGTCTCGGGGGTAACTGTTTCTTTTCGTAACATTTCAGCTAGCTAGCGGTATATTGAATACAATACTTAAAAAATTCATATCTATATCATTAAAATAACGCAATTCTTTTAATGCCGCAATAACTCCGTCTTCACCATAACGGTTTAAAACAGCATAATAATCATTTAACCAGCCTCTTTCAATAACCCGTTGTACAACTGTATTAAGCATATCATCATAATCAAAATTTGATAGGTCATATTCCCAAAGAAGGGTAGGGGTGATGTGGGTTACAGGATGTTCTTTATAATCAGAAAAAAACATAGTTTAATACTTTATAAAGTCAATTAATAGTAGACGTTAATTTCTTTTGTACCTGGTAATTCTTCACAGCTAAATCACTTGAACAAGTACTAATTTTTTGTATTGTAAATTTTCTCATTTCTCAAACTATAAACTAATTTAGTTCATTCTAAAATTTTTGTACGGGTAGGGGAGGGGGATGACCTTATAGATCCTCAAACAGAGGTACTTAATAGCACGTCTTATACTTTGTTTTTAAGGCTGCTGTAAAAGTGTTTTTAAGTATTCTTCTATTATTACACACAAATCATTAAATGTTAAGCTATCAATTTCTAAGTGTAAACCTTGTAAAATAACTGGTAAATTAGTTTGCCAATTTGTAAAATCTTCTATGATTGTTAAATGTCCAGGAATTGACGTCCTTCTTGATGAAGCGTATAACCAATCGCGTATATTTTGAATTATTGAAGAAGTATTATTTTCATGAGCTTTGGTATCAATACCGCTTAAATCAGACAAATAGTTTTGATAAGTAAATTTAGTTTTTTCGAAAATCAAAGCATTTTTACTTTTTTGATTTTTATTACCAAATCTTGTAGCTCCAAAAAAAATTCCAAGCTCAAAAGGCATGTTGAAGCGTGGAAAGCCATGACTATTTAGTTCAGTCCGGGAAATATCATGAATGCCATATTTTGATGTTTCAATTAACTTTTCAATTTTTAATAACCGGCTTACCAATGCATTATCTTCACTTAAGGCGCTAACAGGATAAAAACTACACCGATAAACAGTAAAAACAATGGATTGAAGATTTAGGGAATAATCTTTATCAAAAGGGCAGTTGATAAAGACATTGTCATTATAGGTAGAGGGCATACGTAAAATATCTCTCTTTATTTCTTTTTTGGAGACATATTGTTATGGCTGCTTTTGCCATTTTTAGTACCCTTTTCTGCAGAACGGCTCTTGCTTCCTTCTGAAAAACGACCACTTTCTTTTATTGAAGTAATAACATCCCGAACCATATTACGACTGATTGTTGTCTCCCTTTCGCCTGTTTTTATCTTTACCTGTGCCATAGAATAAAGATACAATTTTTGTTTTAAATTCTTTTTGTATTAAATTAATTCAACAATTAAATTGATACAAAGAAGTTTTAGGGAATTGGTAGTAAGCAAAACGAAGGGTTTTATTTAATGATATTTTATACTAAAGTGAGGGTTGTTGATCAGAAAATGATGAGATTTTAAGTATGAAAAGTTAGAGATATCTCCTACTCAACTACAACTTCATGGAGAATAAGAAGTA
>Ga0181464_1001061_pt1 | contig 13325 bp, 11 predicted proteins | sample InSIn2gowninarea_FD_119074 | JGI IMG/M metagenome (GOLD analysis project Ga0181464, IMG submission 119074) | Clean room microbial communities from NASA Spacecraft Assembly Facility at Jet Propulsion Laboratory, Pasadena, California, USA -... ...
TCAAATCATGAACAATGAAAAAATGTTCGCCAATAAGACAGAGGTCTTCAAGGAAAAGGAAACACTCCACACGTAGAGCACCCAGCTGGCAGCTGTGGTGGTAGAACCATGCAGGACAGTGTCAGAGTTGCACATACTAGAGGAGGGACCACTTGAGGCCATGATTAGGAAGCTTGTAGTGGGTGTCTGAGATGCCAAGATATAAGTGGCTTGAGTTCAGTTCGAGCTCAACTTGAAAATCATAGAACTGGAGCTCAAGTCATAGCCTTCAAACTCACCAGAAGTTAGGGAACAACATGAAGCTATTGTTAAGGATGCAATAGCCACTGTGGATGTTGCAATGGTGGACTACATAGCATTATTTGAGTAGGCCATGGACGTAGTGATAGCCCTACAGGAAGATCCCAACCTACAGAGGTTAAAAATAGAGACCCATGAGATTCAACAACAGTATGATGAAGTGCGGGCAATGACGTGTACAGTGGCTATAACACAGTGCATCGCCAAGTTGTAGGAGGGGAAGAAACTCCTTACACAGGTCGAAGCCACAGAGAAAAAATAGGTAGTCCTTAAGGTTTGGTTATATCCTTGGTTGGAAGAAGCCTACCAAGTCTCCACGAACATATAGCTTACACAGCAGAAGGTCAAGCAAGAGAGCAAAGGACTAACCATAGAGCAGCTGGTCGAATAGGTGAAGTAGGAAGCCACACAGAGCGTGGTTGAAGTAGCAATGGTTCAAGTGGAGTTAGGGGATCTTCGTAGCAAGATCTTCACACCAGTTGAGTGACTCGAGGGCGAGTTACAATCTTTGTGTTGGGGGGATGTTGGGATGAGGTCCCCTGAATCATTTTTGGCGCAAAATCCCAAGTTTTGATGTAAAAATATGTAAAGTCTATGCAAATTGTGGTCATGAAGCATGTAGCTAGTTAAGAGTCAAAAAGGGTTTTACCCTTCTTTTATGTAACTTGAGTCAGCTTTTGAAGATCTACCCATGATCCGCAGACCAGGGGATTGTATAAATAAGTGTGTCTTAGAGAGTCTAAGGAAAGTAATGGAAGAAGTCTATGAGTATGAGCAAAGAAGTATAGCATAGAAGTAGAAGTGTTAGAGGAGGGAAAGGCTTTGCAGCTAAGTGCACAGAGGCCTAGAGTAGTGTTTGTAGCTGAGTGCACAGGAATGTCTTGAGTCTGTAAGCTTAACTGAATATCAATAAAGAAGATTGTTGCACAAATTCCCGTGTTTTATCTATTTACTTTTGTTGTGTATGAATGCGCTTTATGTTGTTATGAATAATGGTTTTATGAAATAGTGATGTATTGATGCGTGACTTTACTTGATCTACATTGTCTTCTGAACGTAAGTAATGTTAAGTGATTACGTGAAGGTTATAATACTTTTTGCTAAAGTTATCAAACACTTAAGTAGATCTGAGCAAATAATGGTCTAAGATTAATCTGTGGTGTGCATAAGTATCTAATTCTCATGTTCTGGGTCTGTAAGAGCCAGTCGTAGACCTTCGTGGAGGTCTGGAGGCTGATCAAAGGAAGTTACAACAATAGGCTGGAGGAGCATAGAGGTCTGCGCGAAGGAAGATCTAGGTCACCAAAAGGACATCACACTGATCTCTGGGTGTGGAAACTTGGTTCCAACATCCCCCCCATACTGCTTTGCGTGAGACTTCAGTGTGATTGTCTTGTTAATGAATTTTCTTTATTAATTTAGGAGCACATGAATTGAGTTTAATGAGTAATGATAACATCAGTGAGAGTTTGGATTTATATTAAAATTGTAAATCTTAAAAACAAAGGATTTGATTATATGTTTTATTTCAATCAAGAATGATTTATGATTTTGAGTAAGTGAGAATATATTTTCAATTCAATTTGGATTTTCATGCAAGTGTGTGTTATTATGATACATTATTTGATTTCTTTAGAGAATTTTGTTTCTTTCAAAGTAGAATTCCGACATATAGCATAGAGAGAGGGTGTGTTTTTCTGAGTTAAATTTTATTTTACAAGTGTGTGATTGATTTATAATTCTGATATTTTCATAAGTTGTGTGGATTTCATAAGTAGATATAATTTTTATAAGATTGAAATTAATTTTAATAGGTGTGGGATTGATTTAATTTTATGTAGAGTTTTGAAAGTTTCTTTTGAAGCAGATGATAAAAGAGTGATCATTTTTTTTTCTAGGAGAAATTTCTCTACTCATGTGCATTCCAATAACTTAATTTAGAATCTATATTTCAATAATTCAGTTTAATTTAGAGGTGTGAATAACCAAGGAATTCTATCACATATATTGCACTTACACTTAATCAGCGTACTAGCTCTAGTCGACAATTTATGTAAGTAATTTAAAGTTAATTAAATTACCAAACAATACCTTCATAGAACCAAGGTGTATTGTTATAACAAATCCATCAAGTGCTTGGGTGACAATGAGTAACAAAGAGTCTTGTATGGTAAGAAGAATGCAACAACAGTTAGAATGGTAACAACTATATAGGCCAAGCATAGTCACAGGAAATGGTGTGTGTTATTTGTAGTGCATATTTCTAGTGACAAAGGTAAGGAAGTTGAGGATGCAGATGTTGAGAAGGTACCCAGTTCTATAATAGTTTTAGGATGTATTTCCTGTAGATATTTTAGAGTTTCCATCTCACAGGGAGGTAGAATTTTCTATTGAGTTGGTGCCAAGGGTAGCTTTGGCATCAAAGGCACCTTGCAGGATAAGCACTCCAAATTTTGTAGAGTTGAAGTTGCAGTTGAAAGAAATGTTGGACAAGGATACATTAGGCCAAGTGTATCACCCTCGGGCGTATTGATACAATTTTTGAAGAAGAAAGATGGTACTCTCAGGTTATGCATTAACTACAGGTAGTTAAAAAAAGTGACCATCAATAATTGGTAACCATTACTGAGGACTAATGATTTGTTCGATCGGTTGAAGGGAGAAGCATTGTTCTTGAAGATTGATATGAGATCTAGATATCATCAGGTATGCATTAAAGAAGAGGATGTCTACAAGATAGCTTTCTGGACTGGATTATGAGTTTTTTGTAGTTCCATTTATAAAAAAAATAATGCTCTATCTACCTTTATGTGCTTGATGAATAGTGTGTTGCATTTGTATTTGGACAAATTTTTTATTGTGTTTATTGATGATATATTGGTATATTCAAAAATTGAAGAAGACCATGTCGAGCATTTAACAACAGTGTTGATATTTGGAGTCATGGAAACTAAATAAGCATGAGCAGAACTACTCAACACATGATCTGGAGTTGGCAATGATCATACATGCATTGAATATGTGGAGGCACTATCTTCTGGGAAGGAGGTTTGTATTGATAAGTGATCATAGTGGTTTGGAGTACCTATTTGACCAACCAAATCTGAATGGTAGATAGGCTTGGTTATTGGCTACAATAAGTTATTTTGATTCGGAGATCAAGTATATCAAAGGTAAGGAGAATAGGATGGAAAATGCTCTTAGTAGGCAAATACAGGGAAATCACATCGCAGTTATGAGCTCTTATGGGACAGATTTATAGGATATGATCTTACAAGTAGGTCAGCAGGATGACAAGTTTATGGAGATTGTGCATAGGTTGCAGCAGAATACACATAGTGGTATAGGTAGTGGTACAGGTATAGGTAGTGGTACATATACAGATATGGATTCAGGTGCACAGGATGTCGACTATCATCTCATGGTAGATGGATTGGTTGGATTTAGGGACATGATAAATGTGCCAGATAAAAGTGAGCTCAAGAAGGTGATCTTAAGGGAGTTTCATATGAAACCATATTCAGGTCACCCAGGTTATCAAAAGATGCTGATAGCAATGAAGAAATTCTATTATTGATTGAATTTGAAGAGATGCGTAGCAGAGTTTGTGGCTAGGTGCTTGGATTGTTAGTAGGTGAAGGTAGAGTTTAAGGATCCAAGTGAATTGCTACAGCTAATTATGAGTCTAGAATGGAAATGGGAGGTGATTTCCATGGAATTTACCACATTTTTTCCGAGGACAGTGAGACAATATGATTCCATCATGGTAGTGGTGGACATGTTGATAGATGTAGCACACTTCATTCTAGTGAAGTCCACATTCTCAGCGAGTGATGTAGCACAGGTCTTCATCATGAACATGGTTAGATTGCATGGAGCTTTGAAGAAGATTGTGTCAGAAGGTGATGCAAATTTAACTTCCAAGTTTTGGAAGGATTTATCTGCAGGTTTGAGTATAGAGTTTGCCTTCAGTATAGCTTATCATCCACAAACATATGGAAAGATAGAGAGGGTGAATAGGATATTGGAGGACATGTTGAGGATGTATGTGATCCATCAAGAGTGGAAGTGGGAAGAGTACCTTCCACTAGTAGAGTTCTCTTACAATAATGGGTACTAGGAATCCTTGAATATGAGTCTGTTTGAGGCATTGAAATACTCCCGTCAGTTGGAGTGATTTAGTTAACAGGGTGTTAACTAAACCAGACATGTTGGCAGACATGGAGTGGGAAATGCAAGTAATCAATAAGAATTTGAAAGCAGCACAAGATAGGCAGAAGATCAAAATAGGTTGTTCAAGGAGTTCCAGATTGAGGAACAGGTGTACATCCGCATCAATTTGAAGAAGAGATCCTTGTGGATTGGATCACGTGCCAAGATGGAACCCTAGTTTTGTGGACCTTTTAGGATTACTGAGAGGATTGGTCCAGTAGCCTATCAACTTACACTCTATCTAACATTGAAATTCCATGACTTTTTCCATGTGTCATTTCTTAAGAAGTATGTTAAATATTTTGATCATGTGATTGACTAGTCTGTATTGCAGGTGGAGCTAGAAGGAGAATTCTAGTCAGAACTGCAGTGTATTTTGTAGAGAAAGATGATCATGCTCTGGAACCGAGAAATTGAGTAGGTTAAAGTGTAACTAAATCACTTTGGGTCTGATGAAGCTACATGGAAGATGGAGGATCATATGCGGTCTATGTATCCTTCCCTATTCACTGGTTAAGTGAATGTTTTGGTATATGTATTTGGTATATGTTTTTGGTATATGTGCATATGTATATGGATGTAAATACCACCATGAGCTATGTTATAAAGCTCCAATAAGTAGTATGGGTGTCATATAATTATCATGTTATACTTTTTATGTTGTTATGTTGGTTTTATCCTAATGAGGATGATCATTATAAATACTGCATCAAGCTAAGTTATAAATCTCCATGGGCAATATGTTTTTCTTACAATAGCATTGTTAGTTGTAGGTTTTGTTGAACACCAAGGACAATGTTCCCCAAAGGGGGAGGGTTCTGTAACAACCCTAGTGAAAATTCCATATAATAAAAGTTAATAAAGGAAAAATAATAACCATGGTTGATGGGACACTTATTCCAAGTTCAATGCTTGGAAAAAGAATAGTGATAGGGATCACTGGTGATTGATTAATGGCTAAGGAAATTGGCAAAGGCTTTGGAAAGGAAAAATGGCATTTTTGGCACATTTTTTATTAAAATAAAGGAAATTAGGAGAAAATGGATGTTATAGAAATTTTTGGGCACTGCAACCCAATCCTAAATGTCCATAAACCAAGGGCTCCTAAGTCCCTAAAAGTGTTGTTCCAACCCCTAAAAGAACAAGTTCAACTAATCACATCATCTCCCAGAAGTTCTCCATGAAAAACTACTCAGAACTGGTCAAAACTGGACCATACTGATTGCTCAGCGCTAAAGGTGCGATGCATCCCACCTAAATGCACAGGGAGGTGCGATGCATACTGAAAGGCCCTTTTATGGGGTGCGATGGACGAGAGTAGACAAATGGCGGAAGCAGTTTGCTAAGTGGATGATCTTGGAATCTTCTAGAAACTTCCCCAGGACACTTGTCTCTTTGAATTCACCCAGGGTTGAGTAAGATATCATCACTCTCCAAGTGGAATCAAGAACTATCAGAGAGAGGACACTAATCAAACCCCAGAAGCTGACTCACCCCCCTAGCAAACATCTATATATGGATCCCTCCTCCCAGAATCCAGAGGTTGGAATTTTGTATCTTGTAATGAAGTGCTATTGGTTTCTTGGTGTAGCATCATATTGTTGGGTGATCTAAGCTTTCATGAGGTGAATAAGGGCTTCTTGCTGAGAGGATGACGCTGGGTCAGAACAATTGGTTGTAATCCTCCCCTGCTCTTTTCTTGATATAAATAAATCTATTCAAGTTTTCCTCCATGTTCTTGCATATTTTATGATATATGTTTGCGTGTGGTCAATATACATCTGATCTTATATTGTTTATGCTAGTAGATCTCTGTTCTTGGATAGTATTCTGCTGCTTTGATTCCACAGGTGCTCTTTGAAGCTGGGCTAGTGAGGAAGCAAGCAGCAAGGATCTATCAGAAGGGAGAAGAATCAAGTGAGGAACCAAGCGCAAGATTGAGGTTGGTCCCTTCATTCTTCTCTTATCTATTAGTCGTAAAGGAATACGAAAGTAGCTTTACTCTGTTTGTTTCTAAGGTTGCTACCACCCTTAGTGGGATTAACAGTTCTGCATAGACACTATTCCCAGTAACAAGGGAGGTGAAAGGTCACAAGTTGCATGTGAGGAGGAAAATGAAGGAAAATAATGGAAAATGAAGAAAATAGAGGCCTCAATAATAAAAAGGCTTTTAACAATCGGTTCATAGACTTTTGTCAGTTCAGTTTTGGAGCTATCTCTATTCTCTCTTTACCATACTCTTGGATGCTTAGATTTTTCTTGGAGCACTCTTGGAGAATGTGGCATACTTAGGGTTTTGGAGCAAGAAGGCAAGGAAGAGCAAGAAAGTACAAGAGGAGATTGAGATTGGTAGCTACATCGGGTTTTTCTTGCAAGTACCGAGTTGCATGTATGTTTTCCTCACTTGTTTTGGCATGCCTGGAATATGTGTGTGGTTTATTGCTCATGATATTTCATTTGCATGGAGGATTTCCTGGATTGACAATAAATTTTCCTAGCCTTTCCATTTCCTGCATAGCCATGGTGTTGTGGGTTTATTTCTTTGTTTTTCTAGTTGGTTCTCATGTTTCCTTTAGCTTAGGTTGAGTTACTAGTTCCTAGAGCCTTGGTTGGACAAATTATTTGGAGCTTTATAATAGCTTGGTTTGATGGCAATATTCATTATATTGCCGATACAATCTGTACATACTATGGTATACACCTTTACTCCACCATTCATTTTGTTACACATGAACTCTTCCATCTTGGAGAGATGGTTGAGCAGACCAAAGCGGCGGATTGCTAATCCGTAGTACGGATCATCCGTACCGAGGGTTCGAATCCCTCTCTCTCTGTTTGTCCACTATTGATCCTAAAAACAAATAACCCTGAATCTTTCTACGGAACGGAAAAGGCCCATTAACCTAGAGACTTCCTATTTTGACCTTCTTCTTTTTTCATTGCATAGAATAAAATGATACGAGTTCTAGAGCCTTCATTGGACAAACGCTCTAGAGCCCTTGGTGGGTTGAATTACTATTACTAGAGCCTTGGTTGGAAAAACACTCTAGAGCCATGTATAAGTTGTGGGTTGAGTTACTAGTACAAGAATCCTTGCTTGGAATAAGTGCTCTAGAGCCTTAGAAAGCTTAGGTAGAGACCAATCTGGTGATGGTTGTGATGTCCGACCGTGAGGTGGAATCACTATTTGATGGGTTGAGGTGGTTTGGCATATTGAAACCATGGATTTTTTTGTTTGATGTTTTTTGTGAGATCCCACATTCATGCTTGGAATATGGCACGAGGGTGGCTGGCTGAAGAGAGATTTGGCTCAATCATGTCTATTGTTGGGTGATTCGTGGAAGTCCCACAACTGGTTTGCCTTTGCATCATTAATATAAGCTTATTTCTCCTTGTTATTTCATGAGTATTGTACTATAATTTTATATGTATATTATATGGCTATTGTTTCCTTGGTAATTATGTTATTATTATGCTAGTTATGCACATGTATTATGATAGTGGCATGTATGGATCTCATCGTGTTTTTACTTGTAAATTAATGAACAATCTATCTATGGCCTAATGGCTGAAACTGTAGCTAATGCGTTGAGGCATCAATGCTTCTTAGTGATTCTCAGATGATTATTAGACCCCTATACTTAGATTTGTTGTTTAAACCTGTAGATTACATATTTGTGACATGTTTGATGAAATTCTTATCATGGCTAATAGTGGTCTAGTCAAGTCCTTGTTCATGAAATTGAATTTATATCATGGTCTTGTTATTATCTTTTAGTTCTGAAAGTTTCATATAGTTCTGTGTTGTGACTGGGCTCTGGGCCTAAAAAAGTGGCTCATATCCTAGGGATGCAGACATATCACTAGGCAGAAAATTCCTTGTACGCATGCATAGCCATGATGTGGGAGATTATGGAGCCTCTTGGATGCATGCTTGCCCATATCAAGGGAGTGTCTCAGAGTTTAATGGTCTAAAAACTTAGTTGGTCTCAGGGGCTGGTTACCTAAGTGGTTGGGATGGTTCTTGGTAGTCTTGTTGTAGATGTGGAAGTTTTGTATGGTATGTTTCTATCGATTCCATTTCCTTAATTGACACATAGGGAGTCGAATCATATCATAGTAACTTCTTGTCACATGTTATCCCCGGTTGGCTGGTTACTTGGGTAGATGTGGGAGGAGGGTGTTACACATTCAATCGACAACTTGGTAGCAATAGGGGCGATTAATAGGTGGTTAAACCAAAATTTAAATATAATATGTTAATGGTTTGGAGGATGGTATATGCAGGCATCAATTATAACAATTATCATTGTTTATATATATAACCAAAAGTTATACAAACGAGAGTTTATATTATTTTAATAAAAAAATAAAATGTTGTGTTCCGTGGGGGTTTTGAACTCACGAGACCTGCTCAGTTCAATGACCTATACATCATGTTCCAACCAACCCACTATCTAGTGGGACTTTGTTTGGTCTGTTGGCGTGCAATTATACGACCGATGGGTATAGACAAGTGGAATAGTTGATGAGCACCAGTATTAAAATAAGAATGTTGCAACTCCTAGGAGGACCAAATTTACTTTCTCAACCTGGGGTTCATACAAACTTGGAGGGGACAGTGTTGTATACACAAGTAGATGTAATGGTTCCACTCTTTGTCACTATTGAACTGGAGATAGACCACTAGGGTTTCTCAAACCAACCTTCCATTGATTTAGAAGAAGTTTGATTACCAATGGAGAAAGGGGTTTTTTACCCTAATTGAGAGAATTGAAATATTTTCTACTGCAGTAATGAAAGACTGAAATAAATGCTTTAAACACACCACTCATCTAACTACTTGTGAAGAGATCTTGCTTTAAAATAATCCTAATCTAATATGTGTGTAATCCTCATTATCTTAGGAATGCAATATGAGATAATCAAACACTTTACTGATGTGCATATGAATGCACACAATAACCTTTTTTCCTTTTCATCCTTTTTGGTGAAAATATGAATGCTAATTCTTCTTGGTGGTATGGAAGGTGGGTTAGATATGGTTGTGAAAGGTCAGATGTCTTGGGATGCAAGTAGGGGTCTTCTCCTATCTTTCTAGATGCTTTTTCCACAAATCAGCCTCAAAGCAGGCCAATACAAGTTGCCCTATAGGATGTCCTAATGCACCTACAAGATGTCCTAATTCTCCTACAAGATCCCCTGTATTCGTATGGGATATAGCTGAAAGCAGTAGGAGTGATTCAAAAGATAGTATTTGGCTTAGAGAAGGTGAATGATGGAAGAAATAAGGCAAGCGAGTGGCTAGGACTTCCTCAGAACTCAAACCAAGGTTTGTGAGATTGTTAGATTTGCTCAACAAACATGGAAAGTTGTTCTTATGGATTGATAAATTGGTTGATGAACTTAGTGGCTCTTGGTGATCATGGATGGATGAGGTTAGGCTAGGGTTGTTGACATGAGAGCTTCCTTCACTATTGAAACTCTTGCAATACACACATCACTGCCATTCACCCATGAATCATGTCAAACAAGAAAGATTTCCAATCAACATAAGAAAACAAAATTCCATTATTTAATTGCCTAGTTCATGCATGGAAATATTTGTAGAATTTTGTGAAACACCATGTGATCTAATAAAAGGCTGGCAATAGCAAAGATAACAACTAAAACCTATTCTTGAAAACTAAAAAGATGCTGGCCTAAGTAGCAGAAAACCCTAAATTCCATAGGACATCAGAATTCTGTCGTTTTGGGGATGAATAAGAGTTTTTCCTCAAACCATGGTCCTAAAGGGAGGAGTGAGGCCAAAACCACCTGATATCAACCTTTTTGGTATTCCATTATCTCTTTAAGACACTGCTAAATCTATGCACAAATGGAAGCAAACTAATCAAATTCACCACAATTGCAACGAAACAATGCTAAAATCAATTTAACAATTAATCTATAAAATAACCTTAGCATACAAGTACAATAAGAGGAACCTCTAATGCTAGGGTTGGGCCCTAACCTAAGAGTTTCATACCTCTGAGTCAACTTAGTGCTGGATCAAGGAAATGCTCATTCTCATTACCAAATCAAAAAGATTACATAACAGTGTTTTGCCACAATCCTTTTACTCGAAAATGCTTAGTACTATTACATAAAAAATCTGAATCCTAATGAGGCTCTAGGCCTCCTAATTTATACAACTAAAGTCTCCAACAACTTCCTTAAATATGGGGAGACTTGGCTCCCAAACTCAAGATGAACTAGTTCTTAACTATCAGTGGCTCGACTGCCCATGATCTCCATGACTCAGTTGCTTGCAATTTTGAGCTAATGTGATTTGATTGAGGGATATTCAAATGAGTGAGGATTTAATGAAGAAGATTCATCTCCTATAATCTCTCCTTATTGTCTCATTCAAGTTCCTGCACCTTAACTAGCCAAAATTTCCATGATTTTCTCCCAAAAACCAGTAATCAATGCACATCAGACCACTAGACATGACATCTTACCTTTACTCATCTCATTAAGAAAAATATAATTAAAACATGTAAGGAATTATGAGAAGAGTTGACTTTAGTGAGCTTGGAGGTGTATTAAGGTCCATGTAGTTACCTAATGATGAGGTTCATCATCACCCCCCTATTGAAAGTGTTGCTCATCCTCTGAGCAACTTAATATATGTCCATGTCCTTCATTGCTCTGGTGGCCTCCCTGACATCCAATGCTTCTGCAGTAGTTTCCTCTTCCTATGAATAAAATCATGCCTTCCTCTCTATCTCTTCCCACTACTTTCTTTCTTCTTCTTCTCTCCTCCCTTCCAACATTACTAAAAGTAGTGGTGGACTGAGTCTCAAGCCAATCCAATTGACTTTGAGCCTTTGTAGAGCCTTCTTATACATGGGTGTTCTATTCATTGCCTCTCTCATTCTCTAAGGAGAATGGTATTCTATGACTTTTAGGCTGTAAGGCAAGGTGTTCCACCTCCTTTGGCAAGATTGCATGCTATAATATCCTAGCAATCTGAGCATGTCTTCAAATTGTGTGGCTACTTGTTCTTGTGCAACATGGTAACTTACGTGCAAGCATAGGATCATTTGCAATGAGGTTGCAGGTACTGATGACAACCATTGGATTAGATTGTTCAGCTCTGATCATGAGGGGTTTTGTCTCTTTTTTTTCCATTACCTTTTTCATCTCTATAACTCTTTCTTCCTCATGATTCATCCATGATGCTAAGGCCATCAGTTGCAAGTCTCATAGTTTTGAATTTGGGTTCCACACATTCGAATATGTTATGGCCAGGTTGTGTAGGTAGAACTCAAACATTTTTTTCTCTATCTTCCAAGGTGCTTTTATCACAAAGATCAATGAATTCTCTATTGTCTTAGAAGGGAATAGTTCCTCTCTGTGCTAATGTCTTGATTTGTAATTGTAACCATTGTTCCTTGAGATACAAGGCATAAAACATTGTTGGCATCCTACACTGGATTGCCTCCAAGGATAAACTGGCCATAGTTTCCAACTGGATTTCCCTTTCTTATAGCTATCCTCTTAGCCATGCATTATCTACTTCTAACTGAACTTTCATCATTGCCTCTTTGTCCCTTATGTTGCTTAGTTCTCTGCCCATCTCCTTCAATTTCTCCTCCATGTGGCCTACATCCTCCACTCCTTTTGATTTGGAAATTTTCATCCACTTGTGTGTCCTTGCCCTCTCTTTTTCAAGTTCAAAGAATAAGGGGATGGAAAACTTTTGTGGGATTACCCTACTTACTTTAATGAATCTATAGTAGGAGCTAAGGTTGGGCTATGGACTAGGTTCCCTCTTTCCTTAGTCTTCTTCCTTTGTTTCTTGTGGAGTGATACCTTCTTGGTCCCTTTTCTGTACATCCTATAGGTTTGACAGGGTTTCCTATAGGATGGTCTCTACTTCTTGTAGGTCGTCCTATGTCTCCTGTAGGAGACCTTTTCCTTTTTGATGAGGCTGACCTTGTGATAGGCCTCCTAACATAAGTGATGGGAGATTTAGGATAGGCTTGTCCTGATGATCCTTCTCCTTTACTTTTCTCTAGAGGGGCTGCCTTTTCTTTCTACTTTGGTGAATCCTCAATGACAATTGGAGTTTTTGTGGGGGTTTTAGGTCTTCCTTGCCTAATCCTTGTGCTCTTTCTTGTCCTAAAGTATAGTGGGTTTTGTCTTTTCCTCTTCCCTTTTGACTTGATAGGTGTACTTAGGGCAGTAAGAGTAGTTGTTGCCTCTTTCTCAGTGAGTTCTGGAGATACCCTTGGTGATTCTTACCCTTATTTGTCTTGAACTATAGACCTCTATTCTTCCTTCTGTTCTGTCCCCTCATTTCCATTCTCCTTCTCATCCTTGCCTTTCTCTCCACCTTCCTCTATTTCCTCACTCTGCCATCTATTTCTTCTTTTGACTCTTCTTCACTCTCCTCCTATATTTCTTCTTCTTTCTCCTCCAAGAACTGATATTTGGAGAAAAAACACCTCCTCAAAATAGATTGAGTATCCCCTATTTTCTTCTTGAATCAATGATAGACATGATCATCAAAGTGCAGGAGGGAAAACATCAACAACTATCCCATCATGGGTTGATCAAACTCATCCTAGAGGATTCTCTACGAAACCTAAGACTCCCTATTACATGGACAACCTTTAGAGACATGCAGGCAGGAGGAGCAATTCAAGCTCTTGAATATGACAAAAGCCCCACTACTAGTGAAAAGGCAGAAGAAAAATAGGAGGAAAATGAGGAAATAGAGGAGGAGAAAGAAGAAGAAATATAGGAGGAGAGTGAAGAAGAGT
>Ga0181464_1001065_pt1 | contig 13314 bp, 8 predicted proteins | sample InSIn2gowninarea_FD_119074 | JGI IMG/M metagenome (GOLD analysis project Ga0181464, IMG submission 119074) | Clean room microbial communities from NASA Spacecraft Assembly Facility at Jet Propulsion Laboratory, Pasadena, California, USA -... ...
CATCGCCGCCATCGCCGCCATCAGAGGATGCGCAAGCAGGCTCGACTGTTTTGGTTACTTATTTGAGAGGGGCAATAAGTAAACCCTAACCTTTAGGTGCTCGACTGATAAGGAGAGGGAGAGGGAGAGGAGAGGAGAGGATGCGGAGCACGCTCGACCAACGGGCCGCCATCATGCCCCCGGCAGGGCCCTTTTTTTGACTTATTTGCCCCTCAAATAAGTCAAAAAAAATAAGTAAATTGAAATTGATTGCTTGCTTGACGTTAATACATTTCCCGGTGTTGACTTCGTGACATAAGGCATGGCAAGGCCCTTACACGTTACTTAGGCATGGCAAGACCAAGTGAATCTAGTTCTAGGCGGACCTATTTGAAGAAGAAAGGCCCTATAAGGTAGGTAGGGGTAAATACTTCCTTGCCCTCAGAAGCGCAAGCCCCTCCGGGACCTTCTATGGTCTTACTTTTGATTCATGGGTCTGACCTTTGATTCAGGATCGAGACAGTCGTTCCGTTTCGGACGAATTGGAATTAATAAAGAGGTCGATTTGTGCCTTGTTTACCCGGTGAGCATAGCGTATAGTATAGGCTGCTTATCGAGACTCAAGCAGGATTGATGGACCAAGGTCGATCCTGTCAATTCTTCGCGTTGATCGAACTGAACAAGTTTATGTCAGGGCGGGCCCCTAGGCCAATACGATAAAGGCTCCGGTCTCGTAATAGGAATCTTGGATTGGATAGAGCAAGAAACAATCCCTCAATCACGTAGAGCCAGTTGAACTGGAAGTGATCTATTTTCACCCTTTCCTGAGCGTAGCGAAGGGAGGATACTTCGAATAACACGTTACCGACCGATCCAATGGACAAAATCGGGGAGAGAGACGTCTCTTTGACAATTTGCAGAATGTTTATTGTGTGAAGGCAACTAAGATTCCTTTCGGAATCTGAGGATGCGCAAGCAGGCTCGACCGCTAGGGAGAGGATCTAAAATTTGACTTGGATAAGCCCAGCCCAAATCGGATCCTGATATTACCCAGGTAGACATCCATTCCAATTCATGATGATGAGCAATCGGAACGGAATAACAGAATGAGTCCTATACAACAATGGAGGAGAGGAGATACGGCGGATGGATTATGCCAAGTTTCCGATCTGCCCGTCTATATATAAATTACAACCGAAAACCACTTTTCTTCCGTTGTACGAAAGAGTCGGGACAGTGCAACGGTATCTCACACGTTCTCAGACGCGCTACTGAGATGATCGTACGTTTCCCCTTACCTTTCACCTTTCATTTCTTCTTTTATCCCGGGGGGAAGGCTGGTGCTATTATACCGCCCTTGAAGGAAAGATAATGAAGACGCCTTTACTTTCACCTGGTTTTATTGCGCTTGTGTACCCGAGATAGGACAACCATTGACCGATGCTTACTTTGTTGCTGGATCAGCGGAAACTTGTACTTAAGCTGATGGGGATGCTGGCTATGAAACTGGCTTTATAACTGCAATTACTGGTTCTCAATCTGGATCTACTGTATCTGGAACGGGCTGTGCATCTTTATCTGTGCCTAGGACAGGAAGGAATGCCGGCTCTAACCCTCTTGATCGATCTAAAACTGGTACAGGTCCAACTAAAAAAAAAAACACACACACTTTCGAACTGCTGCGGGTGCTGATGAGATTCAATCAACAGGACCTGGAATTGAATCTGCCGATGGTGCCCCTGCCACTGATGCGGCCGGTCAACTAGCTATTGAACAAGGAAGGATTGCTTGCTCGACAGCCCCCCGTCGACATGGCTAAACCAAAAGGCAAGGCCACGCACGCCACCTTTCATTAGTGAATTTCCCACGATTTCAAGGCAATTCAGAATATTGTATAATATCGTATACAAAGAGGACATATAATTATATATGTAATTCCGCTTGCCTTATTACTTTACACTTCGTATTTAATGAACGTAAAGTTAGGGTTATTCACAACATGTACCTCGCCCTCCTGTAAGGGCTTCGCGACTCCGTTCCTTGCCCTCTCTATGGTCGGGCGAGTCACTTACCGTACCTCCCCCAAAACGGGTGAGTAACTAAGCGCACCTCGCCTTTTTTTGGTCGAGTCACTTAACATACCTCGTGTCTTCTACTTGCCATTACTTTAAGCTCCATAGCTTGATCTTTCTTTTCCATAATGACTGAGCAAGAATAACGTATATATATATAGTAACTCATCTTTATTCTCCACCTTTATTTCCCATCTTCCCTACTCACTTTTCCTTCTGGCAAGCCATTCCTTTCTTCCCATCTTGGAAGCTAGTTATTTTAGGGTTGGTCGAGGTGAGGAGAAGCGGAGAAGTCAGAGAAGTAGGAGAGAAATGTCGGAGATATCTTGTCGGATAAGTAAGTCGGATATATATTGTCGGAGATATTGTGTCGGATCTGAACGTGGCGGAAACGTAAGGAAGGCAACAGAGCATAGCTCTTCTTACTCAAAATTACCTAGCTTAGTTAGGAATACAAAGAATCTTATTGGTCGATAACTGTTACTATTGTGAAATAAGAATGAGACTCTTTTTTTTAGAACTATACCTATAGCAACCGAACTATTGTTTTAGAACTACATGAACCACTGCCCTTATTATCGAGACTACTTTAGAGTCAATGGAGCTTAGGGAGGGTTCTCTTTCCACTCAGTGCCATCACCTTGTTGACAGAGAGGAACATCAAGGCAAAACCGGAACCCATCCATCTCACTAGTCAGATGCGGGGGAGGGTACCACGCGTAACGAAGGATTTATGTTCCACTTTCTTGCCCTACCACTTTGATGGCCTGATTCTTACGCTATTGTACTTGGAATAAGCTTGGAGGGTACCTGACCATGTGGAAGGGTTCAATTCCCGTACATCTCAATTGATGAACTGCCCTACTCAATTGCCCGTATCACCTCTGATTAAGAGAGGAACAGAAGCTAGAAAGAGGTCCCTTAGATTATTGGATTTTAGATCTTGGACCAGCTCTTAAAAGCAAGGGGAATTAGGTCTTAAATCATGAAAGAAAATGCCCCGTACCAACATTCAAGAAATTGACTACTTGCCCCACGACTTGCCCTACTCATTCTATCTCCACGAGCACGTGTTTCAAACCAACATTTGAAGCATGGATTTTCTATCTCTAAATTAGGCTATTCTTTAGAGAAGAACATTAGGTCAATTAGGGGGACATAATATCTCCACTCGGTAAATAATCTCCACTACAAAGCTACACTACCTAGGAACATAAGAACCAGAACCCATGAGTTGAACCTGAACCTATGAGTTTAACACGTCGAGCATGATCATGGTATTTGAAGAGGAATTCGCTAGGGAAATCAGGTCATTGAATCATTCAATCTTTACACTATGCGCATCATTGATTCATTACCTACGGAATTGACTCCATCATGAACTCATGAAAACACAAGCATAATTGACTCTTGGAATCACTCAGAATTAACTCATTAAACAATCGAGGTGTATCACGTTCTTTTTCTCTCTTCGTTAGCTCAATGAATCAGGTTATGAATTTTGCGAATCAGGACAGATATTCATTCCAATCTATCATCCATCAAGATGTTTCACGTCAATTCTCTCTGTTAATTACGCTTCTCATCACATACGATATTAACTATCAAATCGAAAGACTGCATCGTATATAGAGATCTAGACGTATTTCTCTCACTGAATAACTAGGAGCATCCGATGAGAATTCGAGCCCGGACGGATAGGATATGGATGTGATCGACTAGCATGCTGAGTAATATAACATCGTTCACTTTTATATCAGGGAATGTACACAGCGATTCATACTAGAAGGACTCGACGATACTCAGCTTAGACCGGAGCGAAGAACAGCGACTGACCGAGGGGGTAGAAGTAGCTAGGTGGTTTTGGCGGCTTCATGTTCATGTTTCTTATTGGCTTTGACTCGACTTGAGTTTCATGAATTGGCTTGGTGGCTTGCTTTGATTGCTGCTTGTCCTTACATACGGACGGAATTAACCTCCGCCATTCATTGCTTGATATCTACTCTCCATCCTTGCCATTACAGAACTTGACTTAACTGCAGCCAACACCCCAGACCCCTAATCAAATCAAAGGGTAGGTACATTCTACGGGTGTAGAAAGATAGAAGGAACCCCGAAAATAAGAGGAACTAAATACCATGAGAGCTCATCCTTAGCATCCATGGCAAAGTGATCGACTTCATATATATATCTAATCCACAAGAACTCATGGCCCTGGTACCAAGACCTTAAACCAGCTACCTTAGGCCCTTATATCTATGAGTTTGTCTATATATAAACCACCCATCCCCCGAATATCTGGATAAACCACACTAGATGCAAGGAATAATCAGGCTAGAATCCCACACAAAGGTATTAATTGCCTTATAGAGATCTTGAATAGGGTTTATGTCTTATCAAGTCAAGGTTTCTATCTTTATAGAGTTAGATAGGTCTTAGATAGCAATAATAGGGATTAGGTATTCTAATCATTAAGGGCTATAGGTTATATTATTATAAATACATTAGGAAGTAGCCGGTATTAGATTGATTTATATATATAACTATGAGGGATTAGATATAGCTCTTCTTCTCCTTTAGTCATTAGGAATTGAGGGACGAAATACTTGCCTGAACGAAGTGAGGGTAAGGTCCCGGAGGGGCTTGCGCTTCCTAGTGCAAGGACCCGACAGGGGGCTCGACTGATAAGGACCCTTTAGGGGGCTCGACTGATAAGGACCCTTTAGGGGGCTCGACTGATAAGGACCCTTTAGGGGGCTCGACCATAAGCCCCCCCACCCAATAAGTAAATTGAAGAGGAGAGGAGAGGAAATACCAAACCCTGGTGGTTAGACTGGCTTTGTTGGCTTTGGTACTGGGTCTCGATCTGGATCTCTCTCTATATATGTATCTGCACCTGTCTTTGCTATTGCTGGTCCGGAGAGACTGGATCTACTACTTGATTTGGCTGGACCAACTGTTGCTTCTGGTACTGGATCGACATATGAACCACCCCGATCAATAGCTGCTTCATCGACAGCCACATAATAAACTGACTCGGATACCAGTGCCGCTGGTGCAAAGTCTACTGCTGCTTATACCGCTGAGTAAACGGCTGCTGCTGCGTCTTTAACTGCTCCATCATCTACTACTACTGGATCTACTTCTGGCTCTACTGCTGATGGCTTTCGATCTGGAAATGATGAATAAAGGGCTGGGTCTTGTTCACGAACTGGATCTCGATCTCAAAAGTAAGAATCAGGCTCAAAATCATAATGTATCCCCCCATCCCAATCCCAAAGTCCAAAAGCCTAGTCATAAGTTGCAAAGTCCACTCATAGGTAGTAAAAGCTGCAGCCTAAGGATGGAAGTCCACTGCCCGGATGAGAGCAGCGACGGCTACTAGAGCGTCGACCGTGGGAGCCATTGAAAAAGATATTAGTTGGTCCAAAGCCCAAGATAAGTAAAGCAAACCCACCAATAAAACTCAATTCTTAGTTTATAATAGCAAGTCAATAAGTTAAGTGAAATTCAATCGGTATTATCGAGTAGGATGATTCCCGAGCTGACCTTTTGTGTTCAAAGGTAGCTGGGCTGGCTAGGATTTACCTATAATAGGTTAGAGCTACTTTGGTTGGATGGAGAAAGAGATCACATAGTCTTTGTAATTGTCTCTATTGCTCGGTTTCGCTCCCTCCTGGTGCTTTGAGCTCTTTTGGTTCCCCGTATAGGGGGCCAGAGAAGGTGCGAACTGCGCTTGTTAGCTTTTTGGTAACGGTTGAAATGGAAGCTATGTGTTTGTCTCCATCTAATAAGTCTCGATTGAGGCGCACTACGTTGTCCATGCACTCATCTCATCCCTCACTGTTCGTCTAGCCCCTGATGAATGACCGTTGGGGTGCTAAGACACCCGGCTCCCAACTAGAGAAACTGGCAAATGTGAAGTGGGAAAGACAGGGCTTTTGTGGCTATTCCCTATCTACGTGGAGTGTTTTTACATCCGAGGTAGAGAGCTAACGACTCGAACCTGCATGACGCGTTAATCACCTACCTCATGCAGGCCCTACACAAAATTGAGTCTACAGCGTACCGTGCTCTCGAGAAATTCGTAGCTGTCGTCGCTTCAGAACCTATTGATTGCTATAGTCATTCCTCGGGCAACCAAAGAGATTTCCAGCGGTAAGGAAACATGCTAAAGGGCAAGTAGCAAAAGGACATGTATATGACTTCCCAACCATTAGCCCCACCAATCCAGGTTAGTGAAGGGAAGGTTATACCCGAACTACTGATTTCTCTCGTGTCCTGGAACCTCTATATACGCTATAACCATTTTGGATCGGGTATTGATCCATCGGCAAGTGCCCGTGCCCTCACTATCGACTATCGCCCTTCCTCTATCTATATACATTATAAAACCACCATGCCCCACCCTGATTGCAATCCCTGATTTCGCCCACCCTGATTATGAAGTTCCATCCCTGCTTTTGCAACCCAACATCCCAGTACTATTTCCCTTCGAACCAATCGCCTTCAACTTACTTAATAAATATGGGCCCTGGCAGATAATGCGAATGCCCCGGTGCCTTTGATCCCGAACCAATCACCCCTTGATCCCCGACCCCTTGCGAATCGGTGCCTTTGATGAACGCCCCGGTGCCCTTGATCCTGGACCCATACCGAATCGGACTCCCTTGCTAACGAATGCCCACGCCTTTCTTTTATAAGGTATAAGGGATAAGGTCTCAGGGATCAGGGATAAGGTAAGGAGAAATGCCTCAGACCTCACGAATGCTCCAGACCCGAACCCCGCTGCCCCCGATCCCTTTGATAAGGAATGCCTCGGACTCCGACCCCTCCCTTGATAAGGCTGGGGTTAACGCGGAACATTCTATTCTATTCTATAGAGTGGGTTGGTCAAAGGTAGAAGCAAGCGTCAAACCTAAAGGTAGAAGCAAGCGTCTACCAAAAGAAACTCAATACATATGTACTATTTCTAATATCGTATGTTCACACTCTACAATCAAGAGCTAACAACGTATCAATCGAGTGGTTCCGCACCTGAGGCGATGTGTTAAGGGCGGAAAGCGACGGGCGGAGCGGCACACATGAGGAGGTGTCGGATTCTCTGAATTGATATCCAAGCAATAAACTCACCAAGAGTGAGTATCTAATTGAAATCAACAGACGTGCCAACTCACTCGACAGGACAATTCATATCAGTCATTTCCACCAATTCAACCTATGAATTTGCTAATTCGGATTCGGTTTCGATCGCCGGCCAGCTCTCGGTTGATGGAATAATGGCACGATCTATCAACAGAGTTGGGCTTCGACCCGCCTCAATCAGACCAGCGAATTCACTATATCCAGCTGCGGGCGGCTTATCAATATGCATCTACCGGCCGATATTATGAGGGTTTATATTCTCCATCTTCGGCATGCACTTAAAAGACAACAACAATAGCCACCGCAACCACTTAGTCCGCAAGGTCCATCTTATACTTCTCAATTTCGTCATCGGTTTCTTCCAGCTACGGCCTGTTCAGCAGGAAGATGGTTTTGACAACCTCTATCCTTGGAATTAGGTCAGGGTAGCAGGAATGGAATCGAATTCGAGTTTGCGGATGATCAACGGGGGTTGGAATAATGGGTCAATTAACACGCAAGCTTTACATAAGATTTTGGGGCAACTAGATCATCCAAGATCAATATTGCTTCGCCTTCATCGGTCAGTCAATATTATGAAATAAAGTCGATTTCATATTCATTTCTTCCTATTTCCGTGGAATAAAGGTCTAACACAGACTTCTATCGTGCAGTGTACTTCTATATTTCCAGTTGAGCTGTCGTACCCCTGTTTATTAAGTAAGTAAGTCACGCCCGCACCCTGATTGTTAACCCTGCTTTCACAACCCAATCTCCCTTACCCTATTTCCCTTCGGATTCGCAACCCAATCTCCCCGGCCTTCGGAATTGAGGTAGGTAGGGGGTGTTGGAAACTGAAAGTCAATATTCCCATCAGTTTGTATATCCCGGCCGATATCTCCATCTGTCTCCCTAGGAAAGCCGATATCTTCATCTGTCTCCCTAAAAGTAAGTACTGTCTATATCCCCTGATGTGCCAGTGCCTATATTTCTATCCTCTGATGTGCCGCAATAATTCTTTTTGAATTTCATGAAAAGAAATATTCCCATCTGCCCGACATTTCTTCAGTCTTCTTCGACATTAGGGGATAATAGAAATGAGTGAGAGCAAAGAAACGATTTAGGCTTCTGTGACTGATTGATATGGCCCAATGATAGTTTCGAGAGTCTTTCACGTCCAGTCCATGGGAGAAACATTCGGAAGAAACAACAGAAATCCACTTCGATCTTTGGTTGGGTTTTCTCAAAAGAATGAATGCTTTACTCCGCATCAATCAGGGCGGCCCACAACTAGATTGAAATAATCCGGTCTAGTGAAAAGAATGCGTGGGGTACTTCTCGCTCAACAATCCTCTTCCAAATCTTAGGTGCCATGTAAACTATAGCGTATTACCGACTGACTGCTATTGCAAAAACGGATCAAAACGCAGGTTCGAGCCAGCAACCTACTACTTATAGCTGTCTCGCTTACCTATGATAGCAGTCTTATATACGTAATAGTGTAAGACCCAAAGCTTCGGTTTCAATCGTTATTTTGCAGAGAAGGCCGTGATCGTGAGACAGGAGACTTGGCTACATGAGACACACAAGTGCCTTGCTTCTCGTGACCGTCTCGATTGATGTTCAATTCGAGTTACGCAGTCGTCAGGAAGGTTAGAGACAAAAACCTGTAATGGAAGATATGAATGCAATTGATAACGCTTTATTACCCAACTTCCCTAATTGAGTGAGAGTGCATTTATTACGTAGACAAGAATGCCACTCCCACAACTCTAGGTCCCACAAGTGCCATCTGATATGTTTGATGCTTACACGGTAGCAATGCCGTTTCTGTGTCTTTTTCCCTAGCAATAGTAAGCAAATAATACTGTCTTTGGTGTACTTGGTTCGATTCGTGTATTCTGGTCTTGATACCGCTACAAGCAGGCCATGTTATCTAAGCGGCTGTTTCCGATCTAATATTCCAAGTGACCATGGAAGGAAGAACTAGGTTGAATCTTCAGGAAAGCAGGCACTTTTGTTCATCGGAAAGCAATTGGGAGTTGTCCGGCCGCCAATCCCAAGTCCTTTCTCCCTGGTCCAATAGCCGGCACAGACCAATCGAGAAGCTTAGGTTACAAGCAAGAGGTGAAAATGGACTACATCACAGAAGCATTTGTTCTAAGAGCCAACCTTTTACATGGGATTTATGTCTCACAATGAAAATGGTAGAGTTATAAGTACCAACAACCCAATCGCCATGTCCAGAAGTTGGCAAGAGGTTCTTGGAGAGGGAAAGCAGAGTTCCATTCACCACTCCGATCCCATCAGCACTCGATCGGAAGAGGTTGTTGGTGATGTAACAGAAGCTGCGCAAAATGAGGAGAATTAGTCGTGGCAAAGTGGCAATAGTCAGTCATTACGAAACCAATTATCCCCGTTCAAAAGCGCATTGTCCTCGAACCAATATCTAGGGTTTCAAATAAGAATAGAATATCGAAACCTGAAGTCGAAGCATCAGCAATTAGGAGTTACACAAGTGCCTCATTCCTTCCATCTACAAGATTTGTTTCAGTGCATTTCCATTCATAATTCTAATCTGCGGTTACAAGGGCAAACAAGAGTATGATCATCCCAAACATTACAGCTTTCTAATGGGTTATAATGGGTTGAGAGCGAAAGACATTCATGGCAACGAACAAAAGCTGGATCTGTTTTTTGAACATGATTTTGTGATGCCCATACCGATACTAAACTCCTCTGATTTAGGCTTCCGTTGTTTTTTTCCAAACAGAGTTAGATAAATCCCGGTCAGTTGCCGTATTATGCCGCTGGATTTATAAGCTGAATGCCAGTACATGAAAAGCAGATCCCACTATCATATACGTGAAAAGTGATCTTAGTGTTGACATAACTGAGATATTACAATACCATTTTCATAGTCCTTGATTCTCGTTCTCATTCTCGCGTAATCCCCGATCCCATTCTAATCTCATTCTTCCAGGTAAGCGGTGCTCACCCAAGACGATTGGTGCGATTGGTCCATGCGGTATTCCAGAACCCTGATTGGAACTTCACTCTACATACAGGTGGGTTATCGGTTTCAGTTGAAAGAGAAATTGGAGAGAGATAAAATGCCATCGATAACTGAGAGAAATCCCGATTGAGACCGCACTTGTGGGTCCATGTGGTACTTTGCTTCATCGAGAGATCCCTCAACTACAGAGACATAAGAGCCGACATTCGGGATGGGATGTTCATTCTTCAGTTCAGCCAATAAACGAAATATATCCATGGTCTGTTGGCCCGGGTCCCAATAGCAGAAGGTTGGTAAGTGCTCCTTAAGGCCATATTCACTACGGAACATTACAGCCTTTCGAGAGTCCTATTTTCACCTTGCCAACTCATTAGATTAGCTGCACTGGGATGAGATCCGAACACCGCCATAACTTAGTCACTCTTGGAATCGAGGTTCAAAACGGAGCTAGAAGTCTTATTGAAGAATGCATTTATAATAACTTAATAGTAGCATCATGAGAACTCCCTCTATTTGAGAGAATTCATTTAGAATTCCCTCTTACTGAGAAAACCCATGGGCAACTGACTCTCTCTTAAAGAATCCGTGCCCAACTCCCTCTATCTAGGAAAATCTATCAACCTTCTCCTTGTACTCTCCAATACTCCATCAACAACAAATCTGGAATCCATCTCAACATCATCCTCCATCAAGGTATAACACCTCCCCTCCAATGAACAACTGGAAGGCTCATGGATGGAGGAAAAGAATGCAACATGACTAGCATATCTCCTAGAAGGTGCACTCGCCCTCACTTTCTATTTGGGCACTCCTATATGCTTTTGTGCATACTGTAATTTCTAAGTGACACTTTTCTGTCTCATTCAAGATGGAGTAGGTGAGGGCATATCCTAAAAGTGACATTTGGACCTTTGAGTGAGAGAGGGAGAGAGTTCTACTACTCACCAGCCGGTGAGTGAGAGAAGGAAGGGAAAGCTTGGTATATACTTCCCTCTCCCCGAAGGGCACTTGATCCTAAAGAAAGAGAAAGAAGGCACGGAGTGAACAGGCCAATAAGATAAGAATCATAGAAGAAAAGTGAATAATTACCCATTCTACTCCCAGGATAAGGAAAAGTTGGAATGAAACTAACCCAGTAGTGAAACTCTACGGGCCGGGCCTCACTCAGGAAGGAGAAGGAAGTAGTTGAACTCTATCTGGACATATCTCGGCATTTAAAGGAAGGCAAGGCATGGAATTGGAAATTGAGACTTAAGATCTAGAAGCCACCTCCCCGAAGGTTTTTGGAAGACTGGAAGAAGGAGAGGTACTGAAGAGGAAGGGCAGGATGGCTGGAAGAGAAATGAAGGTCCCGGAGGGGCTTGCGCTTCCTAGTGCAAGGAAGTGCTTCTCTAAACCTGCGGAGCCCGGAAGAAGAAAAGAGTAAACAGGCCGAAGAGATACAGAAACTCAGAGAACATAATCTCAATTTTCTTAAAGCGTTCGTTCACTAATTCGCCAAAGCGATAGCCCACCAAAGGCTCTCTGTCCCGCCTAAACCTCTAAGTTCCCTGCCTACTCTCTTCCGGTAAGAAGTACCTTTCCCTCTTCTTCCAAAAGCACTAAACAGCCAAGCAATCGAAAGATATCCCTCGCTCAAGCCATTTATCCCCGTCGCTCACGAACTATTGAACTTACACTTTCAAACGAAAGAGATCTTACCTATGTACACTACTGCTAGCACTGCTACTGCAACTGTGTTACCATCTACAGCTAATGTCCCCCCTTGGGTGGGTAGAATTCGCTAAGGGGATTCTCAGGATATATTTAGTGGGTGAGTTTGTTGACTTCTTAGTGGAAATAGACGCTCAGGCAGGCTGGGGAGCGGAAATGGCAGCTCAGGGGAGATCTTGAGAGTGCTTACTTACATAAGAACCAAATCGATCGTCTCGTAAGCGCAGATAGTCAATACGTGAAAGCGGAGTGAGCAAGTGAAAGCACAAGTAAGTCGTTCCTACCCGAATTCCACTACCCTAGTGATGCCGATGCCTGCATGTATTGGCGCTATTTGCCCTGGTTCAGGTTTCGGATATGGGACAAAGAAAGGCTTTATGAAAGGCCACCACTTTCGTTATCTGGAAGCTCGTCATTTCAGCCACGTTGTACCTTTTCTAGCTTTCCAAATACTGAATAATATAACTATTTGAAAGCCTTTACTCCAATTTCCCCCCTCCATTCCAAATTCAAAGGGTTAGGGCCTTACTGGGCAGGACTTTACTTACTCATGTCAGCATTCCTTGCCCTCAGAAGCGCAAGCCCCTCCGGGACCTTTTCTTTGGGTGAGGAGATTCAAGCAAGGCAGGCAGCTGGGATTATCGCATGAACGAACGTGTTCGGACAAGACAGTAGAACCTTTCGTGTTTCAAGCCCAGTTTGAATAAGTCGAACGGACCTTTCTTACTAAGCTTCTTCCCGGGATGGAAATGCATGCCTAAACACTTAGTCATTTATATACGTAATTCTTATATTTATGAATAACAATAGTTTAGGTCCCGGGCTTACCCGGATAAGATGAACCACCTATGCTAATCCAATTACTCACCGATACAGTCATTTATATACGTAATATCTTTATAAAAGTGAGATCTTTAGAACCTTTATTTGGGGAGAGTCTCCGTTCCGTCCTCACCTTTAGGATGAGATTTTGGCGGAATCTGGCGAGTTATTTAGGTCGACTCGTCAGGCATGATTTATGATGCTCTTGGGTCATCAAACATCCTCTTCGTCACTGAGACCCATGCAAGTCTTGTCCGGCCACTCTTACTCTTGGACATTGCAGGTTACCACTAGTTTTCAGTTTGCAGACAGGAGACTAGGTGCTCAGACGGTGTCAAAGGTTCAGGTGGGGTAGCATTTCTTTTTGACTTGGGATTCCCTTCAGAGTAGGGTCACTATGGTAGCCTCAGACAAGTCCGTCAGGTTCATGTGGATTTGGGTTAGAGGTTTGGATCCTCTCCTTTCTGAACCAGAGAGATGAGAGAAGGAGAGAGATTTATGACTGATCATTATATATGTCATTTCATACATGACCAGAGAGATGTGAGTGAGAGAAGGTCCGGATGGAAGAAGTTCACAATTCGATCT
>Ga0181464_1001066_pt1 | contig 13314 bp, 5 predicted proteins | sample InSIn2gowninarea_FD_119074 | JGI IMG/M metagenome (GOLD analysis project Ga0181464, IMG submission 119074) | Clean room microbial communities from NASA Spacecraft Assembly Facility at Jet Propulsion Laboratory, Pasadena, California, USA -... ...
CATAGTTACCATATATTTTGCATTTATATATTTGTATAGTGAGTTTAGTATATGGTTTGTATTGATTTATAAGGATATATAGACATTATTTGATAATTTATTAATTTGACATAATGAATTTTATTTGGTAAAAGATGACCCTTCTTTACTTAGTGATAAATTTATACATGTTTGAATATGATTTATGAATAAAACTTTATTTGAGTAATATATATAAAAAAAAAACTTAAATAGTTTTTATTGAAGTGGAAAGATATTCTTATAGACATGACAATATTAATTAAAATTAATTTTTTGTATTGTAATAAATTAATTAACTTGATACAAGTAACGTTAAATTATTTTTTGAATATTTTATTTGATATATATATGGTAAATAATTGATAATTTGTAACAAAGTTAAATATATTAATGGCTACTAGAATATTCTTAAATTGAAAAAAAAATACTCAATCACATAAATTCCATATTGTATTGAATGAAATAATACTTTATTTTTAATGATAATTCATTTTTTTTCTTACACTAAAATGATTTGTTGAATAATAAATATAGTTCATAATTGATTGATAATCCATCCAAATTTTAATTTTAAAAAAAATATTAGTAGGTCATTTTTAGGGAACCAATAACTCGTTACAATCCTTATGCCTTAAATTTCTTATTAATGCCCTATAAAAAAAATCAAAATCATGGTTCCTTCTAGTAATATAATATTACTAATATATTCTATGCCTACCAATGCCTAAACTATTTGAATTAGTGCAAAAACGTACATAGTATAAAATCTAATTTGACTTAGAATTAGAATATACCTGCTTAGTGAATGAATTGTTAACTTTGAGATTTAATGAGTTTATGGTTTACATAGTATATTAATGAATGAAGTGGGGAATTAGGGTCAGAAAATGCCACCTAAGTACATGACCTCACATATGAAACCAAAGTGGGTTATGGTTTTTATTTATTTGCAAGTTATAGAAATTGATTAATTAAATTTATAGGGATCAAATGAATATTTCTCAATTGCTTGTACAACGATTGTAAGGATTGATAATAAATAAGAACCCTAAATAAATCCACTATCATTCCAATATTTTAGAAAAGGATCCCATATTAGTCTTATGGACCCAAATTTAGATCATAAGGGAAATGTTAGGAACCCTTTGGGATTATATGGGATAATATGTGGATACTGTGGGAAATAATTTAGATTGTTTGAGATTGTTATAGGATCTAAATCTTAAGATTTATTGAACATCGATTTGCACTTAAACTAGTGATATTAAATCTTTACATCATAAAAAGTACACTCTCAAGTTCAAGGATATGGTAATGAATTTTAAATAAAACCAAGGTACAATCATCATGAGTATCTGCTTGTAAGCGAAGTCAGGAGTACCTGGTGAATGTACACTCGTAATTACAAAGAAAGGGTGAAGACTTAATAAATTTGATGAAGTATCAATATGTAAACCATGTGGGATATATGTCCTTAAATAGTAAACCTTGAGAAGATGACAAATCAATAAATGATAGACTTAAAAAAAAATAGTCCTAAATTTTAGGGGTGTTAGATGGTGAAAGATGGAGTAGCGTTACATTGGTATCAGAGCGAGTTTTCGGTTAGGAACTAGGCTAAAGTAGTAAGTAGAGAGTGATCATAACTTATTCCTTATCTTGTAGGAAACTTGATGATACAACAAGATGGTATGGCCTTAGACTTGGTTACCTATAAAGTCAGATATCTTGTCCAACATAGATGATACATTATCATACTATGGATTATGGAATTCAAAAGTCAATGACACTTTAAGGCTGGAAAAGGAAAAAGTTGAACTTCAATAGATTCGATATCAGGAATTATCCAAGCAAAATAGAGAAAGGAATCTCTCCCCTGCATATCAAATCATGAATCAGACTGCTAGGAGGAAAAAGTACCTAGCAAAGATAGAACAAGATTCAAGGCCCATAGTGGTAAGGAATAGGTTTTAAGAAAGAGCTATTTTTGCAAATGATATTATAAGTGTAACAAGAGCTTTGCATGATGATTTTGATGGAGAATGTGAACTTGAAGATAATATCAATTTTAAGAGTCAAATTCTCCTTCCTATGGAAGAAAATCCTATTTAGAATACACCTCCACCAGCAGTTAAGCTAAATCATGAAATGAACTTGTGGACAATAACTGAAAGGTTAAATGCCATGGGGGCTAATGTACATATAGAAGAGCTACATTTCATTGAAAGATTAGAGTATATCATGAACTAGATTCAAAAATATGTTTTATCATATTTTGTAATATAAAATGATATAAATATAGTTCTTATTTTGTTCAGAGTGTAACAAGGTGAATTTAGAACATATCTTAAATGCATATGTCCTTTTATTTCAGTATGGCAGGTAAAAAGAAAGCCAAAAAATGAAAGAAATATCAAAAGAAAGTAAAGGATTAAATCACTAATGACCTTGTAAAAGTAACGAATTACACCACCCTGCAAACCTTCCTCAATTTACAAAGGAAAAAGAAAAGAAAGACTATAAGAAGTAGCCACTTCAAGAAAGGGAAAGAACATGATGATCAATGAAAATAGTGTAAAAAGAGATTTTCCTCTTTTATGTGGAAGAAATGTTCCTACCCTCACTTCTAAAATCATTGATTACCTTTGATATAGGAATTAGAAAATGTCATTATCTGATGAGGATCCCGAATAAATGGTCAATGAGGAAGATCCCACTAGTAAATAAGAATGAATAGAATGGATAGAATCACTTTATGTACTAAATTATACCGAATCCTTCCTAAATGTATTATTCATTATCCCTTATGTGAAATAGAAATTTTTGCTTTTGAAATACATAAAAATTTCTACTATCAATTAAGAGTGAATAGCTTGCAAAGATTTGAAATTTATTAGTTTCCATCGATAAACCTGATGACTAGTCGGATGATTCCGAATCAACATAATATAATCTATGTACAGATAATTTGGAATCAAACGATTTTGAAGCCTGATCCAAGGTGCTATATATAGAGGGATCAGGAATATAGGACATTACATTTGGAGAAATGGCTCAAAATTGATAAAATAAGGAAAACATATGGGAAAGAACCTAACTTCCTTATCACCTAGACATTGTAAAGGAATATGTAGTCTCCCAAGGAAGACTTTGTTGCCAAAGCATCCACAAGATAGCCAGAGGTCTCGAATTTTCTCCTAGCGAGATCAAAGAAGGACCCATGTAAGACACAAGTCGTATTAATAGTGCATTATAAGGTGTAAGTAAAATTACTCTCCAAGTGAGAGCAGGATAGAGAAATAAGTGAATATAGTAATGTAAATGCTCCTTAATCTCCAGTTAGGTAATCACATAACAACCAAAGTTGTTCAGCGGATAGAGGGTAACGATGGCTAGATCTTGAAAAAGAAGAAACCCATCACCTCTAATGAACATCATGATAAGAAATTGTAAATCCCATGATGAAAAATATTTTCTTGAATTCCATCTGAAAGAGGAGCGAGGCACACAGTAAGAGGATATCTCTTGTAATTCACCATGATTTGTTTTTCAACGCATTCAAAACTAAGAAAACCTACCTATAACACCAACATCTACCTAGAAAGGAGATAACTAATAAATGATAAATGATGTATAAGAACACTCGAATGGGTGGACAAAAGGAGAATTCACACTAAATATCCACTGAATAATTATGGATAATGAGAATCCGTACTCTCAAAAGCATATCTAAAAAGATACTAGGGGCATTATTGAGAGATATTATGGCAAATAAATGCACAATATGATGCTACCTTTATACATATAATGTGACATCTCAACAAAAAGGGGTAATACATCTTAAATAACTTTACTTATAAAATCATGATGATAATTTTTTTATTAAGAATGATAATACAGGTTATTATAGAGTATAAATATCTACGACAACAGTTGAAGAACATTGAAGAATAAATAAGGCATTTTCAACAAGAGCATGAGGATTGCAAAAAAGTTTGGAATACCGCATGGTCAGAGAGAAATAAGTAGATGATTAAGCTCATCGACCAGGAATGAAAGTTGATTCATCAAATCCAAAGTGTGCAAGAACATGAATTTGCACACCTTAGTGCCTCCCTATAAGAGATAAAAAATGGAATATGAAGACACAAAGGTATGAACAATTGTTGTTTCAACATGGCATTCATGTAACGTCGAAGTCACCTGATGATAAGGGTGAAAATGTATCTCTAATAGAGAGTCAAATGGGGAAAAGTCCCCATTCTCTTGAACTATTAATCGATTTAAATAAATGATTATTTATTATGAATACTACAAATGATTTTTTAGTTTCATACTTACTTTCAAAAATGTGAAAAGTAGAAAAAAACCTAAAATGCTAATGATTGTTTGCTTATCTTTTTGGTTTGCTATAAATTTTGAACGGGAAATCTTTAATGAATTCCTTATTTATATACAAGCCTTACAAAGATAGGTCAGCAAAGAAATTTTTGATGACATTGAAAGTGCATTTCTACACCAACAATTGAACATCAAAGCAAAATGAAGATAATCTCTTTGGATTTAACGAGATACTCTGAATTAGGAAAAGATCATGTTGATGATCAAGTAAGTTTAGTTGGTCATTGTAAATTAAATTTCTAACCTGTTTGAGAAATATTTGAAAGAAACTAAGTTTTTGACAAGAATTTTAGAAGAAAACTCAACTTTTATCTCAGTTTGAGATAAATCTATTCCCGAAATATGGTAATAAAACCTAATAAAGAAAGTACAAGTGATGTTGAACTTTCTATGTAAGTACAAATAGAGTTATATTCTTTGATAATGACTATGTTATTATTATTTTTAAGCAACAATGATTATTTTATTTGATTTTATTATTCATTTTCTTTTGAAAAATGACTCTTTGAAATACTATTATTGATGATACTTGTTTTGAATGAAAAATAAAAGGATATGAATCTATGTGTTTGATTCAAATGTTATGTGCTTGATATCTTGATCTAATGTTATTATGATGTAAATATCATATGAATAAGGGTGAGATAATATATATAATTCAAAAGATCAGGTGAGGATCTGTTGAAATGATGATAACCATCGTGATGTGGAAGTTGTTGCTTTCAAAAGACATTTGGGTTCCCACGATATGGGCACAAAAGCTCGGACCACTGGGGATACTAACCGATAGTTATGGTTACGTTAGTTATCTTACCTCAAGAAAAGAGGTAGTGACAAAGAAATTGGTACTATAATGGATAAGGGTATAAGTTGTAGTCATTTCTTTATCATGGATTAATGATTATGAGTGATAATTATTTTGGGGGCGATGCATTTTATCCATAGTTTAATGGAAAATATGTCATGTGTGTATGATCTTATTTTAGATTAGCATTATCTTGGGTGATATGGGACCCAAGATGAAATTGAAACACTAACCCTATGATCAAATAGGCTACTATATTTGAATGGTTAGTAGATAGCAATGGTGGGATCATGTTATTACATTCGACCTAATCCACAAAGGGTTATGGAGATGAAATCCAAAAATGAAGGAGTTGATTAATTCCAGTAGTTGATCAGCTTAACCCACTTGAGGGTCAACTGGCCATTGATCCTGACTCAAGTTGATTCATCTTAATATCCCTTGAAAATGTTGAATCTAGTATATTAAGTTACGACACTATGAATTATAATCTCAAGAAATTAATAGGATAAGAAAGAAACATAGAGGATTGTGTTAATTCTAAGGGAGGGAGTATGTAATGACCCACCCAATGGAACTAGTCGACCTCAAACAATATCAAGGGTGTAAATGAAATCATATTTGAACCATTGCTATGTGATGATCAATTTTAAGTGGAAAGATATCTTATTTGTATCAAGTTGATGCTAGCTTTGAGATTTTATGATGCAGGTAATAGGTTACTGCAAGATGAAAGGAGCAATTGAAGACCCAATGAACCAAAGGTGAATTAGTGATGGTAAAAAAGGGTAAGAGGAGGAAATGATTGGCATTGAATTGCTGACACACCTTATGACCATCATAAATCATGTATTTGCATGTAGAATAATTATTATGACTACCAATTTCTTGATGAAATTATGTTTGCCAATGTGTGTGGATTAATCTTGCCCTATAACATCACACGTAAATGTGTGTTTCCCTTGTTTTGTATTTTTGAAATTCAAATTTGAAATGGAGGGAAAAATAAATATACCTTATTTAAATATAAAAATATTATATTAGGTTAGAAAATAAATTTAATAAGGTAAAAGTTTAAAATGAGTGTCCATACTATTACCACATAGGCATAATAGTAAAACCACTATTAGAAAAAGACTAAGGTCTTCTTGTAGTGTTACAAAATATTTAATGGCTAGGAAAATAATGGAGTAATGACCCGAATTATTTTTATTTTCTTGTGTTAGGTATCGATAATAGTTGGCACTAATTTGTTAGTTAATAAAAAAGGTTTCTAGATATTTAATACCATTTCAATCATCAATAAATTTAAGAAAACTTACCCCAAAAATTATTAAAAGTGTGAGAAGACGTCCATTTGGACACACTTGGACCTCCTTGGATATAAATAAAGGGGTGGAACCTTAAGAAAATCACCTACCTATCTATCTTTTATTATTTCATTCTTGTTATTCTCAAGCTTGGGTGTAGAGTTACGTGAAGAGAAGAATTATCTCTTCCCTCTTCAAGTCAAGGTGCATTATTTTACATTCTTTTTCCTATTTAAATTAGTCCTATTTTTGAAGTATTTAATGAGCTGTATGAAATTGAAGAACTAAGATTTTCTTTTTTTATTCTCCTTTTATTTACATGCAGGGGTGGAAAATTTCACGTACAAATTGTATTATGTATTTTATGATATTTTAAGGAGACTAGTTAAATATTTCTCCTTATGCCTTTAGTTAGAGTTTAATGAATTTATTTTGACATGAATTTTATTAAAGTCTTAATATGATGTTTATCATAATATTTGATAAAGTTTCATAGAATTAATTGTTGTTAGAAGTGTTGTACCCTTTGAAGAGACATACTGGTTATTTTATTTAGAGGTTGGTACCATGTCTTTTTCTTTAAAAAGTAAAGGAGTGGGATTTTCTTTTGTTATTCTCCCTTAAGTTAAATTTAGGGGTGGAAAATTTTACGTACAAATTGTATTATGTATTTTATGATATTTTAAGGAGATTAGTCAAATATTTCTCCTTATGCCTTTAGGTAGAGTTTAATGAATTTATTTTGATATGAATTTTATTAAATTCCTAATATGATGTTTAGTAAAGAAATATTATTAAATTCATGTGAAAGTAGAGAAAAATGAAATAACAAAAATATTTTTGCTCGTTATTATCTAAGTTTTTCAATTAAACTAATTAGTATCTAATGAGGTGATAAGTATGTTTAATATTTTTAATAAGTAATTCAAGAACTCTTTACAATCTTGTATTAAATAAACTATGGTTTCGAGATTATGATATTGGTATAATATTTAGTAAAATAATTCAAATAATACCAATTGCATTAATTAATTATTAAGGTATCCAAGACCTTATTGTGAATTATTTAATTATTTAAGATGGATTAATTATAGGGTAAATAAATAATGGATTAATGTATATTGACCAAGAAAAGTAGATAATTTTTCCTAAGGTCTATACTTAAATTCATTTACATAATGATCAAGGTTTAAAAGGGTTGTCCTGATCCTCCTCCCTCCTAGTACTTGATCCACCCACCAAGTTCCAAGGGGATGTTCGATGCTCATTGCATGAAGATCAAGGGAGATGTTCAACGGTTGATACAATGATCAAAACCATATGAAATGAACAAATTTGAATTACAAACTCATTGGATATGAAATAGTATGATTTATCTAAAAGATGGCATTAATGATTAAATAGGTTGTATTATATTATATTAATTCATTACATGTTGTTTTGTATTTATGTCATGTTAATATGGTAAACGAAAGTAGATGAGTTGTACTTAAACGAATTGGTTTTATTATATAAATGATTAATAAATTATCCTTTTTATTGAGAATAATATTATGATGGTTTAATGCTATCTATAGTGATGATTACATGAATAGAAGTAGGAATTGATATTTGTTATTTCATGATTAGTAGTGGGTAGTATAAATCGATTTAAGTAGATAATTTTATAAAGACTTCTAAATAAGTAGATTGTTTAGGTTATTAATTCCAATAAAATCTAAAACTATCCCAATGACTTAGAAACAATCCTAAATTTGAACTACTAAGGTTCCAAATGACAATTTGTGATCACTTGGAAAATATTAGGAAACCTTGGGATTAAAATAGGTACAAATGGTACCCAATATGAACAAATGGGATCCTTTGGGATATATACGAAGTTTTTAGATAATAAGGTCAAGATATTAATGATCATAGTTTAAAGGATAAAACCTAATTTGGCTTAGAATTAGAATATACCTACTTAGTGAATGAATTGTTAACTTTGAGATTTAATGAGTTTATGGTTTACATAGTATATTAATAAATGAAGTGGGGAACTAGGGTCTGAAAATTCCACCTAAGTACATGACCTCACATATGAAACCAAAGTGGGTTATGGTTTTTATTTATTTGCAAGTTATAGAAATCGATTAATTAAATTTATAGGAATCAAATGAATATTTCTCAATTGCTTGTACAACGGTCTTAAGGATCGATAATAAATAAGAACCCTAAATAAATCCACTATCATTCCAATATTTTAGAAAAAGATCCCATATTAGTCTTATAGACCAAAATTTAGATCATAAGGGAAATGTTAGGAACCCTTTGGGGTTAAATGGGATAGTTTGGGGATACTATGGGAAATAATTTAAATTGTTTGAGATTATTATATAATCTAAATCTTAAGATTTCTTGAATATCAATTTGTACTTAAACTAGTGATATTAAATATTTACATCATAAAAGTTACACTCTCAAGTTTAAGGATATGGTAATGAAGTTCAAATAAAACTAAGGTACGATCATCAAGAGTATCCACTTGCAAGCGAAGTCAAGAGTACCTAATGAATGTACACTCGTAATTACAAAGAAAGGGTGAAAACTTAATAAAGTAGATGAGGTATCAATATGTAAACCACGTGGGATATATGTCCCTAAATAGTAAACCTTGAGAAGCTGATAAATCGATAAATGATAGACTTAAAAAAAATAGTCCTAAAGTTTAGGGGTCTTAGATGGTGAAAAATGGAGTAGTGTTACATTAGTATCAGAGCGAGTTTTTGATTAGGAACTAGGGTAAAGTAGTAAGTAGAGAGTGATCCTAACTTATTCCTCATCTTGTAGGAAACCTAAAGATACAATAAGATTGTATGGCCTTGGAGTTGGTTACGTATAGATTCAAATATCTTGTCCAACATAGATGATACATTATCATAGTATGGATTATGGAATTCAAAATTCAATGAAAATTTAGGGATGGAAAATGAAAAAGCTAAAATTCAACAAATTCGATGTTAGGAATTATCTAGAAAAACTAGAGAAAGGAATCTCTCCCTTGTAGAGCAAATCATCAATCAAACTGCTAGGAGGAAAAAGTACCTAGCAAAAATAGAATGAGGTTCAAGGCCCATAGTGGTAAGGAATAGGTTTTAAGAAAGAGCTATTTTTGCATATGACATTGTGAAATAAGATCTCTCTATGAGGATTTTGATGGAGAATGTGAACTTGAAGATACTATCAATTTTAAGAGCCAAATTCCCCTTCCTATGGAAGAAAATCCTATTCAGATTACACCTCCACCAATAGTTAGGCTAAATCACAAAATGAACTTATGGATAGTAACTGAAAGGTTAAATGCCATGGGGGCTAATGTACATATAGATGTTTCATTAAAGAATTAGAGTATATCATGAACTAGATTCAAAAATATGTTTTATCATATTTTGTAATATAAAATGATATAAATACAGTTCTTATTTTATTTAGAGTGTAACAAGGCGAATTTAGAAAACATCTTAAATGCATATATCCTTTTATTTTAGTATGGAAAGTAAAAAGAAATCCAAAGAATGAAAGAAACATCAAAATAAAGTAAAGGAATAATTCACTAATGACCTTGTAGAAGTAAAGAATGACACCACCCTGCAAACCTTCCTCAATTTACAAAAGGAAAAAGGAAAGAAAAAGCTACAAGAAGTAGCCACTTCAAGAAATGGAAATAACACGATGATCAACAAACCGAATGCAAAAAGATATTTTGACTATGTTAAGGTTTTTCGTAGGGAAATAGTGATATACATCTATGTGGAGACTCATTTTTAGTATGAGTATATTTATGAGCACCACAATACCTATGTGATCTCTTTCAACAACTTTCTTATAGAATCTTTCATGATGTATGATGATTGGATCCTTGGATATGAGTAAATGTAGAAGTTATAGGAATAGTAAAAATGTTGATAGCATGGATTAAACTATTTTCTCAATGTGAAGTTATGTTTTATTACTCATTTTGTACCACCCCTCATCGATGAAAGTTAGCGATGAAAGTTAAAATCCTTATTGTTGAAACATTGTACTTATTTTATTAGAACTATATAATTAATATATGTAGTTAGATGCTCTTGTATCAGCTATGTTACAAGCACTCCAAAATTATAATTAGAATGCATGATGTGATAGTGAAAATCTTACTTTCAAGTTTATAAAAAAAATTGGTCCCGTTGCTTTAGCCATAAATATTGTAAGGAATTATTCTTAGTCAAGTTCCTACTTCATTGATGGTTTATCTCTTTTGTGCATATGGTTGTTGCAAATCTTAATAAGTAAATAAATTTGATATGGGAATATAAATACCTTAAAATAAATCCACTTGAGGCTCTAGATAGAATTCCAATTTCACATTAAGCTATCTTAGAAATGAAGTATAACTATTGATATCATCTAACTAAGCATATAAATAATAATGTTAGAATACTCAAGGACATTCCTAGATCAAGATGGATCACTCAATGTAGGAATTATAGATATAACCAAAGCTCATATTTGCGAGGATAACCTTTAGGATGAAAAGGAAATTAATAATATGATTGATGAATTGGATAGTTACATCCAAGGGTATAATAAGTGACCAACTTACAAAGCATGCTCAAGTTTTATCGAGGTAGCAACACTTATGTTTAATGGTGCACATGGTTTAAGTACAGGAAATCCATATGATCCATGGAAACATAGATAAGGGTAAGGAAAACCCATAGTTCCTATGGTAATTGTAGGTATGGGTAGGATTCCTTGAAGTCATTGATGAATGACAAGAATTCTAGGTCTGTGTCATTACCATTGTATGGGAAATGATCATCATGACTATTGAAAAAATAATAGCATGGGCCTTACTCCATGATGTGTGGATATTTTATGTTCCACTTGTTATATGTAGCAACGCATATGGGTGCATACACCATATTCATGCTGCTATTTTAATTTTTTTTTTTTATGATCTTGGTTATAAATTAGGATGTGATAATAATTCTGTCACATAATGTCAATGTTATACTTTTACTTTTTGAAATATTGTAATATCCATTTTTCATACTGAGCCAATAATACATTTATTTAAGTTTTCCTCTCATTTTGGTATTTTCAAATATGTAGAATAGAAGGTATTGTATGTTTCTTTTAATACTAGGTCCCTTAACCTATCATAGTTTGGTATTACTACCCTATTTATATAATACAACCTTATTCCTATAATAAAAAACTCCATATAGTTTTATTTCAAAATAAATGGGTGAGTTTATATTTTGTTCTAGTATACTTCTAATATTTTGATAGAAATGAATATTTCTTTGACCTTTCAAAACTCATTCCACCAAGTCATACTAACTCACAGTTAGTGCATACATATTCCTTCACCTGCTTAGGGCATAAAATACAATTTTTTTTTACCCATTATATTTCTCTTCCAAATTTATACTTGATGAAGAATTCTATCCACCATTGTTGATGAACATTTAAAGTTGATTGGGTAAAAATAGTAGAGACTTTGATTATATATTCAAAGTTTGAAGGGTCTTCCTAAAAGTTAATGACACTATATTTTCAAGATATGAACTACTATGACTAAATCTGAATCATGTGTAGGGTAGTTACATTAATTATCCTTTAACTTACAAGATTCATATGCCATCACTACCCCAAATTGTTCCATAGAAGAATCAATGCAAATAGTGAATTGTCCAAGTATTTAAAGCTTTTATTTCAATATTGCAAATGCTTTATTGAACCTATTAGAGAATATAAACTTCTTTCCTTTCTATTGGATAAAAGTTATTGCATAAACTATTTTCAATAAGCTCTCCATAAACCTTTTATAATAACCAACTAGTTCCATCATGTTGTTGATATATCCTATATTTTGAGGAGTTGGCTAGTCCATAATTACTTTGGTTTTCTTGGGATCAATGGTTGTTTCATTTATCAATATTATATTCCCTATCTATATAAGGTAAATAAAATTCAAATTTTGATATCCTATATATAACTTATTTTCTCACAATTATTGTAATACAAGCCCAACACAACTTGATCTAGATATTTCTTGAACACACTATGCATAAGGTTCATAAAGGCCATGGGTATGTTCATTAACATAAAAGGTAGCATGTTAAATTCATAATGATCATACTTGGTCTTGAAATAGGTTTTATACATACTATACTCCTTAATTATAAGTTGATGATATCTTAATCTTAAAACAATTTTAAAAAAGATGGTTAATACCAAAATTTTATTAAATAAATCATTATTTTTAGTAAGGGGATATTTATTCTTGATTGTTACTTTATTTAAAATTTGATAGTTAATGCATAATAATAAGATACCTTCTATTTTAATAAATAAAATTGGTTGTCTCCACAAGGATACACTTTGTTTGATTAATCACTTTTTAAGGTGGTCTTGTAGATAAACTTTCAATTCCTATATTTCTACTATAATCATTCAAAATGGGATCCTAGAAATAGTTTTTTCTTTAGCTTACAGGTGGGTGCAAGAAGTTGAGTCCCACTTTAGAGGAACTAAGTGGGACTTAGTTTTTTGTAACGTGGGCCCAAGATCCATGGTAGGGTCAGCATCCCAACCCTGATCGAGATCTTGCATATTAGGATCCCAAACCCTAGGATCTTGAACCCCTAGATCTCGATGCTTGGGATCTTGGGGTCAAATTTTAAACCACTATAACTTCCTCCCCATCCATTTCACAATAATTCCCAAGAGAGTATCATATAAAACCTA
>Ga0181464_1000077_pt2 | contig 13308 bp, 9 predicted proteins | sample InSIn2gowninarea_FD_119074 | JGI IMG/M metagenome (GOLD analysis project Ga0181464, IMG submission 119074) | Clean room microbial communities from NASA Spacecraft Assembly Facility at Jet Propulsion Laboratory, Pasadena, California, USA -... ...
ACTTCAATTGGTTTAGTAGCTATTAATAAATAAAAATTTTCATAATTAAAAATAAAAAGATAATTATGAACCACATAGAATTCTATACATAATCATTCTTAACCTGCAAGATTTTGTCACTCCATATATTATAAACATTCAACTCATAATTGTACCAAAAAAGCATATCACTTATATTCAATTTTAATAAGAAATTAGGATTAAGGGTGTCTTCTAAGTGATTTTGGCATAAGAGCACCCCTTAATCACATTAACTTAGTTGAGCAAAAAAACAATAATTAATAGTTTGTTATTTGAGATATAAACTTTTAAATCTTGTGACATTTTGGAGATAGCTTATAAAACTCAACACAAAAATTATTAGATAATTGTTAACTATTCATTGGTTACATTCTCTATTTTGCCGCAAACATTTTTCTTAATGTTAAGGTGCAATAAGCATTATTTTTCTTTGTTGAATATTACACGAGGACTAAGATTTTTAGTGTCTCATAGTATATGGTAAAAGATGTAATTGATACCCATTTTGCTTCATGTCCAACAATGCATGATTAATTAACATCATTTCCTTTTGGAGTATACCATTTCACTCTACAATTTTTTTGGCAAAATATTGCATAAGATCATGCATCACAATTTTGTACTTCCTAATTTCCTATGTATGTTCCCTCATATCAATGATGTATTTTTTCCAAAAATTCAACTTATTTTTCATTCAATGTTTACAAATAAAATTTGTACATTTCCTTCTAAGATCATTGCTTTGTGTCCCTATCATTACAATAGTATCTAAGTATCCATATGTAACCATCCATTATCCATTTCCACGCCTGTTTTGAGAATATAATTGCAAGAGGCCATCATTACTTGGCAATAATTCTTCACTAACATTATTTTAAATTCTTTTAAAACCCATTTGTTTTAACATGCACATATTTCTTATTTTTTAACATTATATCATGGCTAGCACATTTTATTTTTTCTACTTCTATATACTTGAGACATAAACCCTTATCTTTTGTGACCCATATAACTCACATGTAATATATGACCCTTAAACCTTAACCCAAATGACAACTAAAAACTTTAAGCCCCTACAACCCCTAACCCCTTAAAATTAGAACCTTACCCCTAACACTTATACGCTATAACTCCCCCTAACCACCACATACAATCTTAACTACTACAAATTCTATAAACCCTAATACTAACCCATAAAGATTACTAGTCAAGGGATATAACAATTAGAGGTTATGGAGGTTAAATGGTTACATATTACGAGATACATAAGATCAAGAATTAAAAATATTAGGGATGATATGAGTTGAGGATTAAGGGATAAATTGATTTTTTAAAGGATGGTAGTTTAGTAGTTAGGGTTTTAGGGTTCAACAGTTCCAAAGGTTGCACATGTTAATTGTTAAGGGTTATAATCATCAATTGTCATCATGTTTAATCTAAAAGACTAACCTCTCTTAGTTCTAAAAGGTAACCCTTATAACTAATAACCCCTAGTGCTTCTAACCCCTATGAACTTAGAAATCAATGCAACACACACTAAAACTATCAAGCTAACCACAAATAACTATTACTCTAATATCATTCATCACATTTTGTGGTTCCTCAACTCCTTTGTAAGCTTTGTATTTCTTGTTTCTTAGCAAATCTTATTCTGCAAGGTCACTATAGTTTCTACATATCCTCTTTTAGTATAGTATCTTATTCTCATGGCAATAAATCGTGTTCTACAACCTTACGATAGTCGCTACAAATCCTATTCTCATGGTCACATAATCATGTTCTCATGGTTACCAATGGTACTTATGCCTTATAATTGCTATTGAAATTGTGATATATAGTGTGATTTCACTCTACTCCATATTATTATTAAATTTGTGATTTACAGTCTTAGTTATTGTTTTATGAGTCATCAAACCACTATTGATGAATCCCACATCCAAATTCCTTGCTCAATATACTACAAGATATTATGGGGCCTTTTGTTTTTATGATCATGTATGCATTGTCCTCAAGACCACATGATTACAAGGTAAGTTCAAGTATGTCTCTCACATTCCTTAATAATTTATTGGTATCTTTTAATAATTTTTAAATTCTAAATTGAAATACCTCCTTGACTTAGTCTATCCATCACTCCTTATTGTTAATTTATTTTGTCACTTCCATCCCCTTCTTATGGTGAAAAAATATATTTCAATTTGGGGAGGGGATACCTTGCACAAGCCATGCCATGTTCTTATATAGAAGTGTGTGAGCCATGTTCCTTGCATATACACTAGTAACACATGTACCATTAATTGGGATAAAGTATTATCCATGGCATAAACCTATATAGCGTTGACATGGGTATCATTGGTTAAGTGTTTACCTTTCAAAAACCATAGTCATGCTTTTTTACACCATGTTATAACTATAATTACTTTATTTTTCATCATTACTAGGCCTGCCATTATCTTAATCTTGATTGAATGGATTTATTGCCACCCATACCATCTCTTTTGTCAAATATAATTAGCATTCTACTACCTTACTTTCCCTAGAACTACAACTTTATTAGTAGCATAAGAAATATTCTAGTTTCTTTCACAAAGGAACAATCTAGAGCTATTGAGGTTTGATCTATTCATCATGAATCTATAGGAAAATGCATCCTCCAAATTTCTTGTAAAATCCATGTAAATATTTCAAGAGGTAGGATAGTTGGTCTATTTTGAATTTTGAAAGTTACAATGATAGGGTGGCATTGGAGTTTTGCAAGACTTTATGTGACTTTTCAAATATGGTAATGTGTCTCTACATCCCTATTTACAAAACCATCATCAAGGATGACTAGACTATCTGTGCATGTTGAAAAATGGCTCAAATATGAATTGTAACACTCCCTCACAACCCCCTTGAACTAACTCAGGTTGTAAGAGGTGTTCCTTATTGAATTGACCTAATCTAAAAGATATATTATGAAGATGGGATCGCAAAAATCCTATATTTGCAACTTCTTCAAATCTCAAAACCAATACCACCATCATGTTCTGCTCGTCAATAAATTTCTAGCGATATAAATTTTATCTCAATTTGACTCCCATATTGAAAGTTATGCTCCGTGAAGTTTACCTAATCATATTAGGCCATGTCATAATTGAGTTTCCAGATGGCACACATGTGGCATTCCCAAGTTAGCTCAAGTGTAGACCCCATTTCTCCCTTCCCCACCCTTTTTTGCAATGTTTCCCTGTTATATTTGTTTCCAAGATCTCAAATACCAAATTGGGTTTACACAATTGGCTTCCTATTTCAAACCCCCCTCTTGTTGACTCATGTTAGACTTGGGGGGGATGGGGGGCGAGGGCATAGTGAATGTAGGTCATTGATCGAACTTTACTACAATCATGTTGCCATGACGTGGCGTCCTTTTTAAATGTGGGATCCTCGGTAGGAGTCCCCATGTCGAAGAACTCATTCACCAAGAACATGCAATGAATTCAACAATCTTCCATGAGTAATGTTGAACCATAAATTTTCCAACAATATATCAGAAAATTTCATTATCCGTAGTTAATTCATGCATAAGTCATTATACTTATCTGAATAACTTGAAATGGCTAGAAAATGAAGGAAGGACTTCAAATCTCCACCCAACCATAGGCCAAGTACACCAAATCTTCCTTATAGTCAACCACCCCCAAGTTAGATCCAAAGTCTAAGGGGATGCTTGCTTAAGGAATTCACCCAAGGCTTAGTTGGGGTATTTCTCAATTCCACAAGGCTGAATCTACTATCTAGGAGCTTTATCAATTATATTTTCAAGGCAAGCATTGTAGGAGCCCATAACCCAGTGTTTTAGGTGATTTATCAGCCTTCCCAGCAAGCACCACAATGGTTCAACTACCCTGCCTAGTGGTTTATCAACCTTATACAAAGCACCTGACTGGTTTATCATCCCATTCAACAAGCACTAAGTGGTTTATCAGCTTATCCAACAAGCACTTAGTGGTTTATCAACTTACTTATCAAGCACTCGTAGTTCAATCCTCCACTTAGCCTACAAATGGCCATTCAGGTTTGGACACCACAGTCTAGCAGCCTCCACACATCAATATAGGGAACACAACCCAAATTTTGGAATATATATCTCAGTTGAAACTATGACATTACTCCTTGCACCCATGCTCAACATTCTTGGAATTATTTCTCTATGTTATCAATCTCCTCCGCACTTGATTTTTCCTCCTCCATATTGATTTTCCTTGAGGCCCCTCCTCTCCTACAAGACTGACCAACTTCCTTCACTCATGTCATGAATTAAATAAAACATGGTCATTTCCTCTACCCAAGCACTCCTTGCAAACTGTTAGGTGGTGGTGCAATATATTACATCATCAGATAACACTCTTCCACATCTCTTTTCTCTCTTGAACTTGGATCAGTGTGTCCCTGCCTTTAGGCCAACATTTCATATTTTTGTTATTTTCAAGAAGACAAATTAATATTTAAATTGTTTATAATATTTGTCTCATTTAATCATGGTTTCCACACTTTCCTTTATAATTATGACCACATATGCAAAAATAGGGGGCGGAAAGGTGGGATTGTTGTAAAACCCACCCCCTTAAAGGAACACCATCCTCAGTGTTTCTGTAATTGAAAAGCAAAAGAACAAAACTGATCTTTATAATCACATCTTTTACATCTACTTAATTATTTAAAAAAATAGTTATAGTGCTCTTATTTGTTCTGACATCTCCCATGTGGCTTCATTGGGTCCAAATCTCTTTATTGCACCTTGACCTACTCTATTATGTGATTGTAGAGTGTGGTATTCCTTCGGTCCAAGATGCATAGTGATTCTGGTTGGAACTCTCCCTTAGGTTCCACCTGTATCATAAACCAACCAACAATATGATTAGTGTCATGTACATACTTCTTAAGCAAGGAAATGTGAAAGACATAATTTACTTTGAATGTGGATGGAAAGGCCAATATATAAGCCATTGGCCCCACTCTTTCCAAAATTTGAAATGGTCCACAAAATGTGGGTGCCAACTTAGTGCATGACCCACTTTTAGTGAGCTATTTCTTGGTATGATGAGGAGATATACATGCTCTCCCACTTGGAATTATTTCTGCATTCTCTATTGATTTGCATAACTCTTTTTCCTATCCTAAGTTGCTTTCAATTTCTTCTTGATGTTGATTACTTCTTGTTCCATTTCTTTCAAAATGTCAGATCCAAGAACCACTTTGTTCATTGGGTCATCCCAGAGAATGGGAGTTACATTTCCAACCATACAATGCCTCAAAAGGACTCATCTTCATTGACTCTTAATACCCAATTTATAGGAAAAATCCATTAATGGTAGGAATTCTTCCCATTTCTTTGGTCAGTGCATGACATTCTTAGCATGTCTTCTAAAATTCCATTCACTCTCTCCATTTGGCCATCTGACTAAGGATGGCATGTAGTAATAAGATCTAGTTGGGTTCCAAAACCAACAAACAATGTCTTCCAAAATTTGGAAGTGAAATCCTAAAGAATGACTTCATGATGATGTCAAAAATGATGACATGGAAGTGCCAAGTGGAGGACATGTGCCACCCAAAAGTGGCATTTTTGGCTTGCTAATTAGGTAAATGTGAATGAAACATGGCAGACATCAACAATGTCAAGTGGCATAAGACACATCAACGTTTTCCATGTGTCATATGGCAATATGGTGTCAAAGAAACGAGGTGGTATGTTGAGTTTTCTACCATCCTATTGACATATTGGGAATTTGTAAGGAATTGTGGTTATAGCAAAATCCCTAATATCTCAATATTTTTGTATTAGGATATCAACACATCAGTAGATTTGCATATCAACACATTGAAGGATATCACTATATCAACAGATTAGCATATTAGAGGGCATCACTAAATCAAAACACTGACATATTGCTATATCGACATATAGACATTTTGGATATACCAGATTATCAAAATACTAGAGCTCGAGGATTTTTGATAGACACATTTTGGAACATGTTGATATGGTGGGCTTCAATATGAAAAATAGGCAGTAGACATGTCATCCACATAGCTTGTCTGGATGTTAATGCATCCCTGAAGGGATAAATCTTTAGAAGGGAATAACTTTATATTGAGAGCTCAGAATGAGATGAAATTTATATCATTGGAAAGCTCTCAATGAGCATAAGACGTTGGCAGTATCAAAATTGTGATGTGAGGTGATGGAAGGAAGATGAAATACAATATACCCATATTCATAGTAAACCTTGAAGGTTGGGTATATTTACGCCTCACAACCCTAATGTGACATTAGGAGGTTGGGTGTATTACAAAGTGGCCCATCATAGTTGTAATTCAAAGAGTAGGACTGGAGGGGGAAAAGTACACCACACGAATAAATTTTGGAGCTCTACTATAGAGATTTAAAGGTTCAAACACTATAACTAGAGAGCTAAAGATACACCGTAGGGATGAAGTTGGAGATTTGATACAAATTGGCATCAAAGCTAACTCTAGTTTCATTTTTGTGGCATCAAAGCTATGGTTCAACACTAGGCCTAAAGGGGAAAAGGAATAAATTAAGTTGGAATGTTGATTAACAAATTTATAAAAGAAGACACAGTCATGATGTTGACTAGACATCCATTGAAAAAATCAATAAATGATAACTACATAAGTACATGGCCAAGTGATATATGATGGGCAATTTCTCAACTTATTTCTTGTTATTTTTATACTTTATTAAATTATGAAAGGGTTGCAATATGTTGATAAATAAGAGCATAGGCATGATGAGATGGAAAAGGATCGAATAGATATATTGCATATTGATGAAAAGGAGTCTTGGATATTACCCAAAAATCCCCCTTTACATAAAAATTTCAAATCTTGGACTTACGATTAAGAACCACAAAGTCTAAACGGAAGCGCTCTTAGGCCTTTAGCCTTACAACCATGGATTTACAGCTTATCAGAGCCTTTTCCCTATCGGAAGCCACCACCCGTGAACTTTAAAGCTCGCAAGCACCACATTACATTAATCAGGAGTGACCCATCCACTCATCATATAAATCACGGAAACCATATATACAAAAACCCCCCTTTATAACCACAGCCACATGCATATATAAAAATACATGAAAACAATACAAATCCCACTTTTATCAAAATGCCGGACTTCAAATTATATATATACCGTTGCAATTTTCGGCAGGTCCGTTATCAGCTGCCACAACCATAAACATATACCACGGACCCGATGACCCCGATGAGGTTGCGAACCCGATCTACAATTCACCACAGTTAATATTTCGATCGCATCCGCCTCCACTCAAAGGTAATTGTCGGCGATCGGCGATCGCTCGTCGCGGGTTATACTTATATGCGTCCGCCGATATAGATCCAGACCCGATCTAGCATTTCAACCCGATATATATTATATCACGTCCGCTCTCATCGCTAGGGGTTCTGATATGATATCGCCCCGCTATCGCCGATATGCAGATGCGATGGTATTTCCGGACCCGATAAGATCCACAGGCAAACTGAATATGATTTCAAGTCTACCCGATACTCCACTAAGGGGTTTTGGCGCTGATTCTCTATGTAAATGGGCCTTTCCGTTCGCGGGCTTTAACTATGCCAGACTTGCTTTAAACACACGCATTCTTATATTTATGAATAAAAACACAAACAGAGCGGAGCGCATAAAGTTAAAAAGGCAATCAAACATACAAAGCCTCCATGGGCTGCATTAACAAAACGCTACACAAAGCACTGTAATTGTTCATAAATAAAACACAGAGTCTCGCCCTTTGGCCAAATTACACCATAAATGATCTCTATTGCACAATTACAGTCCACACACACTCTAAGCTCTCGCTCCACTCCAAGCCTCACTCTCTTCTCTCTCGCTCATCACATTTCCTCTTTTTAACTCAATAATTTCTCTAACAAAATCTAACAATAATATTGTATTTCTAAGAGATCTAACAGCAATCTTCTATCTCTTAGGTTTCATGCACACCTAAGCTAACAAATCTTATCCCTAATCTAAATAAAACAATGCCTTATTTATTACAATAACTAACAATTTGAGAAGTCATTCTTCTCGGTAACAGTCAATGAATTTACTGTGATTAGCCACAACATGTGGACAATCCTCCACATTGCTGGCTAATGCTGATGCTCCTGCATCAGACTCCCGGGGAAGAAAAGATTTGTACTTCAAACCTTCAGGACTCACTCCATATTTCTGTAGTTCAATTGTTGTCAACCAACTGGAATCTTCCACTGGCTGCTCCTTCCACTTGACTAGATATTGGAAATATGTCTTCCCTCTGGTTTTCTTAGATATTCTTCGATCTAAAATAGCTTCAACTTCTTTCTGAGATGATTTTGGTACTTGTTCCTCCCAATCCACAGTTTGAATTTCATCACCTGTGACTTCTTTCTGCAACTCTGTTTCTGCCTCTCTGAATGGATACAAGTCTGCAATATTAAAAATGGGGGATATTTCGATCCCTTCTAGTAGCTCAATCTCATATGCATTAGCTGAAATTTTCCTTTTGATTTTACAGGGTCCTGTTTTCTTCAGTTTCAGTTTATTATAAGTCCTTGTAGGAAATCTCTCCTTCCTCAAATATGCCATGACCAAATCTCCTACTTGAAACTCTTTTTCTCTCCTTTTCAGATCTGCTCTCTGTTTGTATCTTCTGCTGCTTTCCTGCAATTTATCTTTGACTTCTTCGTGTAGCTTTTGCATTTGTTCAGCAAAATCTTCAGCACTTGCACTCCTGGCTTCCTGTTTTCCCAAATCTCTGAGCTCATATACTCCTCTTGGATGCATTCCAAAGACAATCTGGAATGGACTCATTCCTGTGCTCCGGTTTGGTGTGTCATTGTAAGCAAATTCAGCTTGAGCTAATGCCAAATCCCACTGTTTGGGATTCTGATGAACCAGAGTTCTTAATATATTTCCCAAGCTTCTGTTCACAACTTCAGTTTGTCCATCTGTTTGAGGATGGTAGGCTGAACTAAAACTAAGTTTAGTTCCCAGCTTCTTCCAAAGTGTCCTCCAGAAATGCCCTACAAATTTAGTATCCCGATCTGATACAATGCTCACAGGTAAACCATGCAATCTTACAATCTCAGAAAAGAATAAATTGGCTATTTGTGTGGCATCATTAGTCTTCTTACAAGCAATAAAATGGGCCATTTTTGAAAATCTGTCTACAACAACATAAATAGAATCATTTCCTCTCTGAGTTTTTGGTAAACCCAGAACAAAGTCCATACTCACTGCATCCCATGGTCGATCTGGTATGGGTAATGGTTGATATAGACCTGTATTCTGACTCCTTCCTTTGGCATACTAGCATACCCTGCATTTCTCAACAAAATTTTTAACATCAGCCTGCATTTTAGGCCAATAATAAAAAGCATTCACCAGAGCGAAAGTCTTGTCTTGTCCAAAATGACCAAACAATCCTCCACTGTGCTTTTCTTTAATGATGTTTTCTCTCATTGAACATTTAGGAATGCATAATTTGTTGCTTTTAAATAACAGGCCTCCCTGAATAAGGTAGTCCATCCACTGACTTCTGTTATGGCTCACTAGATTCTGCACTGTTGTGTAGATATCTCTAAAATCCTCATCATCATTGTACATTTCTATCATCTCATCAAAACCTACAACACTGACTTTGAATTCTTGCAAAAGAAAACTTACCTTGCTCAACGCATCTGCCACTTTATTAGACTTACCGCTTTTGTGCTTTATTACAAAAGTGAAACTTTGTAGAAATTCTACCCACTTGGCATGCTTCTGATTTAACTTTGGCTGATTATTAATGAACTGCAAAGCATGATTATCTGAATATAAAATGAATTCCTTTGGCAGTAAGTAATGCCTCCACTTTTTCATCGCCTGCACAATAGCATAGAATTCTTTGTCATATGAAGAATACCTCCTTTTCTCATCATTTAATTTCTCGCTGAAATACGCTATTGGTCTTTGCTCTTGGCTCAACACCGCCCCAATTGCTTCTCCACTTGCATCAGTTTCCACTTGAAAGACTTTCTCAAATTTTGGCAATGCTAGAATAGGCTTTTCTGTTATCTTTCTTTTCAACAAATTAAAATTCCTGTCGGCTACTTCTGTCCATTGAAATGGCTGATTGACCTCCCTGATGGTCTCAAGGATTGGTGCACAAACTTGACTGAACCCTTTTATAAACTTCCTGTAAAAACTAGCAAGTCCATGGAAACTTCTTACCTCGAATACGCTCCTGGGAGTAGGCCAGTTTCTGATTGCTTGTACCTTTTCCAGATCCATTTTTAAACCTTCTCTGGAAATCACAAATCCCAAATATACCAGCTCCTCTTTCATGAAACTACATTTCTTCAAGTTAATTAGTAGTTTTTCCTTCTGCAGTGTTTTCAAGACTAACTTCAAATGTTCCAAATGTTCCTCTTTACTTTTGTTGAAAACCAGAATATCATCAAGGTAAACAACAACAAATTTACCTGTATATTCTTTCAGGACCTCGTTCATTAGTCTCATGAATGTGCTGGGCACATTAGTGAGCCCAAAAGGCATCACTAACCACTCATACAGTCCACTATTTGTTTTGAATGATGTCTTCCATTCATCGCCTTCCCGAATTCTGATCTAATGATACCCGCTTTTTAAATCTATCTTTGTAAAATACCTGGATCCACTTAAACAGTCCATTAAATCATCCATTCTGGGCAAAGGAAATCTATACCTGACTGTTATCTTATTGATAGCTCTGGAATCGGTGCACATGCGCCATTCTCCTCCCTTCTTTGGACTAAGCACCATTGGCACAGCACACGGACTCAGACTTTCTCGAATCAGTCCCTTGTCCATCAGCTCTTGAACCTGTCTTGCAACCTCTGCATTTTCCTGAGGAGTTAATCTATCTGCAGCTTTATTAGGTAGACTTGCTCCTGGTATTAAGTCGATATGGTGACATATACTCCTAATCGGTGGTAATTCATTCGGAAATTCATCCACAATGATGTCCATGTAATTATTTAACACAGATTGAATTTCTTCAGGCAAATCATTTAAATTTGTGGAGGTTAAAATTACCTTTGGCCTTCCCACGATAGCGAAATGTACCTCTTCGCTTTTATCAACCTCCTATAGCAGCTTCTTACCACTCATCAACATAATACTATTTTCAGGCAGCTCTTTATCAACATCATTCTTTACTGGCAGCAACGTATGTTTAACTCCGTCCTTCTCTATGGTCTATGTATTCCTTCTCCCATCATGAATCGCCTTCCTGTCAAATTGCCATGGTCTTCCCAATAACACATGACATACATCCATGGGCATTATGTCACATAGGATCACATCTTTGTATGTGTTGATTTGCATTTCCACATTACATTGTTCTGTTACAATGACTTGATGACCTTTCTGAAGCCAAGATACTTTGTATGGTGCAGGATGTGATTTCCTTGTTATCCCGAGCTTTTCCACCATCTTTGTAGACACAAGATTGTCAGTACTCCCGCTATCAATTATAACCTTACAGCACTTACCCTTTGACTTGCATGTAGTCCTGAACAAGTTCTTTCTTTGCGCAGGTTCTCCAATCTCTTTTTATGATCTTAACAAAGTTCTTCTAAGCAGCAATGCTTCACCTTCCTCCGGTGGTTCTTCTACAAGTCGAGGTGGTTCTGGCTTCGCCTCAGCCACATTTGCACCCCTCTGGCTTGCTAACTTGTTACGAGGATAGTCCCGCGACATATGTCCCCATTCTCCACAGGTATAACACCTAACATCTCTTCCTCGCCCTCTTCCTCTGGGTGCGAATCTCCATCTACTAGATTCACCCATCTGTGGTGATCTGCTACTTGAACTCCCTGTGTCAATTTGATGTTGTGTTCCTCTAGATCAGCCAGCTCCTCTACCTCTTGCTGAGCTCTTTCCTCTGTTTCTTTGACTCTGTTTTCTTAATATTTTCTCCTCTGCTTTCAAGCCTAATTGATAGGCATCCTCAACAGTTTTTAGACTTAATAGACCAACCTCATCTTGGATCTCATACCTTAGCCCATTAACATATCTAGCTACTTTCTCCAAATCATCTTCTACATGCCCTGTTCTGATGCTTAATCTGTAAAATTCTTCAGTATATTCTTTAACAGACATTCCTTTTTGCTTCAGATTTTGCATCTGCTTAAAAAGATTCAAATGATAATCTTTAGGCAAAAACTTGGCTTTCAGTTTACTTACCATTTTATCCCACTGCTTGATCTTAGATTTCCCTTTTCTCATTCTTGATGTCTGTACCTCGTCCCACCAGATGGCTGCATGACCTTTCAATCTAGTGACTACAAACTTTACCTTCTTGTTCTCTTCAACCTCTTCATAATCGAAGTACTGATCTATGGATCTGATCCAATCCATGAGCTCCTTGGCATTCAAACTCCCTTCATACATAGGAATTTCCATTTTGGGTTTGCTTCCAGCCTTTGCCAGCATCTTGATGATTTTGACATTTTCATTCTCTTCTTCAATTTCCACATCTGCATTAGATTCTTCTGAAGAACTCTCAGCTCCCTTGTCAGGCGCTCTTCTTTGGGCTGTCTCCATTGCCTCCATTCGTGCACGCAAACTCTGCACTTCATCCAACAGAATGGCATTTGGCTCTGGTCTTCCTCGACCAATTCCCCTTCTCGGTGGCATTTTTACTGTAAACACTGTCTCTTCTGCTCTGATACCAAAAATGATGAAAAGGAGTCTTGGATATTACCCAAAAATCCCCCTTTACATAAAAATTTCAAATCTTGGACTTACAGTTAAGAACCACAAAGTCTAAACGGAAGCGCTCTTAGGCCTTTAGCCTTACAACCATGGATTTACAGCTTATCGGAGCCTTTTCCCTATCGGAAGCCACCACCTCTGAGCTTTAAAGCTCGCAAGCACCACATTACATTAATCGGGAGTGACCCATCCACTCATCATATAAATCACGGAAACCATATATACAAAAACCCCCCTTTATAACCACGGCCACATGCACATATAAAAATACATGAAAACAATACAAATCTCGCTTTTATCAAAATGCCAGACTTCAAATTATATATATACCGTTGCAATTTTCGGCAGGTCCGTTATTGGCCGCCACAACCATAAACATATACCACGGACCCGATGACCCCGATGAGGTTGCGGACCCAATGTACAATTCACCACGGTTAATATTTCGATCGCATCCGCCTCCACTCAAAGGTAATTGT
>Ga0181464_1001069_pt1 | contig 13305 bp, 15 predicted proteins | sample InSIn2gowninarea_FD_119074 | JGI IMG/M metagenome (GOLD analysis project Ga0181464, IMG submission 119074) | Clean room microbial communities from NASA Spacecraft Assembly Facility at Jet Propulsion Laboratory, Pasadena, California, USA -... ...
GGTGTGTGTCCATTCTATTAGCCATCTCCTCCTATTAGTGTTGCTTTATTTGACTGATGTCTTGTTGCATGAGTTACAATAACTTTCAATTGGGATTCAGTAGTGTGATGTCAATGGAGGTTTATGGAAGGGAAATAATGGTTAAGTATGGTGGGAATTTCGACAACATTGGTGGGTTGGGTGATTTTGGCAATGATGGTGGTGACCAGTTGTTCCACTTTCTTGGTTAGTTTATTTAGTTTTATGGATGGGTAATTGACATGATTTTGGATTCAAAGGAAAATGGATTGGAAACTCCTTGTGAGTTCTATGTATTGGAATTCATGAGATCTAGAATACCTCAATGTTCCTATTTACAACTTCACTGATCAAGTAACGATCGAGGACTAAGAAATGAGTTACATTTTGCATACTGCATCATTGGTTTCCCATAACATGGGAATCTAGAATGGATAGGCTAAAGGGTTTGATGTAGTGGCAAATTGGTGCACTATATGTATTAGGGCATGCAGTAGTCCATGGATGGTGACTTGTTCTTGTTTTGATGAAGTGTCATGGTAATGTTTTTTGGCTATTCATGATTTGTTTGATTGGTTGGTTTATGATGGTGGTGGCCTCTATTGAGTTATTTTGTAGTGGCATATATAATATATGGGAAGTGGTAATGATTATTGATGTTGATATTAGTGGGGTAGTAGAAATAGAAATAGGAATAGACATAAAGGTAGAAACTAGAACAGTGAACAAAGTTAAGGAATCAGAGCTTACTTGTATTGGTTGAGTGGTGTGAGTTGATTTTTCCCATTGAGTATCTGGTAAAATTTGAACTCCTTCCTTGATGATGTTATGTGTTGCTATTCAATTGTTGGATACCTCCCTAGCCACCCATTTTGGGGTTATCTTGAGGTGTTCGATTAGGTTTATTGATCCTCTATTGCTAGTACCTTCATCAGCATGTTGCCTTTTCAATTGGAGTGCTAAATTTTTATCCTTCATGGATTCAATGTTCAACCCTTGTCCCCTTTTCTTTGTTGAATTTTTTGAAGATGATGGCACAATTTTGATGGAGTTTTTCCTTACCTTAGCTTTTTTTTGGCATTAACTATAATCGATCATGTAGGGGAACTCATCCTCCAAGTGTGCTAAATTTGGATGGGTGCACCTTAGCAATATCTCATCGATGATCACCATGAAATACATTGAACTATCGTACATATTTAGATTGGTTGTGACCCTCTATAGTATTCTTGTGTCCCTTTGAATCATGTTTCGTATCTCCCTTATGTATGCTATGAAATTGATCACTCAACCATGTATGTCATTGTACACCTCCATTATCACTCGTGTATTCTCCATGTGGTTTTGCTGCATTATACTAATAACTTCCTCCCCTCTTTTGATTTCTTGAAGGGAAATCATGGCAAAATGTACATGGTAGTGAGGAACAAGAATGTGCCATACTTGAATGTGATATTTCTCTTTACTATATTTTTGATTGAATTATCATTCAGCTACAGCTACTCCAAAAATATATCATTGAGGGTGAATTACTTGTATTGGTTCATTATTTCATAAGCCAAATTCGAATGGGTTGCTATGATGCTATTAGGGTTGTTGTTGTAGTACATTCTTCTAGCAATAAGTACCATTACTGCTTGAACATGAGGTATAATGATGGATTTCATTTTGGTAGCTTTCATGTTAGTCTTTACACCCATAAGCTTTTGAACAATCATTATTTTTATTGGATCCCTCCTCATAATCAAATACTCCTGCCTGACTCCTCTCATTTTGAACCTAATAACTTGCTCGATCACTTCCTCTATAATTTAGTATGGTTTTTCCATCCAAAAGATGTCATTGTGGTAATGATTATATATGAATTTTACCATATTCCCATAGATGTAAAAATATTGTATGTTCATCAGATTCATCAAACCCACTTCTTTGAACACTTTCAATTTCTTTGGTGTTAACCTTTCAACATCCATCTCTGCCTTTGAAATCTTGGGATCCTCTAGTTTTTTGGTGTAGAAATATGATATGGATTCATCGATGCCTTCTACCTCATATAGTACCCCCATAAAAGGGTAGCCTAATGAAGATTTCACAAAATGATCTTTCTCTTAATTTATTAGGCATGATGGCTTCCACTTTGATGCCATTTACTTTGCCTATGTTTGTAGATTCTCTGTCACTAGTTATAAGTCCTTCATTGGTGGCTCTGTAACTCTCAACTTCCTCCTTACACTTCCCCTATTATGGCTCTAATGGTGGAATGGTTTTTGAGGATTTTCTAGTTATGGTTTATCTTTTTTATAAGGTTGTGATTCGGTGAGTGGTTTTGCATGCTTGTGGATGGTATCATGGTTTACTCAATGAGTTTTAGGGACATGCATTGGTGGTTGAGGTGGTGTATCATAGCCATTTATTGTTTTGATAGTGGTGTGATGTGAATTTAATGCTACCATATAGTTTTTGTACTCCCACTCATGTTGGATAGATTATTGAAGTTATATACACTTGTCACATAAGATATTTTCAAGATCTCGAGGTCATTTAAATCTTTCTCTTACTTCTAGTTTTAATTTTGTATTCGATGGAAATATGTGGGGGATTTTTTTAATTAATACATTAATTTTTTACAAGATTAATGTTTGGAATCTTGTAATTATATTTTCATATATAAACTTGGATGATATTAATGTTGTACAATATTTCATAACTTTTATTTCTATTTCTACCCATTGAGTAAGATATTCCACTCCAATGATGATATATCGTGCCCCAAACTTCTGTGTTGGAGGTGATATCGGATCAATGAAATTGATTGTCCATTTTTCAAATGGTTGTAAGGGTAGTATAGGTTGAAGTGGGAGTTCATCACGGGCGAACATTCAATCAATTATTTGATAAATATCATAACTTTTAGCATAGAAGTATGTATCACGATGGATGATGAGCCACCATAGCCTTGCTTATAGTACTTTCTTACTTGTTAGATCTCCACCAAAATGACCACCTATTATTCCATCATGTGCTTCTCTATGAATATCCTCTCTTTCATGTGAGAGGGCTACTCATCGATACCTACTTTATAAAGTTCACTTGATATGAGAGTGTATGAAAATGAGCTCCATTGAGAAATTATCTTGATATCAAAAAGGCTTATATTTTAGCTATATCATCTAGGACTGCTTCGACCCAAAATAAATGAGCTCCTGGAAAATCATCATTGATTTTTGATGTTTCATCATTATGGATTCTAGATAGTATATCAAGGACTACATTTAAGTTACCTAGTTTTACAACCATTTTGAATGTGAACTCGTAGAATAGGAACAATCACCGATAAATTCTTCCTTGGATAACCAATTTGTTGAGGAGATATCTTAGAGCCTCATGATTTGTAAAGAAGAAAAATATGGTTGCTAATAGATAATGATGAAAATATTTGAAGAGCATAAACCATGGATAGTGGTTCTTGTTTAGTGAAAATATAGTTCTTTTCTACATCCACCATTTTAGAATTGACAAAGTAAATTAGGTGATCGATCTTATCTTCCCTAGGTTGTGCTAATACGATGTCAATTACATGAATGCTTGCATCTACATGTACATGGAATTCCTTAGTCCAATAAGAAAATATTAATATCGGAGCTCTCAACAGTTTAAGTTTCAATGTATCAAAATTCTCTTGACATTATTTTGACAAGTGAAATGATCAATTTTTCTTTGTTAAGTCATCGATAGGAGTGGCTAAGGATGCACAATTTTTAATGAATTTCCTATAGTAGCTTGGCGATCCTTAAAATATTCTAACGTATTTTATAATTTTGGGTGGGGGTATGTTCACTAATACTGTAATTTTTACTGGTTCCACCATCAAACCTTCCTTACAAATTATATATCCTAATAATACCCCATATGGCATAGAAAAGAGGTATTTTTTCAAATTAAATGATATTTGAAGCTGTCTACATCATTCAAACATTAATATTAATGCTTGGAAATGGATTTTCATAAGGCCATATATTGTCTAGTCATCTAAATAGATGTCTAGGAAGTCATGGATAAAATAGTTAAAGGCTTGGATCATAATTCGAGAGAAAACAAATGGAGCATTCTTAAGTTCGAATGGCATAACGTTATACATGAAAGATCCCCACTCAATTATAAATGTTATTTTTGGGTGATATTCCTTTGCAATTTAGACTTGATGATATCCAAAGAATCCATCTATAAAGGAGTACACTTCATTTCCAACCATGTTTTCTAGAGTTTCCTCGATGAATGGGGTGGAAAATAGGTCATGTTCGCATACTTTATTGAGTTCCCAAAAAATTACATAAATCCTCAAATCGCTTATCTTTTTATGTTGGATTACCATGGGGCTAATCCATTCAGTATTATCTACAAGTGATATGATTCCTGCTTCCAATATTCGATCTAAAGTTTCTTTTACTTATGTATTATGATTCAAGTTCAACTGATATGGTCTTTGTTTCCTAAGTTTGTGGTCTAATTTTAATCATATTTGCATGGTTCCAATTTCTTCATTCATTCCTCATTGTTCCATCATGCTACATGGGAAGAGATCTTGATATTCCACTAATATTTTTATGATTTTATTTACTTCAGCTTCCATCCAATAGTCTCCTATGATATCCATATTTGGTTCCACTTCTATCCTAATATTCAATTTCATATTCTTAATCTCTTCATCGTATTGTGATTTTTTTTATTTTTTTTTATTATAACTTCTTTTTCACCCTCCTCCACTTCATATTTTAAATTCTTCAATTTTTCATTGGGTTCGTCTGAGTCTATTTATTTTAACATTTTGGCAACATTTTTAACCCTTTGCAAGGGATGTATGGTTATTGGTGTTACGATAGGTTGGACTATTTTGGAATAGGTTACTCTTGTAGTAGTTGGTTTGGTGAGTATTAAGTTTTTGATTTGTAATAAACTTTTATGTGTTAAGGTATGGTCATCATGAAATCGAAATGTGTGAATGAAAGTTTCCTACATCTCATCCTAGTTGATCATTTCCCTTTGAAGTTCTTGGTGTATGTACCATGCTCATGGAATGATTCCCAATGTACATTGAAATATGTGCACCCAAATATCAAGTTGAAGATTTGTTGAATTTTTCCAAACTGACTCACAAAGTGTGATATGGTTTATGGGGTTGGTATCGCCTAAATACTTGTCGATAGTGTTTATGATCGAGTGTGGAGTAATAAAACATAATGATATGTGGTAAATTACTTATCCCATATCGATAGATTCGATTGATGTGTGCTCCACCATCTTGCAATTGTTCCAACGAGGGTGTCTTTGAGTGCATTGATTTTGTCATCCTCGTTCAGAAAAGTTTAGATCATAGCTTCTGAAAAACTCATGTAAATGAACTATTTCTATAGTATCATTGATTTTTGTAGTTTTTCTTAACATACTCCTTTTGAAATATGACACACTCGATATCCTAACATACTTTGGCATGCTCTTTTCAAATGTAATTCATGGTTACGTGCATTCCACATCATTGCAGTAGTGTCAAAGTTAGTCTCTAATGAACCACTATGGAAAGTCAATTGTCTATCATTTGTAGGGTTAATATAGTCTTGAAATCCATCTGATTATTTTCTTGCAATCAAATTATATAGGTCATTTACATCCATCAAATCGCTCCCATCATTGCTTCCATTATCGTTGTTTTGATTTGATCCTTCAGTATATGCCCCACTCATGCCTTTATTCAATGGAATGTGCACCTCATAATCATTGTCAGATAAAACTAACTCTTAGGTTTTGCTATTTATGATTCCATTATTATCTACAAACCATTCTAATTCAAGTAAGATGGTGTATTATAGGTTTTCTATATCAACCATATCAATTATGTCAAATGTAGCTAGAGAGGTGATCCTTAAAAAGGAAATTGACATAACACATAGCAATCCCAAGGATCAGACTAAAGAGTTATCCGCTAGTGAAATGTTGTATTAGACAAGTTCTAGTGGGGGAAAGCCTAGCTGCTTCCATGTTCTAGCAGGTAAGAGGTTTATATCAACTCCTAGATTGAGCATGGCATTCTTTGCAAGCTTACCATTCATTTCCACTTCGATCAAGATAGGTATCTTTTTCAAAATTTTAAGTGCTTTGCATGCCCATTTTTCAGTGTGTTTCTTGTTCCAATACTTGGATATTTGTGTGAGCTTTGGTAGGAGGTATTCTTATTTGATAAGTTTGTAGAATATTTTTAGCAAAGTATTTTCTTCTTTTGTTAATTGTTGTGAGGATGATTGTGGTTGAGTGACTTTGTAACCTTTCTTTTGTAACATTTTAATGATTTGTTGAGTACTTTGAACGATGTCATGATGTTGTTTGGGATCCAAATATTTTGATTTTGGGATAATTTGTTGGACTATTAGTTTGGTAAAACCTATTTTCTTTGCTCTTGAACTAGTAATTATATATGTTGATGGTGTATCTAAAGCAGTCTATCCTCTTAGAATTGGAGTTGGGTGTATTAGGTTATCCAAAGAATTTTTTTTAGCTAGGTTAACTCTAGAATTAGTAATGAATGGTACTTGTCAAGAAAATTTTATATTCTAATTGTTATTATTATTATTATTATCGAGTTTTGACATCCTAGCTTGTATATACTAAAATAGTTTAGGGTAATATGTGAAACTATGATCATTCATCATCTGATAAAATTGACATCTTTAAAATACTTGAGGATATGGATAGTCATATTATCGATGGGAAAAGTCACCACAATTAAAGAATTATGGTTGGAGGACTCCTTTACAACCTTGATATCATTGTTTATATCCACCTCCTTTGTCATGTTCATCACCTCAGTTTTCATATCAATCATTAGGTGTATTATATTTCTCTCGTGGTTGTTATTTTTTAGCAAAAAATATAAAGGGAATATATGTAATTCTTGACTCATCGATGAATGATGATGACATTTATTCAATGGCTTAGAATTTTGGTTCTTGGTATTGCTATGAATGCTCATGGGTTCCTTCATAATTCTTCCTTAATGTCATTTAAAAAATATTTTCCCTAACATTGATGGGTCTAGTGATTCTGGAATGTACAAGTTTGACAACTCATTTTTCCATCTATGCCATGGTTTCGAACATAGATTACTGCAAAATCTTTTGTATTATGGACACTTGAGTTACTTTAAATCTTTTATTGTATTCTTGTACTATTTTATAAAATGGTATTTGGCTTCAAAGGCTCCCTTTATTTTATTTCATATTTTGATCTTTCACGTTTGGGGACAATCTAAGAATTTCATATACCATTTTAATACTTTGTCATGTAGTGTGGCTACAAATTTGCTAATGAATATTCCCTCATTTGTAACCCATAATCTTATCTAATCATTCTCTAGTATAAATAAGTGCTTCTTTTCCGCATGGGTATCTTTCTTGAAAATGGGTAATTTAGTAGAGGTATCCATTTGTTGTTGGTTGTGTTACTAGGGTCGAGGGTTTTGTTGTCTAGGTCTATTAAGTGGAGGGTTCGGTATCATCTATCGATGGTGTCTATTGGATTTCCTAGGATGGTCCCTTTGTATTTATATATCAAAATAGTTTTCACCTATAACTTTGAATATATCCTTAAACAAGTGTTCTCTTATTTCCTCTATAATGGGAATTGAGGAATGTTCTTGTATTCATGGTCGCTTAAAGGAAGTGACAGAACTTCTTAAAATGTTTAAGTCATCTAATGGCACGAGGGGTTGGGAGAAATTATGGGGGAATAAGTATTCATTCTATCATTTATTCTAATTATTAAGCTGATAAGTGTCATATTATTATGTATTCTAGGGGTAAAGGGTATTATCACTTATTCCATATTTTCTAATGTTACCTCATCTGCTTGTCATTTGGTGGTTGCTATTATTTCTTCTATTATGGGGCTAGGTAAAGTTGGATGATTTATCTCTAACTCATATTCCTATGATATTCTTTGATATTGAGTGTTAAGGGACATAAGCGATAACAATATTGATAAATCAATGGCAAGTGCTCTTGTTACTCTCCTAATCTATCAAGAAGTAGAATTAGTTAACTAGGACAAGGTTTATCTTCTCTGATCTTCATGGTGTTGAGGTATAGGTTTGATGATATCTAATTCTAGGTTTTTGATATCTATTTCTATGGGTTCCTCTATTTTAGCTTTTGTTACTAGGTATTTAATATCCTTATCTATGATCTTATTCAATTAGTCGATGAGAGGTTGAATCATATTATCTACAATCAAACTAATTTGAAAGGAATGATCCTTTTGGGGTCTTTGGTGAACTTATAAATGGCCCAAATGAGTTTTCCTTGTACTCATTTGTATGTTTTTCTACAACTACAAATCCTCCTAAAGTATTATCTCCCTCAGTGTTCACCACTATAGTCGATGGTGGTATTTAATCAGTCGATGTCTCCTCGGTGATGCCCTAATTCTACACCAATTTAGGGTCTATCCTATCTTCGATCGCTCTTACTTGGGTATGTCGCCCACTTTCCATGTGGTCATGTATCGATTCTTGAACTTCTATTGTATCCTCTTTCGAGTATGATCCTAGCAGTGAACTTAATTATTTATTTCTATCTATCTCCATCAGTAGCTTCTTCCTTTCTTTATCCTTTCATCATTGCTTATGTAATTTATTATCGTAAAATCTTCTTAATATGTAGAAACTTATGTTTGAATTGGTTTTTTCTTCTTTCTTCCTCATTATGTGCTACTCTCATTTTTTAAAAATATTACTAATTGATCTTATCCCCTTCATATAAGTTCCTCTTTCTAACCGTTGTGTATTCTCCCCATTGTACCCTTTACTTACCCCATAATGATTTAGTTAATTTTCTTTCCAACCATATTCCCCCTACCCCCGGGATCCTCCCCTTACAAGTAAGAGTGAGTGTCTAGGGTAGCCCCTTGCTCAATCAGATATCATTTGCAGATCTATAGAAGGTATTCTAAAAATATTTTCCTAGGTCCCCTAAAACATCTTTCTTTACTTGATTCTCACAACATCCAATCTTGCAGCACAAATTTGATAATGTAAGTATCTAAGGTATTGTGTACCCACTCATTGAATTTTTGTGTCCAATATTATTTTCTTCGTTCTCATTATAATAAGTTTTCCTTATCCTGCTTAATTTTTGAACTCAAAAAGTGTGTTTTAAATTCTCTTTTCTAGGTTATCCACTTAAAAAAAAAATTGAAAACTTGCAAAAAAAAGTTTCATAGCTTCTATATCCATGAATTTAATTGAATGATTGGGATTTATCATATCCTATTTGTAGAATAATCCACTTCCTGAAGTTTTTCAATTCCCTCAAGAACCACTTTTGCATTGATTTTTATGAAGGAAGAAAAGGTACTTTCTTGTAACTATCACTCTACATTCCACTCAACTATCGAATCCTCTAATTTGTAGATGTATCGATAATGGAACTATTTATCAATTGAATCAGTCATTAGGATTCTCATCTACATCCAAGAATCGATGGATAAATTGAAGAGAAGAACATAAAGCAAATACAAACACTCAAATATAAGAACAAAGGGTCAAGCTTTTTATTAACAATAATGAGATTAGTTACAATGATATAATGATCATAGCAATGGCTCTAACACATACTCTCTCATACACACACATACTTCCTCTCTATCCTTGCTTATCCTCTTATCAGGACTATTCGAAGGGTTAAGGAGTCATGTCCTTTTAGTCGGATTAGCTAACCCTTAGTATTCGATTGGTAACTACTAGTTAGAGTCAACTCTTTACATAATGAAATTCTCTCCTGCTAACATTTCACCTATATTTTTTTGAGGTCATTGAAAATTGGTGGAAGGAAGACTACCTATGAAAGGATCTAGAACATACAATTTTTCTCTCAAGCTGGGAAAACTCAAGGCATTCTTGAAACATTGGAATAAACACATATTTTGGAACATCTTAGCGAAGAATGTAGCTTTAAAATTGGAGATGAATTTTCTTGAGAAAAAGCTTCAATCAAATATGGATGACCAACTTTTGGCACAAGAATAAATACTCTAACAACTGGATGTAGTGTATCAACAAGAGGAGGTATTCTAGAAATAAAAGTCTTAGCTAAATTGGTTGTGAGAAGGAGACCAAAATACCAATTTTTTTCATCTCACCACTATGATACACAAAGCTTGAAATAAAATCTCTACTCTTCTTACTTTAGATGGTAAAGTTCTCTCTCTTAGAGGATCTTGATGAGCATATAATTGCTTTCTACCAAACCTTGCTAATAGAAGAGGAAGTCTCTAGAGACCATACACAAAATTACTTCCCAAAATTCATACCCCAAATTATTTCTCCCACAAAAAAATTTAGTCTCACAACCCCTATCTCATATGAGGAGGTGGAAAAAATGGTCTTTCATATGAAGAGCTTTGAATCTCTTGGTTCGGATGGCTTCCCACCAGGATTCTATCAAAAATTTTGAACTGTGATCAAAGAATACATTATTGCAGTAGTACATGAATCCTAATCCTCATGGCAAGTGTTGGGTAGGATCAACCACACGGTCATTTCCATCATTCCTAAATATGAGGATTCTAGATCCATCATTTCCTTTCGCTTGATTTCGCTATGTAACATAATTTATAAAATTATCTCTAAACTAGCAACTAATCACCTAAAAAATATCCTTTAAGGTATCATTGCTGATGAGAAAAAAATATTTATTAATAAAAGATAGCTAATGGATGGCCCTATCCTTATACATAAACTCTTACACTCCTTGCAATCCTCAAAGGATAAAGGGTTGCTAATCAACTTGGATATGAAAAAGCCTTCGATAGGGTAAATTGGTCTTTTCTCCTCCGTATTATGCATCGATTTAGATTTGATGATGGCTAGCTCCAATGGATTTATGCTCTCATTATAAACCCTTCCTTTTCTATTATTATAAATAGTAGTACATAAGGCTATTTTAAGAGCTCATGAGGTATCCGTCAAGGTGATCCACTTTCTCCCTATTTTTTCATCAACTTGGCTGAAACGTTGGGTAGAGGGTTGAAGTATTTGTGATCCATTGGATGCATTAGGGGCCTCAAACTTAACCATATTAACCCTCCAATCACTCACTCATAATTTATTTATGATACCTTACTTAGGATCTATCAATCCATATAGGAAATCCATATGATGAAGAGCCTCCTCAACACCTATGAGTAAGCTTTGAGGCAAGTGATTAACTTTGAAAAATCCAAACTTTATGGTATCAACTTATCTCCATACTTACTTCAATTGTTGGCTCATAAAATAAGTGTGTCTATTGACTCATTTCCCAGTTCCTATTTGGGGCTCCCTCTTAATTTTGATTTAAGCTATCAAGCTAGAAGGGGAAATGGATCTCATCTTCTAGGAGGATCACTAAGATAAAATTAGTCTTGAGCTCACTCCCTATTTTTTGTTTAGGTATTTTTTTGCTACCAAGGAAAGTTCTTGAACAACTAGAGCTTCTCATGCGAAACTTCTTGTGGTAAGGGAACTTTGAAGATAAAAAACTCCACTTAGTGGCTTGGAGAATTGTCTGCTCTGATAAGGGTAATGGTAGCTTTGGCATTCAAAATTTAAGGATAATGAATGTTGTCATGCTTGGTAAACTACTATGGTAATGCTATAATGAACCCAATTCTAGTTGGAGCTATGCCCTTTGATCCAAGTACTTGTATGATCTCCACCCCTCCAAAATTTTCACTACTTCCAATGTACTTATGGCTCCATGATTTGGAATGGATTGAGAAAAGCTCGACCATATCTATAATAATGGTTAAAGTGGGAAGTCAATAAAGGAAATCTTGTTCATTTTTGGGAGGACTCTTGGATTTCTAATACACCCCTATCCAAATCAAATGAATTCATTCACATTCCCCCATTGCTATACTCCCTTTGGGGGGGTTATGTATATGATTACCTAGAATGGGTTAAGGTTAATTCTAGGCTTACCCCAAGATGGAAGAGTTTGAGTGTGCTACCATCTGAGTATGATGCAAAAAAGTGAGCCCTTGAATCCTACCTGTTGCTATATAAACTAAATCCTAATGTTGAAGATAAATTATTTTGGCTTCCCTCAGCCTCAGGAATATACTATTTCTAACATGCATACATGAAGATAGCATCCCTTTCCCCCTCCCAATGGCATCCTATGGTGTGGCATCAAGTTTGGAAATCACGTGCCTGGAAAATGTCCAAGTTTTTTTGAGTTGCAGTCCATGACAAGTTCCTTAATGGAGAGCATTATTCAAGTGAGGGTGGTCTGACATCCGTCTTGCCCCATGTGTGAAATCTTTGAGGAATCTGTATGACATCTCTTTCTGCATTATTACTATGCTTTGGAGATATGCCATCATTTTCTCTACATATTCTCTCTACCATGGATCTTTCCCAACTCCATTGGATAATTATTGTTAACATGGTATTACCCCAAGTCCAGGAAAGTGCCATGAATTCTTTGAAACTCTACCTTTGCCATGATCTACTAGGCCATTTTGGGTAGAGAGGAAGAATAAAGTATTATGTAGATAGTCTAGCTTAGTGGACCAATTGTGGGATAAAATCAAGATCCAAATAAGTAATATTTGGGCATCCTTCTCATCTACAGACCACACTTCGAGCCAGAAATTATCCAACCTTGCTCCGTGGAATCATCTTATTAATGCTTGAAACTTCAAATCTCAATATGCTCAATTAGACCTTGGTCCCTGATAATCTTTAGGATTGGGCATCTCTGGTGTATGTTTATTCTCTCTAGATTTTGGAATTTGATATTTGGAGAAAAAATTAGGTTTAGTGACTATACGATCCATATAGTTTCTACAATTTGGAGTGCTCTTAGGAGATCCACTCCCCTCTGTAAGGTGACTCAAATGATTGTTCACAGGTGGCTCAAATGATTATTCATGGGAGACATACCATCATAGTATATTATGTTGATATCCTGACCTAATAGCATAGTCATGAACAAGTCTTTTCTCTTGTGGGGAAATCGTATTGTCCTGATTATAGGATAGTATTGATTCCATATTTGTGTTTTAATGAATCCATGTATCTACTCGGTTGTCTATATTTTCTATAAATTCGTATTTTGATTTAATAGAATTTTATTTATCTATCAAAAACAAAATGTCATATTTGATCACCTTGCCTCTCCTCTCGTCTACCCCCATGCCTGCACAAAATAAAAAAACTTGAAATGCCTAATAGGTTTTTTCACTTTTTGACATGTT
>Ga0181464_1001072_pt1 | contig 13287 bp, 12 predicted proteins | sample InSIn2gowninarea_FD_119074 | JGI IMG/M metagenome (GOLD analysis project Ga0181464, IMG submission 119074) | Clean room microbial communities from NASA Spacecraft Assembly Facility at Jet Propulsion Laboratory, Pasadena, California, USA -... ...
ACTAAATAAGATTGAGTTTGAGAATTGCGCTCGGCTTTAGCGCGCGATTGCTGTCTAATTATCGGAGCCGCTATTAATGTCAAAACTGCAAATAAAGGTACAGTTGCCAAAGCAACAAGGGTCAGTATCCAGCTATAAAATAGCATTACAGCAATATAAATTACCGAAAAAACTGCATCTAATACAACAGTTAAAGCTGTTCCGGTAAGAAACTGTCGAATATTTTCTAATTCATTAACGCGACTAGCCAATTCTCCAACGGGGCGGCGTTCAAAATAACGCAGAGGTAAACGCAATAAATGGTCAATTACCTGTGCGCCTAAAGCTAAATCTATCCGATTAGTAGTATCAACAAATAAATTAGTGCGTAAATTTGTAATTACTGCTTCAAAAACTGCCAAAACTATTACAAATGCGCCCAGTACGTGCAGAGTTTGCGAACTATTTTGCACAATAACTGAATCAATAATTACTTGAGTAATTAAAGGATTAGCTAAAGTAAATAGTTGAACAAAAAAGGAAGCAATAAATACTCCAAGCAATACTCGGCGATAGCGGTAAAGCGATGGTAAAAACCAAGACAAACCAAAACGCTCTGTAGGTTTTTCCGCCGTAGGTTGTAGTAATAAAACTTGTCCCGATTCGCCCCAAGATTCAATAAAAGTCGCAACTTTAAGACGATGAATACCAGTTTCGGGAATAGCTAAAACTAGCTCTGTTGAACTAGCTTTATAAAGCAAAGCAAAAGAATCTAGCCAAGGAATAATTGCCGGAGTTGGCAAACGCGCGATCGCATTTGCTGGTATATCTACTAATTGCGCCTTAACGCTCATTAATTCTGCTACCGCACCACACAATTGTAAAGAAATACTGCCATGACGCTCTAAAGAATTTACCAAAGCTCGACGCAGCACTTCTTTACGAAAAGGTATCTCTAAATGTTGAGCGAGCATTTGAAAACAAGCTAAGGTAGCGTTGAGCGAGCCTCTAGCATGGATATAAGGGTATTTTGGGCGCTGTTTAGGTTCTAGAACTTCTGGACGCTCAGGAGCGTAGGGAATGTCCAGGTTTGCCAGAGCGTTGGCGGAGGTTGATTCTTCGTTTGAATGTGGCAAAAAGCCAATTAAACGGGCATTAGGAGACGATACCTTAATATACTCTGAAGTAGAATCCGTAGGAAAGAGGCGATCGCCTACAGCGAAATTAGTTGTACCGCCACTAAGCAACCAAAGTAAATTTGCATCTAATAAATGCAAAGACGTTTTACCCGGCGGTAAATTTACAACTACCGCAGTTTCTACAGCGCTTAAAGCCAATAGTTTTAAATTGCTAACACTTGCTGCTTGACGCTGGAGTTCTTCTCCCAGTAAATCAAAAACTTCAATTAAGGCGCAATGGTCATCAAAAGCCGCCCCTACCTGTGGTTCTTTTTCTAGTAGAGTTAAAAAGTCTTTCGCCTTAAAAGTCAGACAAATAACTTCACTAGCAGCTAACACCGTTTCGCAAGGAACTTCGCGCAGTAAGCTTATCCAGCCAATAATGTCGCCACTAGAGAGTAGTTTAAGAGTTTCGGGGGCAATGTTTCCTGGAGTGTAGGCAAGTAATCGGGCTTGTCCGCTATAGAGAATGCTAATATTGGCGGGCATAGCTTCGCGGACAGTAATTGTTTGCCCTAGGCGATAGCGCAACAGTTGACTATTGACGATTAATCGTTCTCTAGACTTGGTAGAGAGTCGGTCAAAAGGCGACGTATTAGCTAAAAATTCCTCAAGAGCAACGGTAGTATTGGTCATAGTGTTACTGGGGCTTGTTCGACTAGACTAATTTGATTTATTTGTTCGTTCAGCCATTGCTTAAACAATTGGTTGAGCAATCTTTGGCGCATTACTTCATCAAATACCGCCGGAATAAATTTTTCTAAGCGCACTACCAAAAACCAGTCACCCAAGCGAGTTGGCGGTAAAAGTTGACCGGGCTTGCTAACCGTCAGCATTTTTGCAAGTTTTGGGTGCGGTATGCTTAGTTCCACAGGCCCAATTAACCCGCTTGTCTGTGCTTCTACTCCTTGAGAATATTGCGCCGCACAGTCTGCAAAAGATTGTTCTTTTGCTTGAATGCGAAAATATAGTTCTTGAGCTAATTCTGGTTCACGAGTGCGAAGTACCGAATAAATAACTTTATCTAACTTAGATTTATGGCTAAGAAAAAATGATTCTAGTTTATTTTCCCAGGTAACAATTTTAAACTTTTCAATTTTTGATTCTCTAATTGCGAGTTCTTCAAGTTGGCATCCAGACATACCATAATGCTGTAAATAAGCTTGACGTTCGCTAATATTTATTATTTGATATTTCTGATAGTATTGCTCGATAGCGATCGCTTGTTCTGAACTAGATAATTTAATAGATGAACTTACTTTATCTAAAACTATCTCTCGCCACAACTGGGGTAACAATTGATACCCTGCAAGCATGGGGATAATTTCGGCGGGGGTAACAGCGCGATCGCCTATTTGCAATAACATAGACATAATTTATTTTTAATTAGTCGAGATTATATTACCCAAATAGTTCGCAGTTGTAACGGCAAAAATAAAAATATCTACTGTAAAATATTAATTAATAGTTAATAAAAAATTACTTTCAACCAAAAAATCAATTCAAGTAAATCAAACTTATTAGATTCTCCCGTTCTTGCTAACCAAACAATTATGAATGAAGCAAATATATCTGTAGTGGAATACGAAGACCGAGACGAAGAGACGGGGAGTTATATAGTAAAAAAAATACCGAGTGGTGAAGTAATATTTGTACCTGCCGTTTCCAGCATATTTATCTTGAAGCTAGAAAAGGGACAGGTATTGATCTTCGTTCAACCACCTGGATACCCAGAAGGCTATCTATTAGCGCCTATTTAGCGCGATTATTATCTGGAATATGGCGGTATTTCTTAGCGCAGATCGGAAGTTTTATTTTGCTTGCGCCGCCAAAAGTCTAAAGAAAAAATATTGTACTGACAAGTTGCCAACAAAATAAATAGCACAATTCCATATACAAGTTGACTTCCGGCGGCTTGCCAATTTTGTACTGATGTGACGCCCATCATCAACATTACCATTAAACCAAAAGTCACAACCAAGGCTAGGCGCGTAGCCAGTCCCAAAGTAATTAAAATACCTACGACTAATTCAACAATAGGTACGGCAAAAGCATTGATGCGTACCAAAGGTTCGGGAAAATAAGAGCCTTGTAAGGTTTTAACGGTTTCTTCGACAAAGCCGGGAATGTTGCCAAGGCGGGTAAAGCCATGATTGAAAAAATTAACTCCAAGGAGCAATCGCAAGAATAAGTGAGCGAGGGCGAGATCGGTGGATTTAAAACCTGTATTTGATTTTTCCAGCATAATGAAGCCTCCCATAGTAATTATTTACGCTGCGACGAACTATTTGTAACTTTTGCTGCTAAATGAGCAGAGAAAATTAAGCGTACTGGGCGATCGCCTAATAGGTAAGTTTGCAACCAAGTTAGCAAGATAACTAATCGATTTCGCAATCCTGGCAAATATACTAAATGAACCCCCAGCCACATTACCCAAGCGAGGATTCCTGTAAGTTTCCATTTGCCAATTAAACCGACTCCCGCATAACAACCAACGATCGCTAATCTACCTTTATTAAAATAACGAAAGGGCTTAAGTTCTTGCCCGCGCATTTGCCTAGCCAAGTTTCGCGCCACGGCTACACCTTGCTGGAGAGCTTCGGGTGCAACACCGCTTAAGGGTTTAGCCAAGTGTTCGACATAAGCCGCATCGCCAATTGCATATACATTTGGGTAACTGATAGCTTGTAAGTTCTGGTTAACGCGCAATTTACCTTTAGTTGCAGTTAATAGCTCCTCTGACGTGTCAGGAATTGCGGCGGCTAAACCTACAGCCCAAATTGTTGTAGCTGTAGAAATTGTTTGACCGTTACTGAGATAAACCCCTGTGGCGGAAACTTGTTTAACTCGCGTTTCCAATCGGACATCAACCCCTAGTTTTTGGAGATACTTTAGCGTGTAACGCCCAAGTTTAGATGGAAATTCTGGTAGCAAGCGATCGCTCGATTGCAATAAAATTAGCTTGACTTCGCGCATATTTAAGCTGGGATACTCACGGCGAAAACGGCTGCGAAGCAACTCTACAAGCGCCCCTACTACTTCTATTCCCGTTGCACCACCGCCAACAATGGCAAAAGTAAGCAACTGCTGGCGATGCTGGGGTTCAAGGTGAGATGCAGCTTCAAAACAAGAGAAAATATGATTTCTTAGCCTTACTGCTTCTGCTAACGTCCGCATAGGCAAGGTAAATTCTGTTGCTCCTAAAACTCCCAAGTCCTGCGTTTGACTTCCCGTTGCCAAAACTAAATAATCGTACTGAATATCTAGTTTGTCTGTGCGGATAACGCGCTCGGAAAAATCAATACGTTCTACTTCTGCCATCAAAAAATGACTGTGACGAGAACGACGCAAAATACTCCGCGCTGGATACGCAATGTGTTCGGGTTCTAACTGTCCGGTTGCTACTTGGTACAGCAATGGCACAAAAGTATGATAGTTGTGGCGATCGACAAGTAAAACATCTTTGCCAGAACGACCTAAAGATTTTGCCGCTTGCAAGCCTCCAAACCCAGCACCAATAACTACTATCGGAAATTTTGCCCGTGCGTGCGATCGCCCGTAATTCATGTTGCTAGTAATCTCAAGTCAACTGGCTTCAATAGTAGCCAAGCATTTCAAACATTTCCGTTAAAATCAAACTATTTTGCCCGGAATCTATGCCAAATTTTTGAACTAGAAATACACGCAATCAGCCATACTAACCCCGCCGCATACCCGGCGATGATATCGGTGGGCCAATGGACTCCTAAATACAGCCGACTAAAACCAATAGCTATAACTAATAAAGTAGTTAAGCTAATAATCCACCATTGCTGACGACGGTAGCGATTAGCCAGAATGTAGCCAATAAATCCGTAAATTACCATTGATACCATCGCATGACCGCTAGGAAAGCTGTACTGTCCTACATCTACTACACGATCCCACAAAGCTGGACGAGCGCGGCTAAATAGTTGTTTAAGCAGTACATTTAGCCCAATTGCGCCAATCGCAGCGACGGCTAATGTTGTCGCTTCCGACTTCTGTTTGAGTTGCAATAACCAAGTGCCTAAAATCAAACAGCTAATTAATAATACTAAGGGGTCGCCAATAAATGTAATTCCTAACATCGCTACATCTAATAGCGGCGATTGCCAACTTCTGACCGTCAGCAAGATATTTGTGTCAAAAGCGTAGCTTTCTGCTTCTAAAACTTCTTCAGCAATTTGGGCAAATACCCACAAAGCAAAGGCTGCTAATAATAAGCCGCCAATTCTAACTTTGAGTAAAAGTGAAAGTAAACGCGATCGCACTATCTATATTTAAGTAAAGCTTTCCCATACATTCGTTACAACATCGCTTAACCACTGACGCTGCTGCATATCTAATAAACTATCATCGGCTAACAACTGTGCGGTTAGTTGCTCTAATGATTGCCCTTTGGCGTTGACAATTCTAATTACCCCTGCGATCGCGGCGGCGACCATTTCCTCGTCAACGGGTTTTTGACGAAGGGCGACAATTTCTTGAGGACTAGCGGGAATTGGGTAAGGCATGGCGTAACGTTAGAAGTAGAGGTATTTTAATAAACTTGACTTAAATGTAAACTTTTATAAACAAATTCTCATTTATCTTGTAAGGGAAGTGTAGCGCAATCTGTAGCTTTGTCAACTCTGCCTTTCTAAGTAATTCACTAAGAGTTAAAATCGCCAAATGAAAGAAATCCTTTATATAGAAATTCCTACACCCGAAACCGCTTGCGTCCGCCAGTGGTTACATGAAGCTTGGCTACCCCTAACTGGAGAAAAATTAATAACTCCCGTAGGCGCAAGATTGCGAATAGCTAACACTACAAGCCCTAGTGCTAGTATTCCCCGATCGCTTCAAGAACTTTCAATTTTTACTTGGTCAGTACAACGCACGACTTATTTAAAAGTATTTCGGTTAGGTGAGGTTTTCCCCAATGAGCAAAAACTGCTCGCTCAGTTGACTAACCAATTACGCGTTAAGTTTCCCCAGCAATACCCCGAACCACCTAGTATCGATTTAGATAACAATAATATTTTTGAAGCTTTAGCGCCCCATTACCCATTAACAGCGAAGTATTTTCAAAAAATGCCGAATGGCGAAAAGGATCTTCAGCGCGTTTATTGGTGGGAACAGAGATGGCGCGAAGGTGTCCGTAAAGACGCGCAGCCAAAACAAGTAATATTTTCTCATCCAGCACAAACAGAGCAAAAACCTGAATACGATTTAATCTATATTGGCGGCGCGTTGGGAGTAATTCACGCCGCAGTTATGGCACAGTTAGGCTATCGAGTATTGTTGCTCGAACGCCTACCTTTTGGCAAAATGAACCGAGAGTGGAATATTTCGCGCTCGGAGTTGCAAAGCTTGATAGATTTGGGGTTGCTATCTCCTAATGAAGCTGAAAGTATTATTGCTAGAGAATATATTGACGGATTTAATAAATTTTTTGATGGGAACAATCCTAAATATTTAAAGTCGGCGGTTTTGCATACTCCTACAGTATTAAATGTCTGCTTAGAATCCGAAAAACTTTTGCAATTATGCGGTGAAAAGCTCAAAGCGTCCGGTGGTGACATTTGGGATTTAACAGAGTTTGTGCGAGCAGATGTTAACCCGTCGCAAGTTACAGTAACAGTCGAAAATTTAAACACCTATACAGAACGAAAAGTAAGCGGGCGTTTATTAGTAGATGCGATGGGAACAGCTTCGCCGATCGCATGGCAATTAAATGGTAAACGAGCCTTTGATAGCGTTTGTCCCACCGTAGGGGCGGTTGTAGCTAGTGGTTTTGAGCCTGGAGTATGGGATAGCGACTATGGAGACGTGCTAAATAGTCACGGCGATACATCGCGGGGAAGACAATTAATTTGGGAGTTGTTTCCGGGAGCGGGGGAAGAATTAACTATTTACTTATTTCACTACCACCAAGTAAATAAGACTAATCCCGGCTCGTTGCTAGAAATGTACGAAGACTTTTTTACAATTTTGCCAGAGTATCGGCGCTGCGATGTAGATAAATTGGTGTGGAAAAAGCCCACATTTGGTTATATTCCAGGGCATTTTAGTAGCGATAGTCGCGATCGCACGGTGGCTTTTGATAGGTTAATTGCGATCGGCGATGCGGCTTCCTTGCAGTCTCCCTTGGTATTTACAGGTTTTGGCTCGTTAATCCGCAATTTGGGGCGTTTAACGGAGCTTTTAGATACAGCTTTGCAACACGACTTATTAAGCGCGAAACACTTAAATCAAATTCGCGCTTACCAAAGTAATATAGCCGTCACCTGGTTATTTTCTAAAGGGATGATGGTTCCCACCGGGAAATATTTACCACCGCAAAGAATCAACTCGATGCTCAATACCTTTTTTGGGCTACTAGCTGACGAACCAATAGACGTAGCCGATAACTTCATTAAAGATAGATTTACTTGGTTTACCTTCAATCGCTTGGCGCTCAAAGCCGCTTTTAAAAATCCCGCCTTGTTACCTTGGATTTGGGAATTAGCCGGAGCGAAAGATATTTGGCGCTGGCTGGGAAATTATTTAAATTTTGGCATTCATGCTTTAATTAGCGCCATTTTTGCTTTTTGGTTTCCGCAATCAGTTCGCCGCTTCCAACCTTGGTTAGAGCCTCGTTTTCCGGCTTTATGGTTCAAGCTACTCAATATTAGTTATGGGTTAACGGCGGGATTGGGACAACCTTATACAAATGTGCGAAAAGTAGTGACTCCAATAGATAAAAGGGAAGCAGAGTTAAGTAGTCAAAATTTTAATTATTAGGGTTAGGCGATCGCACTGCTCAATTCGTCTTTAGCAATGTGCGCTGATGGATTAGAAAGGCGATCGCACTTCATAGTAGACATTACCTTAACTACCAATTCAATCCTCAATTAAGTTAGTAACGATCTCTCCGTCGGGCAAACGGGTTTGAGTCAGATAGCAACCACGAAGTTCATTGATATCGACGATAGCGTCTTGGAAAACGCATCTTTGAAAAGACGTTTCACAGAGGTACGCGTCCCTGAAATTAGCTTTATCGAGTCGAGAGTCTTCCATTCCCATCTCAACCAAGATCGCGTTCTCAAAGTTAACTCCTTCCATACACGATCTTCTAACACTAGCACCTTGCAAGACAGCCCCACTCAAATTAGCCTCACTCAGATCAATATCTTCGATGACAGCATCACCAAGGCGCGCACCACTCAAGTCAGCCCCACTGAGATCGATACGGCATAAACGAGCATCATACAGTACAGTTCTACTGAAATTAATCCCGTTCAACCGGGCATACTGCAACTCAATACCCTGCAAGTTAGCTCCCCTAAAATCCCTTTCTCCAGCAGCATAACGAGCCAACAACTCTTCTCCAGTAATATCAGTCATGATAGTACATACTTACTAAATACTTTTTATTCTACTGCTCAAAGCTTTTAGCAAAACAAGATCCTTATTAACCTCAATAACATGGGCTTAGGGGCTGGGAATGCGATCGCGCTATTAAAACCTAAGAAGCGATCGCACTATTAAAACTATTTAAGATTGCGAGAACCTTTAGAAATCCGTTCTTGTTGTTCCGCCGTCAGCCAACTTGCTCTCGACATCTGAGTTTGAGGCGGTAAATAAGTGCCGCGTGCAGCGCTATATTCTAGTATTTCCCCAGTTTCAATGTGATACATCCAACCATGAAGCTCCATTTCACCTTGATGCAGTTTGGAATGAATCGCTGGATAAGTCCGCAAATTTTCTATCTGAGTAAGAACATTCTCCTCAATAGTTGCCTGTAACAACTCCTCGCCTTCATAGTGTTGATAGTTATCTTTAACCGTGCGGCGCGTAGCTTCAGTATGTTTGAGCCATTCGTAAACTAAGGGCATATCTGCCTCTAATTTATCTAACTTTAATAGCCCTTTCATAGCTCCACAATGGGAGTGTCCGCAAACAATAATTTCTCTAATCCCCAAAGCTTGCACCGCATATTCTACCGCCGCACCTTCGCCACCATTCGCCGCACCATAGGGCGGAATGATATTACCAGCATTGCGGATAATAAACATTTCCCCTGGTTCAGTTTGGGTAATTAAATTTGGGTCAATGCGGGAATCCGAGCAAGTAATAAACAGTACCCTTGGATGCTGCCCTTGGGAGAGCAACTCAAACATCTCGCGGTGAGTTGTTAAATAATTAGTTTGGAAGCTATGTACGCCTTGAATTATCTTTTTCATTTTGTTTTTTTTAAGCAGTGCAGGAACTTAAGAATTTTTAACTATTGGCTTCCAGCAATTGAGAAGTAGTCAACCTATCCATCCACCCTTCTAAATAAACTTGATTAGCCTTTTGATGAGCCGGATCTGGACTATCCAACGGGTAAGGCATCAATCCCAAAATGGCGGCGGTAGTGACGCAAAACATTGATTTTTGGAAACTGATACAAATTTGTACCCGCAAATCGTCTTCGCCCCGACGACTGCGATCGCGATAAAGGTTGTGGATGTAATCTGGGAGATAATGCCGCATATCTTGCATTAACAATGTTGGTGGAATACCCGAACCGCCAATAGGTAAGGGGTCAGCGTACAAAGCGCCATAATCAAAGCGCGTTAAATCTGGCGAAATTTGATGCGCCTGGGCGTTATAAGAAACCGTCCCCGAAAATGGCGTACCCCGAAAGAAGATTGCTTCTACATAAGGGACGGCGGTATCTGCTAAAAATGTTAGCCCTGCCGATGCAGGAATAATGTCATAACTGCAACCATCTAGCTTAACAGCGTAAGTAATTGGCAAACTCGCCGCCGCCACTAAGCCATTTTTGATATGCTCTACAACTTGGGGAATTGACTTAATTTCTCCTTTGTCAAAACGATCGCTCAAATCCAAAAACATCTTGCTCATTACCCGCCAAAACTGCCCCAGGGCGCTGTAATAAACTTGTTGGCGCACTTGTTCGGGGAGATAGTCGGGGAAAAGTTGATGCAATCCCAGCATTAAAGGATTGCGCTTAAATCTTGCCTTAATTGCTTTATGACTATTTGCCATAAATTCCGGCGAATCTAAATACTCATCTAAACCGCCGCCACCATGCCAAAGCATCCCTTTCATGCAGTATTCGGCATATTCGTAATTAATGCGATCGCCCCACCAATGTTTCAGCAGTTTTTTTAAGGAAACATCGCCATTAAAATACTTAAAAAAGGGAAAAATTACCAAAAATTGCTGCTCGGCAATGTATAGCAAATTTTTGTAGTAAGCTTCTAGCACGATGCCGTAGCTTTTTAAGATGCCCACTACATCTAAAACATTTTCCTGACTATCTCTTAGCAAGGCTTCCCCAGTTTTTAGCCGCTCAATATACGCCGCTAAGGGATGACTAGATTTTGAACTTGTGTCGATCATTGCTGATACTCATCTAAAACAGTGTGATGGCTAACAATCGCTGCGGGTGTAGGCATAATTGCCTTAGCGGAAAGTTTGGGGATGGATGATTCCATCCCAAACCTTTGCAAAAGTGTAGTTTCGCTCCAACGCAACATCCAAGCAGGTTGTAACCCAAATATGACGATTGCAACAGCTAAAATCATCGCTGGGGTACGGTCAAACCAACCTACCGGAGGCAAATTTTGCACCTGAGTCGAAAGACGACCAAAAAAGACGCGGTTAACTAATAGCAAAAAGTAAACGGCGGTTAAACCCGTACCAATCATACAAAGCAATGTTTGAGTAGGAAAGACAGCAAAACTACTTCTAAACACCAAAAATTCCGAGATAAAACCCACCATTCCCGGTATCCCCGAACTTGCCATTACTCCTAGTACCATTAAGCTACCAATCAGAGGTAAACCACGTTCGGGATTCAATAAACCGCGCAAAGTATCTAAGTCGCGAGTGTTAGTTTTTTGATAAACCACACCCACCAATAAAAACAGTAGTGCAGAAATTAGCCCGTGACTGACCATTTGAAACACGGCGGCTAGAAGGCTTAAAGGTGTAGCTGTAGCCGCAGCTAGAAGCACGTAGCCCATATGAGCAATAGAGCTATAAGCTACCATTTTTTTTATATCAGTTTGAGCGATCGCTGTAAAAGCCCCATACAGTACGCTAACTACCGCCCAGTTTGCCAAGATCGGCGCTAAAACTGTCCAAGCTTCGGGAAATAACCCCAAGCCAAACCGTAGTATTCCATAGGTTCCTAGTTTTAACAAAACACCCGCTAATAGTACCGATACCGGGGTTGAGGCTTCAACGTGAGCATCGGGTAGCCAGGTATGCAAGGGAACTAAAGGAATTTTGATCCCAAAGCCAATTAGTATCGCCCCCAAAAGTATTAGTTGCTGTCCAATTGGTAAAGCTTGGGATAATAAAGGCTGATAATCAAAATTTGTCGAACCACTCAGCCAAGTTAATCCTAAAAATGCTGCCAGAATTAAAATGCCAGAAATAGCTGTATAAATCAGAAACTTTGTCGCTGCGTAAGCGCGCTTTTCCCCTCCCCAAATGGCAATCAGCAAGTACAAGGGGATGAGTTCAAGCTCGTAAAATAGGAAAAACAGCAATAAGTTATCCGCTAAAAAAGCGCCAACTACACCAGCATTTAGTAGCAACAGCAAAATGTAATAGAACCTTGGGCGACTGACAGATTTATCGCTGCTATAAATTGCAATCCAAGTTAGCAAGCTATTTAAAGCCAACAAAGGCAAAGATAAACCATCTATCCCTAGTTGATAGCTCAAACCAATCGAATCAACCCAAGGGATAGATTCATTAAATTGCAAGCTTGGGTTAGTAATATCAAATTTACTGCCAATAATAACCGTCAATCCAAAAGAAAACGCGATCGCAATTATTGCTCCGATTCTGAAGTTATTGGGGTCAGCTTTTCGTGGCAACAGACCAATAGTAATTGCCCCTAATATCGGTATCCAAATTAAAGCACTGAGCATTGTTTTCCTAAAACCCCCATAACAGATATCGTGTCAAAAATAAACCCAATAAACCAACACCAATCACGATTGTCAGCATATAACCTTGAGACTGACCCGATACGCTGTACTTCAAGCTTTCACCACTAAAAATAGAAGCTAAACCCACAAAGTTAACTGCTCCATCTACCACGTAACGGTCAAACCAATTGCTAAATCGCGAGATTTGATTGACCGCAAAAACAATGCTCACGCGGTATAGTCTATCGATGTAAAAGTCGTAGCCTAGTAAGTCTTGAACCACACGCCAAGGCAATTGTAAGGATCGCGACCAGGCTTTATGCAGATATACAGTAGCGCCAATCGTACAGCCAATTGCACTAGATAAAAATAACAACACGACGGAAGGCTTATTAATATATTCCCAAGTTGGTAGTAAATACAAACGCTGCAACATTAAGGGAACTAACAAATTGACAATTATCAACGACACCATCGGGACAGCCATTGTCCAACCAACTTCGGGTGTCCGCCGCGTCTTTTGTTGTGGCGCACCTAAAACACCAATCGAAACAAGCGCGTCAAGTTTAAAGCCGTCAAAGCGTTAACCACAAGCAAAACCCCCACAAGCCAAGGTTGTTCTACCCACAAGTAGTTGGCTACGCCTAGTTGGAATGCCCAAAAACTACCCAAAGGTAGTAGACCAATCATTGCGGCTGAACCTACTACAAAAGCTACCGTTGTTGCAGGCATCCGCGACCATAAGCCCCCCATTTCCGTTAAGTCTTGGTTGGTAGTTGTTTGAATTATCGAGCCAACACTCATAAATAATAAAGCTTTGGCGATCGCATGAGTAAATAGCAACATCAGCGCGAAAGCCGTCCATTGCTCCCCTACGGCAATAAATACTAGCCCCAGGTAAGCGCTAGTAGAGTGCGATAAAGCCCGTTTAATGTCAATTTGGGCGATCGCTACCAAAGAAGCCCCAATCGATGTTACCGTCCCAATAACAACCAATGTTGCTAAAGCGACAGGCGATAAACTAATAAGTGGCTGGAAGTCAATTAGTATATAAGCTCCGCAAGCGACTACTACAGAGTTTCGTAAAATTGACGCAGGGTTTGGCCCTTCCATTGCTTCATCTAGCCATAAATGCAAGGGAAATTGAGCGCATTTACCAATCGAACCAGCAATTAAAGATAAGCCTAATA
>Ga0181464_1001073_pt1 | contig 13284 bp, 8 predicted proteins | sample InSIn2gowninarea_FD_119074 | JGI IMG/M metagenome (GOLD analysis project Ga0181464, IMG submission 119074) | Clean room microbial communities from NASA Spacecraft Assembly Facility at Jet Propulsion Laboratory, Pasadena, California, USA -... ...
AGACCGTTGCCCCTCTCGAAGCCGAGGCCATTGGTAAGTCGACACCTACCTATGCTGTTTGTTAGTCATACTGATCATTGTAGCTGCCCGTGTTATCGAGGCCCCTGTTGAGGAGACCAAGGTCGCTGAAGAGAAGCCTGTCGAGTCTGCCGTTGAGCCTAACACTGAGGTTCCCGCCAATGTTGAGGAAGTCCCTGCTGCCGAGTCTGCTGCCCTTGTCGAAGCTGCCGCTGTCGCTGCTGAGGAGAAGCCTACTGAGGTTGCCGCCACCGAGGAGAAGCCTGTTGTAAACAGCGTCTCTTCCAAGCCCGTTGAGGAAAAGAAGAAGACCGAGGAGAGACCCAAGACCAACAAGCGTAGCAGTTTGTTCGGTGCTTTCTTCGACAAGGTCCGCAGCCCCACTAGCGAGAAGAAAGAGAGCGAGGTCGCTCCCGTCGTCCCTCCCAAGGAGACTGTTGTCTCGGCAGAGCCCCCTGTTCTTCCTGAGCCCGCCACCGAGAACTCCAACCTGGACCCTTCTGCAGTTGAGACTACTGCCGCTCCTGTCGTCGCCGAGTCCGCCGTCGAGACTCCCAAGGAGGCTGAGCTTGAGGCCGCTAAGATTGAGTCTCCCCTTGTCACCCCCAACACCGAGCGCAAGCAGAGCTTCTTCGACAGCTTGGTGAAGAAGGCCAGATCCAAGAGCCCTGCTCCTGGCACTTCCACTGACGCTCCTGCTGTTCCTCCTAAGGATGATGAGGTCGTCGCTGCTCCTATTGTCGATGCTCCTGCTGCTACCACTGAGGTCGCTGCTGAGAAGCCCGTCGCCGAGCCCATTGTTCCCGCTACTGAGACCAAGATCGAGACTCCCAAGTCCGGTACTCCTAAGGAGAGCCGTCGCAAGTCCTACTTCGGCGGCTTCGGTGGTGCCAAGAAGGAGAAGACTGACGCTGAGAGCCCTCAAGAGGACAAGTCGATGCTCGGCAAGGTCACTGGTCTTTTCCGCACCAAGTCCCAGGCTGCTCGTCCCGTCAAGAAGGAGAACGTCGCACCTACCGAGCCTGTCCCTGCCATGCCCACCGAGGCTGCCACCGAGCCCATCGTCGTCGACACCGCTGCTGTCGCCGAGTCCAAGGTTGAAGAGCCTGCCGCCGAGACTGTCGCTCCCGTCAGCGAGACCCAGCACACTCCCTCCAACCCCACCGTTTCCGCCGCTGCGTAGCCTGCCTCGAAGGACTATCTGGTGGGCCAGTGATTACGCTGAAGACCCGTCTTCGCCGTTGCGAGTGCGTCGATCGCTGCAACTGGTTTGATGTGTTATTTCTTTTTGACATACAGATACCCCCTCTTACTCTGCTTGCTTTGTTTCAGACATGAGATATCGCGGATCGTTGGATTTTCCTGGCCACGAAGCGATCTCATTGCTTAATACCCAACTCATGCCCTTCACTCTTACTCGTTTTTGAGGACGACATTGTTGATCTTCAAATAGAAAAAGCTGCGTTTGTTGTTGTCGGACATGTTCATTGCATTGGTTTTTGTTTTGTCTTTCTGCTTTGTCAATTTTCTTTTGGGATTCCTGCAAGTTTGTTTATCGATTGGTACTTGTCTTTAATCGCGAATACCCGTGATACCCTGTCCACTTTACTTGATAACGAAAGGGAGGAGAAGGGGGAGTACGCTCTGCAACTAATAATCGACTCTTAGAAAGTTTGTCCTCTATTCTTGAAATGCTTGCTGTGCCTCGTTTCCATGGTTAGGTCGCGGGACTGTCTCAAATTCGACTGGCTGAGGATTCCCAAGGCCTCAAAAGTGGCGTGGTAAATGTATCGACAGAGTACCAAGACGGTGGTAAATGTGATTTAAGTAAACTGCAGGGTCATATGGCGATACTGCGGACGGCTGCGAGAGCGTATAGCGAAGACAAGTCGAGTTTTGGTCGAAGAACAGAGTCGATGTACTGCGTGCAGAGCAGCACAAACGGAGGAGTCGAGCGAGCGGAGTTTCGTTCCTCGGACAAGGGCTACAAGGCTGACGAGAGACTTCGGGCCGGGCGGCTCAGATGTGAAGTCATTGGTCGACCACGATTCATGACGACTTGTATCCGCAGGTCGGTTGCCAATTTTGGGGACAGGACCATGACCGTAATTCCCGCCGTATTTTCTCTCTGCTGTGTCTTCTTCCTGTTGTGTTGCTGCAGGCCGTCTGCAGAAGGCCATCTTCGATCCGCCGCCGACCGGCAAGCGTCACTCAGCTCTTGATAACTACGTGTAATAGCTTCACTTCCGTCAGGCGCCGCCCCTTTAAAGAAAAAGATTAAATCCCTACCGAACCAATTAATCCCGGCCCAAGACATCAAGTACTAGGCCTTGCCTTCCTTCGGATATCCGCGACTTTACCTTTTCTCTTGTGATCCCTCTCATTCTTGTCTGCCGTCATTTTCTCCCACATTCAACGCATTTGAATGCCGACTGTGAAGGCCTATTATTTCCTCTGACCCCTCCAGCAGTCCTGCCCGGCGTAATATCACAAGCATAACGGCGCGACAACATTTTTCGACCACCACATTTATAATAACAACGGTTATTGACACTCGTTCAACCTTGACTCCGTTGAGAAGAGGCGACAAAGCATACCAGAAAGTCTGTTCGGACAAATTATGAGATCGTGAGCAACACAATGGTATGCGTTTCTGTGCCATCGACTCGACCAAGGATACTGACTGTCGCAAAGGGCTGTGGTTTGTCTCGCGAATCCCGGGCTCCGGCGGCCGAAGGCCAGGAGGGCGCTGCCCGTCATGCGACCTTGGATCCTTCGTCTACAACCGCTCGCACCGCGCCTTCGGGAAACATTCCAACCGAACTACTCGATCGACCCAACCAGCCCTTGCGCGCTGCACCTACTGTCAAACACTCGCCTCCCCAACTCGCACTAACACCATGGACGCCATCAGAACTCGCAAGACAGCGCGAGGCCTTCTTCGAGACTAGAGTCAGTGGGCGACCCGAAATGTGGGCTGCGATGAAGCAGGTGTCGGAACTTCTTCGATCAGGCGATTTGAGTGCTGCGCAAACCATCCTCGATGCTAGTGGTGCTACCTGCCCGACTGGCAAGTTCTGTGTTGAAAGAAGAAGAGGTGGACAGAAGAAGGGAGGAGTCTATGACGACAAGGGCCTGCTGTATGAGATTCCTGGTTGGGTAGTCTCTGACCCAGAGGACCTCGTCGCAGAGCCTGAGATTGAAGGCAAGGACATCAACGAAGAGTCGGAAGACGAGATTGATGCCGAGAAGGGCGTAGTATGTGAGGAGAAGATTGGTGAGTTGGTGTCAGTCAGAGCACGACTCAGCGATCGTGGTACCGACGTGGTTGTCGATATGGGCACAAATCAAAAGGTGTCGGTCTTGGTCAAGAAGGTGCAAGAGAAGGCCGGTATTGAGCAAAAGGTCAAGCTGGCGTACATGGGCAAGATTCTCGAGGAGCACAAGCCCTTGGGCCAAACGAGCTGGAAGGAGGGACACATCCTCAATGCCTTGGTCTTTGGCTGATCAACATTTCGAATCCCGGGGTTTCATATGTGGTTTCGGTGTGCAAAGGATGGGTTATGGGAAGGGTTTGGTGCATTTCAGCGGGCGTAAGACTGGCGGATGGTGGACATAGACATGGACTTGTTTGGGGCTTCTTATTGTTTTTATTGCGGTTTCTTTTGATATATCTCCTTTGTACATTTGCATTCTTCTGGCTGCTGGTTGGAATGTCTTTTCTACGTCGACAGCCAGATCTCTATACATGCTTACTTCTCTTTGAAACTCCTCATTATCAGAAGCGCACTCTAGTGTCTGTGACGGGCAATAACAGAGCACGTGCGATAGCGATGGAACATTCGTAGAAGGTCTCAGTCCAGTGGCAGAATGCAAATCTTCCCCACCACACGTCATGTTACGCTTCTTTCCTTCCATTCTTGGCAAGACGAAACGATAGAATGGTATGCCAGCATTCCTTGCGCCTCACAAGTCGGGCGTGCATCGTGTGACAGGTATCTTGGTCTCCGTCCGATCTATGTCGCAAAGTTCTTGTGCTGACATCTCTCTCGCGCAGCAATCGCTCTGTACCGCGCCCTCTTGACAAAATGTCGAGCTGCACCATCACCCCTTAGACCTTCTACCTTGCAAGCTGTCGTCAAGAACAGCTTTGCAAAGAACAGGCATGTGACGAGTCAAAACGTCTTGCGAAACGCCTTTGCTGGTGGCTATGAAGTGCGTCTTCCTCTCTTCGAAGCTTCGAAAGCATCAATACTGATACTATGCATATAACAGGCACTAGATCACCTAAATGCCGCCATCGCTGGTGACAAAGCTAGCATCTCGCACCTCAAAAGCCTTCTCTCGCGCCTACCTGCAAGACTCAAGACCACCGTCCCACGCAAACCAGCCTCAGTCCCCGAACCAAAACCCGCTGCAGTCCAAGGAACAGCACTATCCCTCCGGCCTCGTCCAGCCTTCTCTCTACCCTCTCGTCGCCGCATCCCTGTCCTCGTCTCAGCCAACAAAATCCCCATCCTCCGCTTCACAAAACCCCAACCCGCTGCTTTGTCCCACTATCTCAAATCTCGCCTTGTCGACCGCCAGAAACGACAAGACCGCAAGATGGCTCTAGAAGCACAGATGGAGATCGCAAGAGGTGAAGATGATTGGGACCGTATACTGCTTGCACAAGGTGTAGCAGACGAAGGCGGGAGTGTCAAGAGAGGGAAGGTCTTGTGGACTAAAGAGGTTTATGAGTCTTTGGGGTATACCATGAATGCTATCGAAGCCGAGGGCACCAAGAATAGGGTGATGGCTGAGAAGATGGTTGCTATTGTTGACAAAGAGAAGGAATTAGCTGAGGTCGAGAGGAAGGAGAGGAAAAGGTTGAAGAATGAGGAAAGGAGGAAGAGGAAGGCTGAAGCTCTTGCTAAGAATGAGGAAAGTAAGGCATGATCGTTCAGAGTTCGGTAAGTATACTTGCTACAGTGTCCCCAGCATGCATCGAAAATCTTTGAATTCCTTTCCTCTTGAAACATAAGCCGAGTTCAGTTCTGCCTCGTTTCCCTTTGTATGTGCCTTCTTATCGTTATTCATACATTATTTCCCATAACCTCATTAATACTTTTCTCATGTCTCTTTTTCGCTCAGTTGACTCCATAATCTCCTTCAGCCGTGTCTTTCATTGCTTTCCACGTATCATTCTTTCTGAGTCGTATGATGATCTTTTGAGACTTGTCATCTCTTTCCACGTGCAGAGACGGCTGATCTTGCTGGATGAGCTCTGATCGATACTCAAGCTGTCATAAGATTGTCAGGATTGGGAGGTACGAGCACTGTCCGGTAGTGGATTCGAGCCCAGAAGAAGAGCATCAGCGAGCAAGTTCTTCTTCAGAATCTTCTTCCTTCGTAGCGCGCTGGCGTCAAGAATAGTTGCCGCTCGATGGTGATCCAGTATGGTAGGAACCTCTAGTAGGTGCAAATCTAGCACTGCGTCTGAGAGGAGTAGTCTGCGCAGACTTTGGCAGAGCATCATCGTCTTCAGCCAGATGACAAGCTCCCTCACCATGCTCATGATAAACACAAGCATCAACCCAAGGCATCTCACCACCACCGGCAACAAAAACCTGCTGTCCAACATCAACCATCCTCGCCATCGCATCCTGCAGAAACTCAAACTCGGGCTCTTCAGCATCAGTATGACTAACAAACAGCATAGGTAGGTGTCGACTTACCAATGGCCTCGGCTTCGAGAGGGGCAACGGTCTCAGCAGCGGCAGGCTCCTCGACAGCTTCGGTGGCAGGCTTGTCAGCTTCGACGGCCTTCTCTTCGGCCTTCTCCTCCTTCTTCTCTTCCTTCTCAGCATCGTGCTCGGCCTTCTTGCCCATGATACCACCGAAGAGACTGTGGCGCTTGCCGTTGCGGGAAGCAGAGCGGCTCTTCTTGGCCTTCTTTGCGGCGGCCTCAGCATCGGATGAAGATGAGCTGGAGGTGGATGCAGCACGAGGTCTAGAGGCGTCCATGCTCTTGCGGCCAGCACCGGTGTGAGGTGCGTGAGACTTGGCGAGGCCGGCAAGGGTCTCCTTGTAAGACTCGCTCGAAGTGATAGTATCCTTGTTGGCCTTGGCCTCAGTCATGGCCTTCTCAATGGCGACGAACCAGGCATCACGCTCGGCATCGCTGGTAGCCTTGAAGGCATGCTTGTGGTGGTGGATCTTGAAGGTGAACTCGTGGCCGGTTGCCTTCTCGAGGTCAGTGGCCTCGGAAAGGTTCAGGACACCCTGGGGGTGCTTCTTCTCATCGGCATGCTTGACGAAGTAAAGGAGACCCTTGCCAGTGTGACTTGACCAGGCAGCGGTAGCGTTGCCGGTCTCGGGCTTCTCGCCACGAAGGTAGGTGCTGAGGTTGTCGACTGAGACGGGCTCCTCACCCAGCCAGAAGGTTCTCTTGGAGAACTTCAAGCTCCTGCTTGCTGTTAGTGTGTGATCTATGGTGTTGTTGGGTGTTGCTTGCTTACTTGATCAAACCAGGAGCCTTGTAGCCGAGGACGCCAGAGTCAATGGCCTTGGGCTCCTCAGTAGTGGCGGCAACCTCGGCGGGCTTCTCCTCAGCAGCGACAGCAGCGGCCTCAACTGCAGGTGCAGACTCGGCGACTGGGACTTCCTCGACAGCGGCAGGGGCCTCGACAGCGACAGTCTCTGTGGCAATGGGCTCAGTTGCAGCGACTGCAGGAGTCTCCTCAACGACGGGCTTTGCGGTCTCCTCAACAGGCTCGACAATAGTCTCTTCAGGCTTGACGGCAACGGGCTCGTCAACGACAGGAGCGTCTACCGGAGCGGCAGTGGTGTTGTGGACGTCAGACATTATGGATGGTGGAAGGAAAGGGTATGAGTTCGTAAAGCTGGCAGGAGCGAAACAGAAAAACGTCAGTTCAAGCTCGTCTGATGGTGTATGGCCGGTGAAATAGTGGTCACGCGCACACGGCAGTGATTGGATGGCGAGCTCGGCGTGATGTGGTTTTGATACACACCTTGTATTAAATAGATGTAGAGCTGACAGGGAACAAATCAAGGGTCTCCGGCTCGAGCTACCGCCGTTCTGCAGCGATAAGCAATGAAGCTCTGTTTGGAAGGAGAGGAGGTAAGAGGCTGAGAAGTGGCACAAGAGTAGAGGGAAGAGAGAAAAGATGGTCTGAACAGCAGGTGCAGCAGAAGAAAAAGGATGGCCGCATGTGATTGCAACGAGATTACCTCCTTCCAAGGGGTTGCATATAGGGTCAAAGCTTCCCAGATTCCAATGCGACAGGCGAAATTTGCAAGGCCTTGAGCAAGACGCGCCCAGCAAACACCTGCAAATGCGACAACACCTGCCTGTGATTTGCTTTGAATTTGGTCTATCCCGGATAGATTGACTCGTGCGGCGCCCGTTTCATCTTCTCAACCGCTCGGCCGCATCCACCACCAAGAACACCATCAAATGGCCCTCTGTAAATAGATTGTTCTGCGCACTCCGTCTACAGCTGCCGGCCCTCGCAACACAGAGTCCAGCCTTTCCCCTGCTTCTCGAGTGCACATGATGCGACACCCAGCCCTCGAGCATGGGATGCGCAATCTGTTCCCAATCGCTCCATGTGCAGACTTGTTCGCGCTGGTCTCGTGTTACCCCGTCCCATGACATGATCGAGTCAGATTCTCATACCGCCATTCAGCTCTTGAGTGGTTCGGCCGATCATCACTGTACTTCCCACTCTCGTTTGACAGGGCGTTTAACGCCTTGCCGCAGAATTCCAAACGATAAACACATCACTATTTTTTCCATCACTCAACCTTTTCCCTGCAGCAACGATAGCAGTCCTGTGAGACGTTGGATATGCTAGACGATACGGGCGCGTAGCCGATGTCTTTTCCTCGCAACCACGTTGCTCTTCTATCGTGGCCATCGACCCCAGCAGACTCCAGAAACTGCCACTCCGTCTTTCGGAGTGTTGTTTGGCCTAAACAGAAACACGTCATTTCCCTTGATGGCAGATCATCAGCTTCGTTTTCCCTCCCGCACACCAATGCTCGAGATGCCCCACTTGGTGTCCGCAAGGTGGTGCTACCCGCACGCAGGGTTCGGCCTCAGAGTCGAGAAAGTGAACATCCCAACCTCCAGAAGCCAAGCCTCCTGGCTTGACATGCTTAATTTACCACCAACTTGACCAGCGGCGCATCTATGGCTCTACTCGGCTGTTTTGTCAGTTTATTCAGGCCCTCATGTTGGGGTCAGGGAACCCTCATGGGAGGAAACAGGCGGTGACTGCACATTCAGAAGAAGGTGAAGAAACGTCCCTTCTAGTCTACCAGACTTTGTCAACATCACAACACACCAATACACCCTTTCTCACCGACTCTCTGAGCTTGTTCCTATTTCCCCCGTTCTACCGACCTTGACGACAGGGATCGGGGATGGGAAGAAATGTTTATTCTCCTCAAATCTTGAAGAATTTTACGAACCTGGCAAACTCGTGGCTTGAGACACAATTACGGGAAACAAAAGCCTGGCTGCACACTATTAACCCCGTCGAGAGAGCTAAATTTGTCTAACCTAACCCCAATGACTATCAAAACCTACTGCGCCAGACAAGGCCTGGGTGTTCTACTAACCTCCAAGTTCAGTGCCCATCGACCGCGAATGATCTATCCAATGACCATCGACACATTGCGCGACACAAGAACTATCGATCTGCATGCGTGTCTGCCATGTCTAATGTAATACCTGAGACATGACACCGCATTGCACTCAACTGTTTGTGAACCTCTTACGAGAAAGATTGACTGAACCGATGAATATTTGATGAATCGCATGCAGCCGACAACGGCACCTCTGTACTTCCTTCAGTACGCTCCTGCTGTCCTCATCATTCGTTGTACGACGACTTTATAATATCATCGCACTATTTCCGGAACGCTCAAGAATGATGCAGCTATGCAGTCTGGATGTGCTATACGTCGAAATGCAGCCCACCAAGCTGCTAAACATCCAACCCTGACTCGGATACTAAGCTCGTGGAACTCCTTCACCAAACTGCTCTTGACGCTCAAACTCGGACTACTGTTTACGATAGCATTTCTGAGATCTTCTCTGCGTGTTGAAACCCTTCACGAGGAACTGTAAAGATGCACAATACTTTTGCAAGGGATGAGGCCTCCATAGAGAACCCCCATCAAAAGCAATCTCCATGACCAGGATTCTATTTGCTTTGCAATTGTGCATTTCGATACCGTATAATGACCCTTGTACTTGTAATGGAGAAGGGAGTCAATCGCAGAATTGTGACAGTCCTCAGCACTCAGGGACGATGGACAACGCAAGCACTGGAAGATCGACCAAGATATCCAAAAATTCTCACTACCAAAATGTTACTCTCAAGCGACAATAGACTACTCATCATCCATCAACTCGCCCGTGCGAAGGATCTTGTACGACTTTACACCTTCAGGCTTCTTGAACCAGGTATGTTTGTGCAGGGCAAAGCTTTCCATCTCTGGTGTAGGAATCACCGGCATCATACCCAATTTGATGATAGCTTTGCCAGGCAACGCATCAACCTTCGACATGACAGGACTAGGCAACAGATGTCAGCTACCAACCCTCTTGAACAGCAGTGTCCTCGGAAGACAACTCACTTTCCATCCACAGCACAGAAATATCGGGATACAGGGTTACCACTGTTGGTAGCCTTGTCTTCATAGACTTTGAGCGTGCCGTCTCTGTCTTTGATGTCGACTTTTTCTTCTTCCATGATCAAGTTTGCGGAAACCACTGATCCTGACACTTTTCGACAGTTTGCGCAGTGGCACAGGTGGCCGCGTGGCTTTGTGAAGAGCTCGTTGTCGTTAATGGTTACTGTGATGCTTCCGCACAGGCAGCTGCCGCTTAGAGAATCTTTGAATGAAGAAAGGTCATGTCGTTTTGGGTCGCCTGTTAGATGTGACATTGTTACAAGGATGGTTGTATATGATAGATTCCAACGAAGGATTTGAAGAAGAATGGCTGGCCCGAACGTGTGTGGTGATGTTCACATACGGAGTACTCGGATGAAAGCATGATAGCCTTTAGCAGATCCCCCGCCGCAATTGCCGCAACCCCCGCATGCGTTATACCTAGGTACAATATGTTGATGGGTAAGGTTCAAAGGACAAGAATAACAAGGGCCAGCTATCAGTCCTGCAACAATCATCCATACCACAAATATCTCTTCACAAATCAAATAAATGAAACAAGGAAGACAGCAACGCCACGCTCGCGCATTCCTTCCGGGATCGAAAATATAGAAATGCAAAAAGGCCGCTACAACTTTATCTATTCTCGACTCCGAACTGATTTGCCAAGAACACTATTTGCATCTTGGTTATCGAGATGCAAGTACGCCGTCACTACTTCTTCTCTTTCGCTATTCGAATAGTCCACCGTGCAGTGCAATGCTTATACATACAAAGGAAAAAAAACATATTACAGGAAAGTACAAAGATTGTCGGCGCATGTATGCAAGAAGATCAACTGGCCGTGATAAGAACATATCTACAAAGACATTAAGAGTCAGTAATCGGGTTCTCTGTGAAGTAAGGCTGTTTGGAGAGGCTGGAATAAACTTACGAAGTAATGGCATTCATCCTCTCGGCACTCAACTTCATGCCAACCTTCAAGATTTCCTTGGCCACTTCTGGCTCTTTTTCTTGCATTCTCTCCCAAGCTTCGAGTGTAAGTAGCCAAGCGACGCAATCCATTTCTGCCATCACAGTACTCGTCCGTGCGGTTTCCGAGAAGAAAGGTAGCTCGCCGCATGTTGTGCCGGAGACGATGCTTTCGTGATAGCTTCCTTGATCGAGGTCGTACTCTGCGCGCAAGATGCCGGATTGCAGAAGGTAGAAGCCATCAGGCTGGTCGCCGCGAGAATAGAGAATCTTGCCTGCTGGGTAGCTGCGAGACTCAAAGTAAGATACAGCGCGGAACCAGAAGTCTTCGTTGCGCGTCGTGAGGCCCTGGAAAGATTGCAAGATGAGGGGTAGCGGCTGTTTAAAGTGCTTCCAGCGGTTGCTGTCACCGTTTGGTCCTTGACTAGATGCCAGCGTCGTCGTGGCAGCCTGGTGTAGGAAGTTACGGCGAGGCGAGCCCACGTTCATATCGATCGAGACAGGTGTCTGAATGGGTAGATTTGAGGGGATGTCAATGTTCTCGGCAGAAGTTTCCTTTTGCTGGTTCGATGCTTCCATACGTTGTTTGTCTGACAGAATGACAAGCATTTCATTCTCGCAAGCTTCAAGCGCACCATTAAGGTCTTCAAACACTTTTGGAGGTGGGATGGTGGAGTCCTCTACGGGGTCTTCGAAAAGGCCAACCATCTGGAGACTCCTGCCAATCTCGCCATCGAGGCTTACACCGGCTAGAGCTAATGTCACGTCGCGACGATGTAGAATGCGGTTCATCCGGTTGAACGCCTCGGCTGCCGAAAAGTCGATGCCGGCAACATGAGAAAAGTCCAAGATAAGATAGCGAATTGGTTCTGCGGCGAAAGCCTCTGCTTCTATCAGAGCTCTGACCTTTTTCTCAACCTTGACGATACTGCCGAAGAAGAGGTAACCACCCAGCTTGACAACGCGGATCTGAGGACCGACTTTGTGAAGGTATTCGCGTTGGCGGGGATGACGACGTACAGTCGACTCGGCCACTGCACCAGAAAATTCGGCACGAATGACAGTCTTACGTGATGTCTGCACAACATACACCAGACAAGCGAGACCAATACCAACAGCGATACCGACAACGAAGTCATAGGCACCCATGACTAACGAGATGATGACAATGGTAGCATACTCCAGACGGTGTAGTCTGCCATAGGTAGCCCAAATGGCTTCCTGCGCGAGGTCGATACCAAGCATGTAGATTAACGTACCGACAACCATGACCGGCACATAACCAATGACGACGGGGCCAGCAACGAGAAGGCCGAACGTAGCAAGAGTCAACATGTAACCAGCAAGACGGCTGTTACCTCCAGTTTCGATGAAGAGTACACTGTTGACAAAGGCTAGGTAGTTTTGAATGCTACCAACGCAACCAGACAGAGTGTTCGAGATGCCGTGCATGATCAATTCTCTGTTGACGCTGACATTGTCTTCTTGCACAACGATGGCCAGGTTGGGCACGTTGATGGGAACGTGTAGGATGCCGAAGAAGGTAAGGGCGAATTGAGTAGGTACAGTCATCCAGATTGCGTTCCAGTCCACAAGGTGGAACTTGTAGTGACTGTAGAAGTTATAGAATGGCAGACCAGCTTGCGGAGCATCAAAGACCCAGCCTTTACTGCGCAGCTTCTCCATGCCAAGGTTGGGTACTGCAGCAACCACGATATAGAAGATGGCAGTGATGGCAATGTAGTATGCAGGAACAAGCCACGGTCTGTCGTAATAATGCTTGACGGTCAACAAAAGAATAGCCAGGAAAAGAGGAGGCAACCAGAGCACGATCGTGTCTGCTTGAAAGAGCTTGTGGAGAACGGCAGAGCTAAACTCGAGGTTGCCATCCAATCTTGCCGAGACTTCAATACCAGTGACAAACAAGAAAATACCAACACCTCCAATACAACCAGTAAGAATACTGTGAGGGAAGAAGTTGACGAGCGTACCCAACTTGGCAGCACCAAGCCCGAGGAAGACGAAGCCGGTAAGAATAGAGCTCATTGCATAAGAAGTGATGACGGTGGCTCTCAGAGCATCAGGATTGCCAGTTCCCATGCGCGACATGATCATGTATGTCATTTTGTGGAAGAAAGGCACGACCTCGATCATCTCGGAGCCGACGCCACCACTAAAGATGCTACCGCTGGAATAAGTCAATTGAGCAGTGATGCAACTGACGTAAAACATTGAGACACCATCAGCACCCATGCTGGAGAAGACTTCCTCACCGAGAGGGAAAAGAATGATTCCATAGGAAAGGGCATCCAGAAGATTGAGAAGGACACCGAGAAAGACTGAGGGCATGACCAGCGCGGGCTTGATAACGACCGTCTTAAAGACCTGCTGCATGTCCCACTCTTTGGGGTGTGTCGCAATGCGATATCCATCAGCCGCCACTTTCCGCATGGAGGGGTAGGCGTGCTGCAACTTCTGCCATGACTTGACTCGCGGTAGCCGTTGGCTCTCGATGTCTTGGGCATCTTGGTCGCCATCTTGAGCGCCGTCCAGAGTCTTGTAGGCCGATGCTCGTCTCGATGCTCGCCTACCAAAGAGGGGAGTCTC
>Ga0181464_1000730_pt1 | contig 13273 bp, 11 predicted proteins | sample InSIn2gowninarea_FD_119074 | JGI IMG/M metagenome (GOLD analysis project Ga0181464, IMG submission 119074) | Clean room microbial communities from NASA Spacecraft Assembly Facility at Jet Propulsion Laboratory, Pasadena, California, USA -... ...
CAAAGAGGCTTATTTCTAAGGCGTTCATCTATCTTTTCTATCTTTTTGTGAGCTGGTTTCATAATAGGGTTGTTGTCCATAAACTGTATGATAAAGTTAGTGCTAAAATCATAACTAAAGAGGGATTTTCAGAATGCTTTGGTAGTGACATTGGAGTCAAGCAAGGGTGTCCCCTTTCCCCCACTATGTTTGGTTTATATATTGATAAGTTAGAAGAATGGCTAAACAACACCAGTGGAGAGGAGATTCAACTAGCAGGATATGTGGTGAAACTACTTTTGTATGTTGATGATCTTATCCTAATTGCAAACTTTGCTCAAGGTTTGAGAGATCATTTGAAGGCCTCAGATCTTTGCAAGCAAGAGGTTGGGATGCAAGTAAACACTAGCAAAACCAAAATCATGATCATTTCTTTAAAGCGAAAAAAGCAGCAGGTTAGCTTTATATTTGAGGAAAAATCCTTGGAGATAATAGAAGAATACAAATATCTAGGAATTGTTTTTCACAATAGGCTCAGTTGGGAGACATGCATAACAAAAATGATACAAGGGGGATGGATAGTTTCTTACCTCCTTTAGAACAGATGCAGGAAAGCAGAATTGTGGCACTGGAAAACCAAGAAAATTGTTTTTGGAGTGTTGGTTACCCCTGTTGTCCTCTATGGATGTGAAGTTTGGGGGAGCAACATGTCAAAACACAAGTGGAGACAACCAGAAAGAATTCAAAAGCGCTTAATCATTAGTAACCTCAAAGTCAAGTCCATTGTCCCATATGAGATATTTGCTACTAGAGGCTGGAATGTTCCTAATGGAGGCTTCAACAATCATCACTTTGTTAAGTTATTTAAAAAATGTGGAAAGCATGGATGAACATCGTTGGCCCAAGATGATTGCTGCAGAGGAGCTAAAGTGTAGAAAGAAAACTTGGAATAAGCAAAATGACAAGTGGATGAGCAAATGGGGAATAAATTGGCAAGATTTTCCTAACTCTAAGGAGGAGATAAAAAAGTGGGTCCTTGATAAATTTAGCACTGCCATGTGGGAGATATAGGTTGGTAGAAAAAAATAGATATATGTCAAAAATTTCAACCCATCACAGTGGCATGATGAAAAAATTTATTTGAGTGTCGCAATCAAGGGAAATGCTAAAATTTTAATAGCACTACTGAGGACCGGATCTCACCATCTTAGGTGTGAAACAAGTAGATGGATAACTCCCAAGGAAGAGTGGGAAGAAAGAACTTGCATCTTTTGCAAGAAAGAGGTAGTGGAAACTGAGTCGCACTACATCATGGAATGTGTGGCTTATGAGGACATTGGTAATCAATTTGAAAATAATTTAACGGTGGGCAGTTTGAGCATGTTGTTTGAGGAAGCGAGGCTTCACAAAACTGCCAATTTATTAATCAAGATTCATAGCAAAAATGTTATTTTAGAAGGAAACTTGAGACTAATGTTTTTTTAAGTTTGAAGTGTAGATCCCTCCCCAGGATCTCGTGGATGTCATTAAAATTCATTCGATTCGATTCAATTTAATAACAAATATCACAACTTAAATTACCATTTTTCCAATTTCCAAAATCTACTTACTGCAAATTCCTTTAAAGTCACCTCAGTGGCTTGCAGCTATCAGGGATATTTCATACTCACTTCACTTCTGCAAAATCCCTGAAAATCACCTAAGTGGCCCGCAGCTATCAGGACTATCTCATACTCACTTCACTTGATGCGACATGATAAACTACACTGGATTAGTAGAGAAAGTACAGTGCTGCTTCTTCAGCAATGTTTAATGTTCTAATTTGGGAGTTCATTAATGAACAAACGTATTACATAAAGTTCTGTTCCATAACATTTAAGACAATTTATGGGTTGCCCTGAAACCCGTACAATTTCCCCACTGATCAGTGTAATTATTATGTCTTCTCGGTAACGAGAAGCCCTCTGTGACCTGTGATCGGCCAGCGTCTCAGACACTCGTTCATCCAGTTCCCCGTGAACCTTGTACCCCACAAATAAAAAATCGCTGACTGCCCTGCCCCTGCCCCTGCCCTTCGGCTCTTCCATCGCTGGCGGCTGGAGTCATCATCATTTCCTCTGCTACGTATCTTTTCAAACTCGCCACCCGTGAACCCCTTTTCTATGCTACTCTATGTAAAATAATTTCTTCTCAACACACTTATGACCTTTAGTGCATTTGCTATCACAATTGTAACAAAGCCCTTTTTCTCTTTTTTCTTCCAATTGTTGTGGTGTAACCCTTGTAGGTTGTGGAAGGCTAGGAGAAACAACACTTCCATCTTTATAGTTGTGAGGGGTAGACTTCCTTGTTGCCATAATTTTACTTTCCAATATGTCACAAAGCCCTTTTACTCTTTCCAATTGTTGTGGTGTTGCTCTAAAGAAGGTGTTGCTCTTTGTATCCTCATAATGTGCTATCATTTCCTCCGTGAGAATTGACCACGTAACAAGTTTTTTACGAGAACAGAGCCCTTTATACCATAAAAATTGATCTGGTTCTAAATATGAAGATGCAATACATACCTTTTGTAACAGTGGTACACCATGTAGATCAAAATATTGCTCCATCTGAAGTATCCAATTTACCGGATCCTTGCCATCAAACTTCCTCATCTTGCTTTTTCTTGATTTTAGGAGCTCGATCTTGAAACGACTGTAACTCTGTACTTTCAGATCTTTAAGTTCTGAAATTGCAACCTGTAGTAGCCCTCTATGCCCTCTTTCCAATGCCACCAGTCTGATCCAAATTGGATTCTCCAAGAAAGAGTTATGCACAATCTCCCAAGATGACCTGATTATAGACCTTTCCAAAAGAGTGAACTTGTATGAAGTGCCACGTGTCGCTGTTTCAACCTTTGTCTCTGAAAATGATATACAAGAAACTAAAGTCCGTCCTCTTTCTGTACCTTCTTACGAAATTTTAATCTGATGCTCAGAGAGAAAGTTATGACGATTTTCCCCAGGTCCCCTGTTTTGAATGTAATTCAGGAGTCTGCAAAAAAACCAACTTCCTCAGATCATATCTCCGCAAATATTGCGCAAAAAGCTCTGAAATTCGGACCCGGGGTTCAGCGTGATTTCTTCTCAAATGGGTTTTTTTTGCGACTTCTGAAACGTCACAGAAAAAAACTTATAGCGAAAATGCCACAATGACCTGTTTGGAGCAGCGAAACCCTAGAATCCAAAGCTCTGATACCAAATGTTATGAAACCAACTCAAGAAAAGATAGAAAAGATAGATCAACGCCTTAGAATTCAGCCTCTTCGAGGGGGCAACCTCCTTTACATTACATAAATGAACAATTCTTGGATGATACAAATGAAAAGACCTCCTTTCTATATATAGGAGTCTAAGGGGTCATAACATAATCAGAGCCGACATAACAATAATAATGTAAGGGCACAATAATAACAATAGTGGGCTTCTATGGGGCACAATAGTAACAATATGGGCACTACATGGGTACATCAATATAATAAGGGGGTTGTACTAATAATAATAAGGGGTTACACTAGTAGTATAGGGGCCTAACAAACCCTATATTCACATGGGATTCCGAGCTCTTCCATTCTTCTTCAAAGCTTATCTCTAGGAATAATGTCATACGCTTTTTTGAAATCAACAAAGCAAAAAAAGGCTCCCCCCTGAATATCCCATACTTTTTCAATGAAGTGCCTAAGAGTGATGCAATGATCAATTGTAGAGTGCCTTGGCCTAAAACCAGCTTGTCATTTTTCTCTTTTACCTTCTTTTTCTACCCAAGTGCTAATTATACACTCCATCATGCTCCCAAACAATTTTCCAAGAAGAGGATTGACCATAATAGTGCGATAATTAGAGGGATCACTGATGTCTCCACTTTTGTAAAGAGGAATAACAATACTTGTTGTCCATTCAATTGGAAAATTACCTTGTGTGATGTTGTTTAATATCCTTTTGATGATTGGGGCCAAGATCTCAGCACCCCATTTAAAAAAATTTGCCTGTAGCCCATGAATGTCTTGGGCTTTACCACTTGCTAACTTTTTTATACCACGCTTGACATCCTCCACTGAAAATAACTTTGTTGTAGTGTTGGTTATGGGGGGGCTACTTTTCTCTTGTTTTCTTTCATAGAGGAGATTTGCATATTCCAACCAATGAGTATCTGAAATATTATTATCTATTTTCTTTCTCTTTTGTTGTAGTTACCACCATAATCCTTTGGGATTGTGCTCTCCCAAAGAGATTAATTCATTCCTCCTTGAAGTTACATAAGTTTTTTTTTAATAATATTTTTATACCTTTTCCTGTTTTCCCTGTTTCTCTCCTTCTCCTTAAGGGACCTTTTAGTAGCCTTGCACTCTTCATCATACCAAGGATTAGTTGGAAAATTTTTTGAGATCCTCTTCTTAGGCCACGATCTTTTGCACAACTTTAAAGCTTTGTGGATTAGAGGGATCAACATTTTGTTGCTAATGTATTTGGTTTTTGCATTGTCTTCCTTGTTTTCTGTTTTGCTTTTTTCCCACTGAAAGTGTTGTTTTAGAGCAACAACAAATAACTCTTGGTTTTCATGATTTATGAGGATTTTTCCAATTGCATGCACTTTCTTATGACCTTGTTGGGTCTTCCCTTTCTGTTTTTTTATTGTGTGTATGCCCAACTTGATACAAAGACGCATATGGTCAAAATTCATCTCAATAGGGCACACCTCAATATTGAACTCTAACAAATTTCAAATAGAGCTCTGAGAACATATTACATATTCCACCACACTTTGACCATTGTATGTTTTACACATGATGCCCCCGAATGTTGGCCAAGATTTCATGCCATTGCAAATTACCATTTCATATAGGCTACATAAGCCTAGCAACTCAGCACCAAAGTGGGTCCCACTCCCATCCTGGGAATTCATTTTCCACATGTGCTCTTCATTGTTTTCTAACCAAAGAGGTTTGTTGTCCAAATTATCATCACTTCCCAACTGAATACACTAATTGTTTGCGGTCCTGGCATTAAAATCACCAATTAGAACTGTTTCTCCTAAGCTCCTGAAATCATAAATATCTCTTTTTAAAGCAACATAAGGGTATTTTTAATCTAATTGTCTTCTTATAGAACTACGAGTTTTGTGGGGAAATGCAACACGTTGCCAATATGAATGTTACTTTGTTGTCTCCTATATTTAGCCATATAAATTGCTTATTTGGATCCACTTTTGCCACTTTCACTATTCCACTCCACCCATCCCTTATTAGAATGGTGATCCCTTCATGTCCTTTCCCTGTACTAGTCTCTTCATTCCACACTGAGATTTTACTGTACCCTTCAAATTCTGGAACCCTGCAGCCCTCATGCTCATGAGTTTCCATCAGGATAATGATGTCTTTCCTTTTGCTATAGGCCACAATCCTGACCCTCTCCTCCATGGGTAGCCTCTACAATTCCAACTCACCATGTTTAGATACTCCCAAGGAGCCCAGCATCTCTATTTTTTATTTTTTAAGCGCTCGTTGGCTTGGGCTTTCCCATTTTTCAGCTACACCCATTTTCCTGCTTCTCTAGCTGGTTTCACTTTCTCCCATTCCCTCCTTCACCCGTCTTGTTGTTCAAGTGTCAAGTCATCATCTAGGTAAATATGGGTGCCTCTGAGTAGACCCCTATTCTTTAGGATAGCCAACTTGTCTTCTATGTCCCTTATTGAAACTTTGACATGCCTATCCTTTCCATTTTCTGTTTTTCTACCAATATTATTTGCTTGTTGAATATAACATGTCCAATTCAAATTTTCCTTGAGAAAATCCCTTGCTAGAATATATGTTCTTTCTTTTTCTCCATAGTCTTTTAGGCCTTTGATAATGACTTTTGTGGCCTTGTCTTGCCTATCTTTTTTTCTCTTATTTGTCTCTCAATGGTTTCTTTTTGCTCAACCAATGGTTCCTTTACCACATGGGCCCAAGATTTAGCTTCTTCTATTTGTTGCTTTAGTTCGTTTTCTCTCATTGCTATGATTGCAATTGTTGATTGAAATCTTCCATCTTATTTGCTTTGCCAATTTTACCTGTCCCTATGTCTTTGTCTTCTACTGCCTTTGTTTGCTCTACCTCTTGTTTTAGTGTGATCAACTCTTGCTACCCTCTTTCCACATTATTTTGTAAGTTTATTACATGCTTTTTGAGATCCCTATTTTTCCTTTCCATCTTTTGACTGGTTTCCAAAATTTCTTTTAATTTGAGTTCTTCATGTTTCCCCTTTAACTCAATATACTCTATTCTTTTTTTCATGCTCATGAGTTCGCTTATATAGAGTTCCGATGACCACAACAACAGAGAGGTTGTGGGGTCGCATGTGTCCTTACTAGTTCCTTCTATGTTTGTTGGAATAACTTCAATTTCACCTTGCTTTGCCCTGGGTTTATCTTATTTTGATATGACCTCTTTATTTTTGCTAACACCCACAACTTGATTTCCCTGCTTTTCTCCTAACCAATGCATTTTCACAGTGACAGTTGTACTGTTTTTCGCTATTTTTGGTAAGATCCAAGTGAGTGTTTTTTATTGTCTCATCTTTTTGGCCTGCTTGTGCCGTAAAATCCCTTTGTACTGCTTTTCATTGACATAAATCAGTTTCCCATTTGTGTCCAAAGCATTCCCACTTAGATTCTCTACAATAATTTTGGAATAGGGTTCCCTAACTCCTCCTGATATTTGGGTATTGTTATTCCAAGGTGTGCACCAGCCTTCCTCCAGAAGCCTCCTTAGTGCTAAACTCAGTGTTTGCATTTAATAACCACCTATCATATCCCACCTATTTGGAGTACTTTTTGTAACTCTATGTTTCCTGGGTATATAGTTTCCCTGTGTTCTGCATTGGCCCCCCCTCTTCCCATTTTGGGTTATTTTAACAATATCCTTGTTGGTTGCAAGTGGCTTAACCATTGTTTAAGAGACCCATGTTTGAAACGTTTTTGTTTTGCTTGCCTTGAAATGAAGGCACTGGACATAAACAAATAATCTTAAAAGACAAAAGGGGAGATATGGGTCTGACCTAAGCTTCCCATGGGTTTGACCTGAGCTTCTATTCCCTGTTTCAATGCTTGTTGTCGGCTTCCCGCTCTTTCCCCAGATGCCAGATGCTTGTCGTCGCTATTTTTGTTGTCCACTGTTTCACTGCCTTTGCCACTGCTTCACTATTTCCGCTTCACTGTTTCCGCTGTGTGAAACCTCATTGTTTCTGCTTCACGTTGCTCTCTTGAAGTCTTGGGTCCATTCGCAAAACTTGTCATGGGCAAGTTGTCTTGAGTAATGGTGTGTTTTATCATAACAATGGAAAAATTGATCATAACTTAGTTTTCAAATTAGTAGTGGGACAACTATTACTTACAAATTACTACTTATTAATAAAAGTTGACTCATCACCGTTATTCAACAAAAAACCACGCCAACTATAATTACCCATTAATAATATGGAAGGAAGTAGGCTTTCACTCCAGTTAAATGCCTCTCATTTTGGGTCCTTAATTTATTTTCTTGAAAAAACACAAACTCTTAACCAAACAAAAACAATTTTAAACACACTAAGTCAAATAATAATATCTATATACTTAATTGATACAATTTTAGCATTTTAAAAAGGTTTAGAATAATAATTTTTTTTTTTTCATTTGAAGATGAATTTAAATAAGTAATATTACCATCTTACCAAAAATAGTGTAGATTCTAATAATTCTTTTTAGAGGTGAGCTTTGTCCAACTAAGTCGTACTAATATTTTCCATAATCAAATGAGAGTGAACATGAAATAGTTTTGATGCTTACCTCAACGGTTTTAATTTCATTTTTGATTTAATGAACACTTTTGATTGTAAATTGTAATTTTAATATTCTAAAAATTGAAATAATTTTAATTTTAAATTGTTATATATACCATTTTTAAAACACTTAAAAGTTTTTTTACAATATTGAATTTTTTTCCATTAAAAATATAATGTAATTATAATAATATAATCCTAATAAACAAAAAAACTGGTTAATTATATATATTTTTTTCATAGATAGTCCTAATTTATTTGATTTTTAATTAATTATGCAAAATTGCTTAAAAATAAAAACTAACTTAAAAAACTTTCTTGAATTTATTTAATTTATGCGAATTTGGGTAAAAACTAAAAACTAACATTGAAAACTTTCCTGGTTTATTAAGAAAAATAGGATATTATATATATGTAAATTGAATTTATTTGTTCACTTATAACAATCAGAATACTATATATGTACACTGAATTGATTTAATTTGATGTAAAATTGTGTAATTTGTAATTTTAATATTTAGATGTTAAAAATTACAATTTAATATATATATATATATAATAATTACAATTAATTTCGTTTTTAATTAATTGAATTTAATATAAAATTGTGTAAGTTGTAATTTTAATATTTAAATATTAAATATTACAATTTAGTAATAAAAATAAAAATTAATATTTGAAATATTTTCGTGTTTAATTTAAATTTATTTAATTTATGTTTTCATTTCACAGTTATCTTGATCCATTATTTTATTGGCAATATATTGTGTTACAAATTATGAGTAACATTAAGTATAAAAATATATTGGAGTGCAAATCACAACGATAAATAAGGGCACCATAATTTTAGGTGGAAACCCAATGTGGGATAAAACCACTATCGCTGTCTTCTTTATCTTCTTTCTTATTATAAAGAAAATCTTTTACATCTTATACAAGCACAAACTCTTACCAATACGTCTTCTTTATCTTCTTTCTTATTATAAAGAAAATCTTTTACATCTTATACAAGCACAAACTCTTACCAATACGCAGACTCCTACCTGCAGAGGCTACAACCTCCAAAAATTCTCTAGCTCCGACTGAAATGAAGTTACTACTCCTTGGTTAAGTTTATCGGCTCCTACCATAAGGAAGCTCCTGCTCCCTCACTGAAGGATCCAACCCTCAACATCTCTATGGACAACGTTTCAAAATTTTCATATTGGATCCACTTGTCTAAATCAACCATCAAAACCTCGTAGGCCACCTTTCATCAAATTTTCAAACTGAACCCACACCTAACACTATGCTCAAACCAAACATTGATCAAGATGAATAACTGAGTACCAACATATCAATCACTGAATACCAATTACACCTCTGCAACTATATCACTGATCAAACCAATATACCAATGCAAACCATCTCACCTATCAATACCTAGTCAACCAAGCCGTAATACTGTCAAGCCATACCAAGCCAAATAACCATTGTGAAGTACCAAGTCTAATAAGATCTTACGCTCATCAAAATCTAATTGACCAACACTATCAAATGCCTAGCCATATACTTAGTTCAAAAACAAATCTCATCCATCAACATATTTAACAAGACATCATCCATCACATTCATTGTATCATCAAAAAGGAAAGCCCTCTTTGTCGTAAACACAATCTTTGAATTTGCAGCAATATCCAAACATTAAGATTAGCTCTTCATGCTTCAAGTATCAAAACTAATCATCCAAGCCTATCTCAAAAAGCTTTGCAACGAGGCAGTCAATTCTCAACAATATCAAAATCCTTTCTGAATATGGGACTGAATGCAAGCATCACAACAATATGCAACATCATTTTCAAGCATAACACCATCAACAAGATCTCTTAATTCATAGATCCATAACATTAATAACCATGCAAGACTTCACCATACAATTCTCATGGACAAATAAACATTTAAGGAACCCTCTACTTAATCAATGCCAAGTCACTATACTCAAATCAATCATCAACATATTCATCAAAGCCTTCTCTGTATATATAGAACACAACTAAATCTTCCATACTGAGTCACTTTCAAACTCTTCTTTGCATAAACAAATAGCTTAGACACATCACATAACCACCATGAAACATAAACTTGTATAATTCATGAAGAACTTCAGTAGAAGACATGTTGGGTGTGTGTTATATTATTTCTGCGATTAGTCGCACACACGGGGGGTCACGGGCGGGCGATAGCCCCCCTTGTTTGTTGCATTGGGCATAGGAGGGGGTTCTTAGGGGTGACGCAACCCCCCTGTTAGGGGGTTTTAGGGGGGCGGTAACCCCCATGCAAGGGCTTCAGGGCAACACCACGATAATTTTTTTTTGGATCCTATATTATGTGGGCAGACCTACCTATGATCTTGTGCATGGGTTTTACACATGGTTTTGGGCATGATGATTTTATATATATCATTTAAGTGTTTTAAAAGTTTTTTTCAAGATATTGATTTTTTTCATTAAAAATATAATGTAATTATAATAATATAATCACATTAAACCAAAAAAATTAGTTAAACTATACCATATATATTTTTCATAAATAATTCTAATTTATTTTATTTTTAATTAATTAAATTTATTTAACTTATGCAAAATTGTGTAAAAATAAAAACTAACCTAGAAAACTTTCTTGAATTGATTTAACTTATGTAAAATTAGGTAAAAATTAAAAACTAACATTGAAAACTTTCTTTGTTTAGTGAGAACAATAGGATATGTAAAATTAGGTAAAAACTAAAAACTAACCTTGAAAACTTACTTTGTTTATTGAGAACAATAGGAATACTATATATATGTAAATTGAATTTATTTGTTCATTGAGAACAAAGAATAATATATATATGTAAATTGAGTTGATTAATTTGATGTAAAATTGTGTAATTTGTAATTTTAAATTAATTTAATATTTGGATGTTAAAAATTATAATTAAAAAAAAGTAGGTATAAAATAATTACAATTAATTTTGTTTTTAATTAATTGAATTAATTTAATTTAATTTAAAATTGCGTAAGTTGTAATTTTAATATTTAAATATTAAATATTACAATTTAGCAATAAAAAGTAAAAAATTATATTTGAAATATTTTCATGTTCAATTTAAATTTATTTAACTAATGTTTTTATTTCACAGTTATCTTGATCCATTATTTCATTAGAAACATATTGTGTTACAAATTATGAGCAACATTAAGTATAAAAATACATTAGAATGCAAAACACAACAATAAATAAGGACACCAGATTTTTAAGTGGAAACCCTATGTGGGATAAAACCACTACTGTTGTCTTCTTTATCTTCTTTCTTATTATAAAGAAAATATTTTACATCTTATACAAGCTAAAACTCTTACCAATACGTAGACTCCTACCTCCAGGAGGCTACAACCTCCAAGAATTCTCTAGCTCCAACTGGGAGGAAGTTACTACTCCCTGATCAAGTTTATTGGCTCCTACCATAAAGCAGCTCCTACTCCCTCACTGAAGGATCCAACCCTCAACATCTCTATGGACAACGTTTCAAAATTTTCATATTGGATCCACTTGTCTCAATCAACAATCAAAACCTTGTAGGCCACCTTTCATCAAATTTTCAAACTGAACCCACACCTAACAATATGCTCAAACCAAACACTAATCAAGATGAATAATTGAGTACCAACATATCAATCACTGAATACCAATTACACCTCTGAAACCATATCACTGATCAAAAACAATATACCAATGCAAACCATCTCAACCATACTATCAATACCTAGTCAACCAAGCCATAACATTGTCAAGCCATACCAGCCAAATCACCACTGTCAATTACCAAGTCTAATAAGATCTTATGCTCATCAAAATCTAATTGACCAACACTGTCAAATGCCTAGCCATATACTTAGTTCAAAAACAAATCTCATCCATCAACGTACTTAACAAGACATCATCCATCACATTCACTGTATCATAAAAAAGGAAAGCCCTCTTTGTTGTAAACACAATCTTTGAGTTTGCAACAATATCCAAACATTAAGATTAGTTCTTCATGCTTAAAGTATCAAAACTAATCATCCAAGCTTATCTCAAAAAGCTTTGCAACAAGGCATTCAATTCTCAACAATATCAAAATCATTTCTGAATATGGGACTGAATGCAAGCATCACAATAATATGCAACATCATTGTCAAGCATAATACCATCAACAATATATCTTAATTCATAGATCCATAACATTAATAACCATGCAAGACTTCACCATACAATTCTCATGGAAAAATAAACATTTATGGAACCCTCTACTTAATCAATGCCAAGTCACTATACTCAAATAAATCATCAACATATTCATCAAAGCCTTCTTTGTATATAGAACACAACTAAATCTTCCATACTCAGCCACTGTCAAACTCTTCTTTGCATAAACAAATAACTTAGACACATCACATTACCACCATGAAACATAAACTTATATAATTCATGAACCATCAAGCCACAAGGATCTCAATCAATTCAATAACTAAATACATCCTACATACATATGGAAATTCTCCATCAAACCCTAATGCAAGGACAATTCTTAGCAATAAACAAAGAACTTCAATAGAAGACATGTTGGGTGTGTGTTATATTATTTCCACGATCAGTCGCATGCGCGGGGGTTTCACGGGCGGGCGATAGCCCCCCTTGTTTGTTGCATTGGGCGTAGGAGGGGGTTCACAGGGGGGCGCATCCCCCCCTGTTAGGGGGTTTCATGGGGGCTGTAACCCACCTGCAAGGGGTTCGGGGCAACACCACGATATTTTTTTTTGGATCTTATATTATGTGGGCAGACCTACCTATGGTTTTGTGCATGGGTTTTGCACATGGTTTTGGGCATGATGGTTTTCTACCCATGATATTTTGTAGATCCAGTCAAGGGAACTATGGCTATGTTCTAATATAGTGTTAATGGGTTGAGGTTTATGAATACTTTGGCATGTATATATATGTATTGTAACATTGAAAGGAACATAAAAAAATAAATCAATCTAGTAATCTTGGTTTTGAGATTTAGGGTAAATCTCTATGTATTTTTTTTATATTCTTGTCACCGTTTATTGCCTGTTTTTAGAATTCGTTTACAGGTAATTTCTATACAAGGTTAAAACCTACATTTGGTATTGGATTTGTTTTGGCTTCAAGGGGATGCCTTTGCTATTGAGGGTTATTCTTGGGCCTATGGTAGACCCTATTCAGTGGGAGATCTGCGAGATTGATTCTTGCGGTGAAAGAAGATGGTAAGCAGTGGAAAGATAGAGATCGAGAAATTTAATAGTCAGAGTTTTGAGTTGTGGAAACTCAAGATGGAGGATCCACTGGTGGATAAATATTAGTGGATCGCAGTAGATCTAGGTACTAAACCAATGACAATGTTAGCAGAAGACTGGGTGAAGTTGGATTAGAAG
>Ga0181464_1000980_pt2 | contig 13247 bp, 9 predicted proteins | sample InSIn2gowninarea_FD_119074 | JGI IMG/M metagenome (GOLD analysis project Ga0181464, IMG submission 119074) | Clean room microbial communities from NASA Spacecraft Assembly Facility at Jet Propulsion Laboratory, Pasadena, California, USA -... ...
TTTTTTATTTTTTTTTTTTATTATTCAAGTCTTACATTTTATTTCTTGTTGAATGAGCTTGATAGTATAGAACACAATCATATAGAACCAGTGTTAGCTATTGGTATTTGGTATGCATATATTTTTCTAATTGTCTTGAAATAAAAAGACGCTCCTCGAGTTGATAATTAATATTCAAGTGATTAGTTGTTTTTATTAAGCAATTAATTTTCCTCAACACAAGGATTCCAATGAAGGATCACTTCAAATGAAACCGGAATCAACCCAACAAACCCTTCATATGCTTCGATATTGATTACAAAAGGTTGATCAATGCCTTGGGATAAATTTTAAAGCATATATAAAGTCCTCAAACTAGTGTGAGTTCCCTACGAAAATTGGATGCATCGAATCCGAAATACAAATATCACAGACCCTATTAATAATCATGGCTACATGGGAATTTTTGAGTTGATCATGAACAACCAAGATCCAAACAATTGTTCACCCAAAATACTTCGACCTTCTTCATGTGTGCAGTGATGATGCATGGATAATCCAATAATGGAGTAGGTGTTGTAACATCATTCAACACTCTTGTAGACCTGATGCTCTTTTATGGCCCTGGGTAGTCCCTTTTCCCATGTTGACTTGACTTTATACTAAAAAACAGTACTTCAAAATACATACACGACCCTTTTCATTCAAAAATGCATACATAGGCTGGTCCCATAATATTATACCATTGTATACTTTTTAAAATATGAAAAAATAAAATAAAATGTTATTTTTTGGTTAGGACTTATAGGTTTTACCAAGAACCAATTTGAGGTGGTATTTATACACCCCTCTTCGAACATCAAAAAGAAATAAATATTTTCTTATACTTGATAATTACTAGTGATGTTATTGATTTCTTATTAGGTTTATTTTATATCTTCTTTATTTTAGTTCATCAAGCAATTACCAAAGAAATAGCATATAAATAATGGACACCATATGTAGTCTCACAGCTAGGGAAAACCCAATCAGTAATTCTTCCTTCAATAGTTTTCGGGAGATATTCCAAGACTGATGACCTTGACACAAATTATCCTCCACACCAAGTCAGCCTTCTTCCTTACTTGTAGATGATCATTCTTAACTTAGCAGCAATAGAAATGGAAGCACTTTCTTTGACCCAGCAACTTCGACCTCCCCTTAGAGACTTTGATCTTCACTGAAATACTTTGATCTTCACTTAGAACCTTCGATCTTGGCCCAATACAGCTTCTAGAGGTGGCAACTACCAGCACCAGCAACTTCGACTTCTACTAGTATCAACTTCACACAGAAAGTAGCTATGAAATCAACAAGAGAACTTCAATCCTCGAAACTTGAGCATAAGAGAGAGAGATATATTTGCACCAAAGGTTCAATTTTCCCTTTTTCTTTCTCCTATACCAAACTCGCACTTCCTTCTCCTCCTTCTTCTACTTCGCACTTCTTTCAGCTTCAAGAGATGTCAAACTTGATTGTGTGTGAGTGTGCTTCAAATGGAATTCAAATTGCTCTATGTATCGTCCATTGGTGAGCTTGAATAGCTCTCCTTGGGGCAGACTTGATCATCTTAAAGTTGACTTGGTGTGGAGACAAAATAATTCATATTTGACTCAATACTTAACCTTTTTACATGATTCAAAAGCCCAAGAAGGGTCTCTTTAAAAGTACAATGATTCTGTTGACTCAGAATAAATCCTAGAAGTCCTCAATGAGGACTTTGACCTAAAACATGGTGACCAAACAATTAAACCCATGCTTTAATAAGTCACAATAATAATAATAATAATAATTTTATTTATTATTTTGACAAGTACATTACAAGATGACTCAAATACATTAAATGAAGACCAAACCTAGTTACAATTCCCAACACTCCCTCTTAACTAGGTAGGTATTCATCATATACAAGTACAAGGAATATCTCAACTATATGAACCATGAAGAACTTTAGGCACCGCAATGCCATGTACTAGATTCTTGACCAGGGCAATGTATCCATTGGTCCCTCAACAATTTAGGCAATGTAATGCCATGGATTAGATTCTTGACCAGGGAAATATATTCAGGTGGGACTAAGATGGACTTAAGCTTTTAGCCTATCTAGGTACCATCGGGCTTATTTTCTAACCATCAACCCAAAGATCCAGGTGTGTATCAAAAAATAGAGCTCTATAATCAACACCACCTTTTCCAACTTTAGGACCTAGACATCAACATGAAGTGTTGGCGAGATGTTATCCTAGGCAATGCTTCACTCATAAAGCCTCAACACTCCTTGATCTGGCAGATCAAGGATAACCAATCTCTCACAATCAAACTTATTGGTAACATGCATGCTATCAAAACCCTTCAAGAGATTCACCTGTACAAACACAACCCCAATGAATAAAATATTTTCACATGTGCATAATCAATTACAAACCTTCGAGGTCAACTTGATGTTGCTTCTCAACTTTTCATAGTATGACTATCAATTGAATCTTTGACAGAAGATTCCTTAATCATACACTTTCCTTTCCTACTCCACATGCAGCAACATATCCTTCAAAATTCATTCTCCAATCAAAACTTATTCTATGCCCTCCATCTCAACCAGGGAGATTCTGTTTATCTAGGCTCCATCTTAATCTTAGGGAGATGTCTCTTATTCAGGCTCCCTCTTAACCCAAGGAGATCAACTTATTTTCTTTGACATCAAAGAATTTTTTTTGGCTTCCAATAATTTCATCAGAATTATCATAATCCACATCATGCTTATCATATCAGTGAACATATTCACCATATTAAAGATTGTGATACAACTTACATAGAAAGTACAACCAAATCTATAGAAGCATGAAGTTAGCCATATCAAAATTACGGAAGCATTTCAACCTTATATATATCAAATACCAAAACTTAATTGCAAACAAGAGACATATACTCTTCAACATCTTCCTAGGGACTTTGTCATAAACTCTAGACTACTTCATAACAACTTTCATTACATCTAGGGTTTCAATGTTTCTTCCAAAGGTATGACATACTCTCCTGCAACATAAACCTTAGAAACAACTCAAACAAATATAGATCTATAAGGCATCTAACAACTTTCAGAATTCATATGTTAGACTTTCCACTAGGGCTTCATACAAACTATATTTCATACAAGAGTATTAATCAATCAAAACCAATCACATCTCGGTCATCATCATGACCAACTTCTAGAAGGGTTAGTTGCAATCCCTAGATCTTCAATCAACTATCAATCACAACTAAAACTCAAATTTCAACAAACTTATGCAATTCTCAAATTATCACTTTGTCATCATACATCATAGATTTTTACTTCTACTAAGGTTTAACTCCAAAACCCTAGAATTTTATTTTCACAATCTCAACAAACATTATATAAATAGATATTACATTGTTATATCACACATATTAGAGAATTTAACTACTATTAGGGTTTAACTGCAAAACCTTATATTTCCAAATATCATCATCCTATACTCTCAGAATGTGTGTTGACCATCAATAACTAGGTCAACACACATTCCTAGGAATTAATTATCATGCATAATCTTATCATATGTGAGAAAACATTAATACATTAGACCTATACTAACCTAGACAAAGCTAGGGTTTTGACCAAATATACACATATATATACCTAGGGCTTCATTCCTAGGATCTTACTTTAAACACATAACAAAGGTTTTTCTTATAGGCTCAAACAAACCCTAAATATCTAGGGTTTCATAACTTTTCAAAGAAAACCCTACTATTCCAAAATTTCAAAGGTTTGAGATCTGATACAAACATCACTCAACCCTAACAAGTTAAGTTTTCATGATCATATTGAAATCCCATATATGATATCATCAACAAGAACTTCAAATAGAATTTCAAAATAACCCTAAGCAGGTTAGGTTTTCACACATTGTCAGCATACCCTTAGGTTAGGGTTTTCTAGAGAACTTGTCTAGGGTTCTATAAAATCAGTTAGAATATGAGTGGGGTAGATTTATCAATTGATGAATCACCCAAAACAATAATCAATATGATTCAATATAACTAGACACAACAATGTTAGTAATATATTTTCAAATGAATATTTACTATAAAGAAGCCAATGTTTTAAATCATACCTTTGTTCTTTGACAAACATTTTCTTGAGACGTCCTCTTTCCTGTTCTTTGAGAATATAGCAAAATTTTTCCTAATCAAGACAATAGAGGGAGAATGGTGATTATTATTTAATATAATCAAAACTTAAATGAGTATATGAAACCAAAGACTAAAAGGAAATGAGATACTTATCTTTGGGAGTTGTTGGGCGCTCCCTCCAAAGCTTGAGGGATACCTATAAACTTATAAAAACAAAAGAGAATGTCTATTCCAAAAACATGTTAAAACATATAAACTCTAAAACATCAAAAATATAAAATAGAATATTGAATATTAAAAGCAAAAGACTTAATAGTGTAAGCCCCTTATATCAAATTATTCAGGTTTGACTTTCTTTGGGTCTCCTTCTTCAGCAATGTTAGCATGATCTGTCTCTCTTTTATTATTGTTTGGATTGTTGGGAAAATCACTTTTGTAGTGACCTTTCTTCTGACACTTATAGCATTATACCTTGGACATGTCTACTTTTTTGGTCCTTTCGATTTCTTTCCTTTATGTTGAGAAATGTAGGCATTTGATACTCCTTCAGGATTGGAAACTAGGGAGATCCTCAATTCTTCTTAACTGTAGCCAGTCCATAGTTTTTCAAAATTGGGAGCTTCCTTCCAAATCTTAAGTCTTGCAACAAATGCACCCAAGTAGGTGGCAATCCTAATAGATAAGTGATCATGATTTCTTTGTCTGGAACAATTTCATCAATGTCCAAAAGAACATTTATGATTCTTTCTATATTTAAAAAGAAGGAGACCAATGTATCTTCATTAGTCATCTTTGTGGTCCTTAGTTCATTCTTCAAGCTTGTTGTTTGACCAAGGTTCTTAATAGTGAATAGATTTGACAAGGCTTATACATTTCATAAGCATGGTTGATGTTGGCTATAAATGGGATAAGATTGTCCTTTATTCCTTCTACCATTAGAGGCATGCCCAACAATTCTAATTCTCTAAATTTACTTTGTCATCATCACTGGAGTCATCTGTAGGCATATTTACTTTTCCTTTGACCAATTCAAGTACTTTGTTCTTTTCAAGGATGAGGTAAATCCTCTTCTTCCATGATCTGTAATTTCAGTCTCCTTCAATTTTGTTCTCTCCCTTGATTGTGTTAGACATCTTCATTGAATATAGTGAACTTATTCCCTGAAATAACCATTTTGAATGGTTCCTTGATCAAGTGCTTGAGACTGCATTTTTCTTATTTCTTCACCAAAGCTCTGATACCATGTTAGAAAATAAGAAAGGAAAAAAAAAAAATTCTTATACTTGATAATTAATTGTGATTTTCTTGACTTCTTATTAGGTTTATTTTATATATTACTTTTAGTTCATCAGGCAATTACCAAAGCAATAGCATATAAAAAATTGACACTAGATGTAGGCTCACAACCAGGGAAAAACCCCTCTCTAGGGGAAAACCCAATCGGTAATTCTTTCTTCAATAATTTTTCGTAGATATTCCAAGACTCTTGATCTTGACACAAATTATCCTCCACACCAATTCAACATTCTTCCTTATTTACAAATGATCCTTCTTGATATATCAGTAGCAGTAATAGTGGTAGCACTTTCTTTGACCCAACAACTTTGACCTTCCCTTAGATACTTTGATCTTCACTGGAAGACTTCTATCTTCACTCAAAACCTTCGATCTTGGACCAATACATATTTTGGAGGTGGCAGCTTCCAGCACCAGCAACTTTGACTTCTACTAGAAGCAACTTCACATGACAACTGACTATAACATCAACAAGAGAACTTTGATATTGCAAAATAGGGCACAAGAGAGAGAGTTGCATTAAAGGTTTGATTTTCCCCTTTTCTTTCTCCTAGAACAAACTCGCACTTCCTTCTCCTCTTTATGCTACTTTACACTTCTTCTGGCTTCAAGATATATTGAACTTGCTTGTGTGTGACTGTGCTCCAAATGGAATTCAAACTACTCTATTTATAGTCCTTTGCTGAGCTCAAATAATCCTCCTTGAGGCTGACTTGGTGTGGAGACAACATAATTCATATTTTAATCAATACTTAACCTTTTCACATGATTCAAAATCCCAAGAAGGGTCTCTTTAAAAGTAAAATGACTTTATTAACTCAAAATAAATCCTAGAAGTCCTCAATCGGGACTTTGACCTAAAACATGGTGACCCAAGCATGAAACCCATGCTTTAATAAGTCACAATAATAATAATAATAATTCTTTTCTTTATTCTTTTGACAAATACATTACAAGATTACTCAAATACATTAAATGAATACCAAACCTAGTTACATTTTCCAACAACCCCTTGGATAGGCCTAATTACAATGAGAGAATAAGGATATCAACATTATACTCTATTTCTCCCATATCAAGTCTACTTTTCTCATGCCTCCTGCATTCCCAGTCTCTAGGAAAGCCTAGTTTCCTTTGCAGAGATGCTCAGCATCCTTATCTATCATTTTCTTCCACCTATTATAGAATTTGCCTTTGTGTCTCACGTTGCACAGATCTAAAGGAAAGCTTCATCGATGCCTTTGGCCTGGATCAGGTAGTATCTATCTTGTACTTATTGTCGTTAATCAATAAAGAAGCTCATGTCATGTTCCCGATATATGTTTCCATCTCATGAATAATACTCTAAATAATTATATATGATGATCTAACATATTATTATGTATGCACATTGAATTATCTATTATGTATATGATGATCTAACATATTATTATGTATGCACATAGAATTATCTATTATGTATATGCTTCTATGATTAATTTGCAGGTATACACATCTTGGAGGAAGGAGATGGTTTGGACCCTATAGAAACATCTTCAAATGTAGGACCTTTAGGTATGTCTCCAAATCCAAGTTTGATAATTCAAATGTTTGGCATGCTTGATTGAGTGTTCTTTGTTGATTATCTTATCTTGCTCTATTGAGGCTTTCAAATCTTTACTTATGGAACTTTTTCCACCAGTAGAATTGTTGACTCCACTGCAGAATACCATCAAGTATTTCCTAGAATGGTTGTTTTTCTTTGACCTAGGTTTATCTTGTTGTTTCTTGGTTTTTTCCAACTTTCTTGAGTCTCAGGTGATTTGTTCATTCAGCTTAATCTTTTAAATATGATCTTTCTTTTTATTTTTTCCTTAGTTTTCCATTTATACATGTTTTTTCTCATGGACAGTCACATATATACACAGTTTCTTCCAAATAAACCTACGTATACACGGGTTTCTTCATATACATTCATGTATACATGTGGAATTATATCTAAATATTCACGTATAGATTTGAAAAATGAAAATTTTCATTTTTGGCTTTTGCTCACGTTTTGACCAAGTTTATTTATGTTTTCCTGATGTTTACGAATCTTAGAAACACCTTGATGTTTGTCTTTGTTGGTGTCTTTCATATTGTTTGATAAATTCTTATGTCAACCTACGGTTGCAGTTTTTGAAGATTGTTGTGTTTGAAGTTAGGTTCCATATCTTCTTTGTGAAGTATCTGGTTGTGTTTTTGCTCTAGAATAGGTCTTGTTGCTCTTAAACGTGTTGATAACCCAGTGTTTGATTTGCTTCTTTTATGACTTAGAAGTTATCTACTTTTTGCTCTCTCTTTCTTGTTTTTGAAATGGGATTGTTATTATTGGATGAATGATAGATTTTAGTTCCCTAGAGTCTTTCATATTTTCAGAGTCTTTTGCATCTTGCTGGACAAATCCTTGAAGTGATTAAGTCTCTCATTTGCAGTTGTCTTTTATCATTGTGACTATTTATGACTAGTTGGATTTGATTCTTCTTCGTGCCTTTAGTTTTCATATATTTGTTTGTTTTCCCTTTCTAAACTTTTTGGTTATTTAAATCTTTAAAAGAAAAAGAAAAAAAAAAACTTTTTGTTTCTTTTATTTTGTTTTTGGCATTGTATTCTTTTGGGTTTTTCGAAAATGTGTGAATTCTTGTTATAAGGTTAAGAGTCTTTTTGTTTTGAGGATGTTTTTCTTTTGGGATTTTCTTCTCCTTGCTTGTTGATTTGACCTTTTCCTTTGTGATCACATTTTTTCATCTTGAGCCTTTCTTTGAATCTTGCATTTACATTCTAGTTTGCATTAGGTTAGATAGTCCTTTTGATGCTTTGAATGTGTGAGTTCTTAATTGAAAAAGAAAAAGAGTTTTTTTTTCTTTCTTAGGTTTCTCGTAGAAGCCTTGTAGAAATCTCTTTCATTGAAGAAAAAGAAGTGTTGCATTCTCATGTAGCCTAGGTTTTATATTGATTTATTTTGTGTCAAAACATCATCAGCTACACTTCTGCTTCCCTTGTCTTAAATAAAAACCAACTAAAATGAGTGCTTAAAATTAAAATGAACTAATTTTTTTTTCATAGAAACATCAACTAGTATAAGGAATTTAGGGCCTTGGAATAGGTGTGTGGAGAGTAAACTCTCCAAGGCCATTTAAACTGAAAGTATAGAAGTTTATTAATGAGTGGAAATCTAGTGTTGTTAATTTTTTCGGAAAATCTCCTCTAACATAGGAGCCAAGCACAAGGATGTATGAAGATAAGGAAAGAGAGATAACACCTCTCTTACTTGTTGGATCATGCACCCACGATTATTCTTCCTGGCTTCTGATCATGAACTATTGACCTTAGTTGCCTTTCCTAGGGACCACATAGTTGACTGCTGGGGGGAATGCCCGTGTTAACTGAGGAAGATGTTTCATCACTTTCATAGTACTTCTGGAGGGTTCTCTTGAGAAGTTTGGGTACTTGCATCAGCAAAGGCCATTGTCTGGAGGTTAGAGTAACTATTTTTTATACCTTAGTTGGTAGGCTTGATCTCTCATCATCACAAACTACCATCGGGAGTTCCTTATCTTTGCTTTCTTGTATTTTGGTGTTTGGTTCTAATCAACTAGAGCGGAAATACTTGGAAGTTGTTTGCTTTGTTGTATATTTAGGATTTTTTTCTTTTAGAAAGTTCTTTGTCTTCCTAGCTTGCCATAGGTGATTTGAGTCTTTAATTTTTCTTTGTATATAAAGATGTTTGATTAACGAGTTCATCAATCTAGAAGGCTTTGTGGGCTTTCACCTGTGAGTGTTGAGCCTTCACCTAGAAGGTGTAGGATTAATTCAGCTAGATCTTTTGAACCAGTACTAGCTATCACGACAGAGACAAATCCTTCTCTCAGGTCTCTTATTTCACAAGGTGAACCTAGTCTAGTCCATAATTTGGGCAGAAACACTCCTCTACTCGCTAGAGTACTCTTCTAATCGTAAGAAGAAGTAGAAATTGAAGGCATTTATGAGTCCCATATGAATCATATAGAACCTTTTCCTTCTCATCTTCCTTACATTGTATTGTATGTGGGTACTTGGACTCATAGGTTAGCTAGCCCTATTCACTCTCCTCCTTTCTTATTAATTTCCAATGTTAGTGGCACATTATGGCCTTAGATACGGTTAGTGTAAATACTCCTTCTTTAGCTATAGGAGAAGATGATATTTATATCTCTACTATTACACCTAGTATGGTAGTTGTTGGCTCTATCTCCATATCGGGTTTGAGTGGGGGCACCCAACCTTCTGCTCCTTTCACTAGTGCTTATCCCTTTGGAATGCCATCTAGTGGGATTCCTTTAGTTTCATCAACCTTACCTGCTTTTGATTTCATATCTATGACTCTGATGGCTATTGGTTTTTCATCCTTACAAGATTTTGTATGTGGAAGTGGATGTGTTCCTCCTTCGAATCCATAATTGAATGTAGAGTCAATGCCTTTCTCTAGCCATGCTCAAAACATTAATCCTTTTCAAGGGAGTTAGGGCTTGGTTCTATTAGTGGTTTTGGTTCGGGGAATATATCTTATTTATTTGTTCAGCAAGGGAGTATGCCCTTCCCTACTATTGGTACTTCATAGTTTTTTCCTCCTTTGGCTAATGCTTAGAATCCTTACCATGGGCTCTCCCCTTCATATAATGTTCCATCGGAAGGAATTTTTCCTATGACTGGTAATCCTAGAGTAGGAGTGGATACCCTTCATATACCCTTGACTACAAGGTTTTCCTTATAGTTCAGTTGCTTCTATGATTAATTCTTGACAGCTTGGTGCCTCCCAAAATCCAAGATACTATTTTTCAATGTTGGGAATTCCACTCTTGGAGCTTCAAATTTTGCATTCTCTCCATGCTTATTATTCTTGAAAACTCTTAATTTTCCAGATATTTCAAAATTTACTAATGATCCAACATATTACAACTCAGCTTGGCCTCCGGTCCCTACTAAACTTTCGTTTGATATATCAAAATTTGAAGGAAAGTCTTGTGAGGACCCAGCAGACCATGTAACCACTTTCCACTTATGGTGCTCTTCAAACTCCCTGATTGATGATTCAATTAGGTTGAGACTCTTTTAACGCACCTTAACTAGAAATGTGAAAAAATGGTTTATTGAATTAAAGGGTGGGTCATTTTATACGTTTGGTGAGTTGGTTACAATGTTTCTCAACCATCTTCAATTGATTGTCTGTTATGATGTTGTAACTGAACTTCCAGCCAATTTTGAGCAGGACAAGGCTATCCATATTTCTGACCACATTAGAGAGTGGCACATAAGAAAGATATTGATCAAGGCCTATATCCCTAATGATTTTATTCTAGAATGGTTTTTTAAATCATTACAGTTGAAGGTATCTAAGGATGTGTCACTTTTAAGAGTACTCACGAAAGAATAGACTATCTTTAGAGCCCAGCAATTAGAGCTTATTTATTTCCAGTATGGAGTCCTTTATAAGCTCTTATTTGATGCTCCTAGATCAAAAATTGATCTTGAGAAACCAAAACTAGGCCCCCACGCTGATGAGGTTGTAGGATCGATTTTTAGTAATACAGCTAGCTTTTTAAATTAATACAATAGTTTGCATTACAATCTACTCCTGTGACACATACTACGATACAATGTCTCCTCCTTTTCAACCCTTAATGGTTAATGTTGTTCAGTACTCAAATCCAAATGGAAATCAACAATCCAATGGGAAGAATAAAGGGCATGGGAAGAAGAAAGATAAGGGAGGTAAGGGGAATGTGAATAAACATAGTGAAGAAACTAGCGCAGGTAAGAAGGAGTCTAAAAATAAATTTAAATTCCCATGCAAGTTACTCAGTGGGGATAATCTTACTCATATTTTCCCCAAGATTCAAGATGATCACTTCTTTTTATCCCAACAAGTTTCTTCTACTTCCTAAGTTGTGTTTACTAATCCTTTTCCCCAATGGCAGCAATTACTTACTGACGTGAATGCTAATACTAGAGCCCCGACTAAGGGAAACCAAGAAGGGGAATATGCATCGAATGTGTATATGGTTAAGTCTCATGTTAATATTTCAATTAGAGCTCATGATTATGGAGAGACAGAACCTTCTAAGGCTAAGAATGCTTATGATACTCAAGAACCTCTTCATATAGAGATGTTCACAGTTGAACCTATACCTCAAATGTCGAAAGGATCCTCAAAATGATTGAGTTATAATCCACATGCTAGGGCTACTCAGAACTATTCCATTTTTGAAGATTTAGTTTAGAACCCCTATGTTATGTCAGTGTTAGAGGTACTTTAGTTGTGTCCTGTACAAAGGAGTTCTTTGCTCACTATGATTGGAGCAGTTGACTTCAAAAACTATCTAGTGATTACATTTGATATGTCAAATGTTAAAACGAGACTCCCTTATCATATGGCTTTCCAAATTGAATTTATCTATCGTAAGAAGACCATATTTCAAACCATAGTTGATGAAGGGGCTTCCATATGTGTCATGTCTATGTCATGTTGGAAAGTTATTAGGTCCCTTGAAGTTGTTCCCTCTCCTACTCTCTTAACTGCATTTGATGGTCACTCTCATAAGACTCATGGGATTCTACCTTCCCTCCCTATTTGTGTATGGGGTAAGGTTGTTAACATGGAAGTAAAGAGATTCAATGCTAATTTTTATTATAATCTTTTGTTGGGTCTGAATTGGGATTATGCAATGGATGCCATAGTCACATCTTTATTCTGCATCCTATGTTTTCCTTGTGAAGGGATAATTTTTACGATTGATCAATTAGCCTATTCTCCCAATGACCCTATTGCATATGCTAATTCCATTGTCCCCTTGGTGAATAATACCAAGTAGCCTATTGAGAATTTAGGAGTTGGAATGTATTCCTCATTGATGGGTACTTTTGATCTTCCACCACCTGTTTCTCATGTTAATGCCATTTCATCCTCCAGGATGGTCCCTAGACAATGTTCTTTTAGAATTCATTATTTTTTGGATCCTTAGCCCTTTCCCCCTCCTATAGCCACATTAGAAGAATGGACAGTGGGTGGAATGGCATCTTATATCTGCAAATAGGAATTTCATATCAAAGTATTGTTAATTTTTCATACTCTCATCCCACCCGTGTCTCAACAGAGGATGTGGATGATGATGTAGCGTCGGTCTGGATAATTGATTCCACTTTGACTAAGAATTTCCTTGATATTTTCTTACCATCTGAAGAGGTAATTCTAGAAGAAATGACTTTTATAGAGAGACCGTGGGATGATTTGCATCATCGGTCCTATTTTCTCCCTAACTTTCATAAAGTCAAATCATGTTTGTATAGTCCTCTTTCTCATGGAAGTGTTCATAAAATTTTAAGCCCTTTGGCTCCAACACATATTTTTTCCAAAGGTAACATGGCTAATATTTCCAAAATTATTCCAGTGAACATTTCCAAGAATCCCTACATTGTCAAGAATATCTTCATCGGAGTTGATTGTTCCACTGAAGAAATTAAAATTTACACCGATCCTTTAAAGAGTCTAGAGATATATTCGCTTGGTCTTATGAGGAAATGCCTGAGATTGATCCTATTATAGTTCAGCATGAGAACAAGACTTAAAAAAACTCAAAGTCTATGCATCAAAAGATTTGATTGGTCAACCCCAACAAAAGATTATAATAAAAATTAGCATTGAATCTCTTTACTTCCATGTTAACAACCTTACCCCATACACAAATAGGGAGGGAAGGTAGAATCCCATGAGTCTTATGAGA
>Ga0181464_1001082_pt1 | contig 13240 bp, 5 predicted proteins | sample InSIn2gowninarea_FD_119074 | JGI IMG/M metagenome (GOLD analysis project Ga0181464, IMG submission 119074) | Clean room microbial communities from NASA Spacecraft Assembly Facility at Jet Propulsion Laboratory, Pasadena, California, USA -... ...
AGTGCGAGATGCAAAGCCATCAAATGTGGTTTCTATTATTCGTAGAATTCTTCAAATATTGCAGATTCGGGCGCACATGAGGCCAGAGGAGGAATGAGCGGCTTTATGTAAGTGATGTGTTACAACATATTAAGCTTTCACTTTTAAGTTTTTCTAAACCGAAATGTTTATAATATTTTATAATGTATTTATTTTAATATTAAATTTATTATATATTTAATTTAATTTAATAAATGAAGAAAACATATACATTTCAATGAAAAATTACAATAATTAAAGTTCTAAAGAAATCAAACCCAAAATAACAATATTATAAACCATTCATATATGTATATATCTATTCAATAAAAATTAACAATAATCACATTTCAAAATAATTTCGAGGGATAAGTTTATTATCTTTTGTTTATTATTGTTATGATCAAGTTAAAATTGGAGCGAGGTTGTTGGTATTAGGCTAGCTTACAAGTATATTTACTTAAGCATAAAGTTATTCGAGATTTGAATCTGGATGGAAAAGATAATAACCATTCCACCCAACCACTCTAAAAAATCCCAATTAACATATAAAAAAATTTACTTAACTTTTTTAAAATTGTTTTTTAATTATATTAATTAAAATAGATTTATAAAATTTTATTTAAAATTAAGTCATGAAATTAGAATTAAAAAATATCATATTTAAATATCTAGATTAAAACACACACATATATACACGTCTTAAAATCATTTTTGCTAAGAATTTGTTTAATGGTTCAAGATGTAGGGGTATTTAGCAGGAGTGAAACCCTGCTCCTTGACAAGCCATTAAGTAGTTTTAGATGGTGTGGTTTTCCTTGCTCCCTAAGAATAATAGTAGTCCCACTACTAATTTGACAACTGAATTATGATAATTTTCTTATATATATATACATATATCACATAATAAACCATAATGCACACTATTAAGCTTGACTCTCAAAACCTGACCAAGGCTGACAAGATTGAACCCAGCCTAATGACAGAGGGCCAGCAGATTAATAGGGATCCGACCAATGGGGCTAAAGCCCAGGGTTTTCCCACTATATTAAAAGAAAGAAGAAAAAGAACTCGCTAGGGTAGAGTTCACCATTTTTATGATCGATAGTTAAAAATAAAATTTACAAAATAAAATAATCTGTCTTGCGTAGCCTGTCAAATTTGACGTTTTTCAGAGTTTCAAATCTATTTTATAGTTTCAAGGTAGATATTTTTACAGTTTTGTAATATTTTAACTTGTATTTGAAGAACAAATCACCCAATAACCAACAATTTACCCATCAAATTCCAACCTCCATACAACGAACACAAGACAGGATGGTGATGAATGCTCACTTTACCCCAAGTTTCTTTAACTGTCAGTCCATAACAAAGTCGCCTTCAGTGTTAGAATGGAATGTGCTACTATAAAGTGGCAGTGAAGCCTTGCTTTTACCCCAAGTTTTCATAACTGCCAGTCCGTAACAGTCTCGCATCGAATAGATTTGCACCTGCGCACAACACCGTTGAAGTACATAGACCCTGACGCCACTCACATGCACCACATGGACGACAGATTGCAGTTGACAACGTTGAATCTCTACACACCAACGATGTGCTACGCGTTACGTGTTAAATGATGGTGCCTACGCTTGGCACTTTTCAAGACTGAGGATCTGCATGGCAACTTTTGAAGGTGAAGGACATCACCTGATAGAATGAGAGAAGAGACAAAAACCCATTCCTGACACTGGATCATTTGCCCAACTGCACAAGTATGCAACCCTCTGAAAGGGTTATGGTTGATTCACATGCTTTCCTTCCAATTCACGGAAGGTACTGATAAAGATCATCTAGTGGTGCTGGTTCAGCCCATAAAATTCTTGGTAAAGCTTGTGGGCCAAGCCTTTGGCCACATCGTTCATACGGTAGTGAATTTGAAATACTATGGGCATAAAATCATGTAGCCAATATACAAATTTTAGGAAAGTGACATTATCCCCAACAATAGCACCATATTGTTATCTTTTAGATTTCACATAATATAAGTACAAACTTTTGGGAAACTCTTGGAATTCTTTAGGTATAAGTACAGTATCTTCTTTACACTTTAAGATAGTAACCTTTTTTCATAAGTGTCTTGTTTAAAATAAATTATTAAATTTATTCTGAAGATGAACCATATTACTAAGTTTGAATTCAGATATTAATATATTTATTATTATATATTCGAAAATATTTTAATTATATATATATAAAAGAATACAGTCAAAATACTACTTCGATAAATAAGTTTGTAATAGAAAAGGAAAATCAACAAATTATATCATAAATGAATATCATCAATTTAATCAACTATATTGATATATAAATAATTATATGATATGCTCATTAATATACCATGTCATCACTAACTCAAGATCAACCAAAACATAAAACAATCAATAAAGTAAAGAGATAACATTTTTCATTAAATGAGAGTGAGCAATAGCCTTAATCTTCATTAACAATATTTACGTCCATAGGTGTGGTCAGTTTCAGAATAAGTCTTCAGGAATTTCAATTCTTTAAAATATAACAAATAATGAATAGTTTAGATTTGGTAATTTGAGAATATTCTTATTCGTAGATATGATCCAACGAATAAAACCAAAAATTTTCAAATAGTTTTTCAGTTTTCTACTTGTCTTGATTTTACAAATTTTCAAATTTACACATAAACCATGTATTAGTTATTTAGCTAAAATGGTTTATGAAACATGCTTGAGGTTACAAAACATCTTTCCTCCCATCCCATCTTTGTCCAGATTATGAAACATGAAACGACTGCTTGTTCATATTCTCAAGACAAATGGTTTCATTTACTAATGTTCTTAGGTGTGGATCGTCCATGTTTGATTACTAATGTTCTTAGGCTTGGATCGGGGAGGTTTCACTTACTAATCTTCTCAAGTTTCAATCGCCCAAGTTTCATTTACTAATTTTCTCGGGTTTCAATCATCCAACTTTGACTAAGGTTGTACATTTATGAATGCAATGCTTGAGCCCCTGGTTTTGTTACAAGAGAGTTTGAGTTTACATCTAATTGTGAAAATTTGAAAGATTAAGATTTATTTATTAAATATTCTGGTTAAAATTTTGGTTGCATTATAAATTTTAAACTTGAGTTGATATCTAATGGTGAAAAATTGAAACGTTAATCTGTTGTAACACATCACTTACATAAAGCCGCTCATTCCTCCTCTGGCCTCATGTGCGCCCGAATCTGCAATATTTGAAGAATTCTACGAATAATAGAAACCACATTTGATGGCTTTGCATCTCGCACTAGGTATGTGTCTATTTTTGTGTCTTTACTTCACAGCCTAGAGCTGTCTATTTTGTGTGTTTCTTGGATTGTTAATTTCTCTCCTGTCGCTACCATTCTTTTCCAGCACGGGTTAGGGTTCTACCAAACTTCTGGGAGTTTGGACCCTTTTCTCACATGCATCCAAAGGCATTTGGCAAGGTAGGAAATTTATAGAGCTCTGCATTAAAATGATTTTTATTCTTTCTTTCCTTTTGGTACTCAACTCAATCGGTTCTAACCCGTATAGGTTAATAGGTAGAGAAAATGGATAGAAGTCGATGATTCCTCAAGTAAATATTTTTTTTTTTCATTGTGTTTCCAAGTTTTTTCGCTTTGCAGAGGAGATTATTCTATATCTTCTATTGGATTGTGAACCTTGTAGGTACTCGCTCGGTGACAACTCCTATCATTTGTTCTCTCATTGTGACTTTGGCTCCAAGTTCTTCTCTTAAATATATACTTCCATATCGCTTTCCAAGTTTCATAAGCTCTTTTTCGAGAAGAGGGTTTATAACGTTTTCCTGTAAATGAGGGGTTTTCCAACTTATATGTCATAGAGTGGCTGCTCTTTATAGTTAAATTGTGCTTCCATACATTTATTTTAGTAGGCATTGCTTTGGTCTCACATTTAGAGTGTCAAATTCATTTTCCCATTTTTGGACAATGCTATAGTACTATGATTCTTTTTTTTGTAACCCTTGATGGTTTGTTGAGGCTTTCTTTTGTCAGAAAGAAATTACACTAAAGTTGGATTTTCCTAAGTTCAATGTTTAGGTTTATTATATCGAATCTGAGTTCTTACAATACATTTGTCTAATTTTTCCATGGGATGGTTTACAACATAAATTATGTGTTTTCTTACTGTTATTGGTTATGTGGTGAAAATTTAATAGTTTTCCATGTTTATCATTAGCCGAAACCCTCTCATTTTCATATTCATTGATCGGGATTTTTGAAAGGTGTGCCTATAGTAACATAATTTTCATTTTTATTTAGTGTTTTTTGTATTATGTTGAACTGTATTTAATACTAGTGTTGCATATTACTTGCTAACCTATTCCATTTGTTGTACTTTGTCTGTTTCGACATCCAATTTGGCCACATAATAGTTAATTACTTTTATGTTTATAGCTATTTTAGTATATTCTCATGGGGACTAAGGATTGTTTTTAGATTTCTATTTATTTAATTTGGCCCATGTACTAGACCTCTACAAGATTGATAGTCATTTATAATTGGCTATGAGCACATAGTTTTTGTTTTAAATTCCACGTATTATAACTTATTCTTGTTTACTTTATGAGGAAATAGGAACTATACCCAGGTTGTTGACTTAGTCAACTTGGCTTGGGAACTAACCCTATGCCATTGCTAAAGTTAAAATAAGGAAACAATCCATTTACTTTCATTACCACCTATGTTATATTAAGTTAATCAGAATCACTAAGTTCTTTTCTTTATAACAGAGGAAAAACAAATAGGCCCAATTTCTTTACCAAATACGAACATCGATGCTCATTAATTAGCTACAGACATGTTTAGAAGTCAATACAAGAAGTGAAATTAAGCAATACTTATCTTTTTTCTCTGTTCATGTTTGATTATTTGGCAAACCACAAAATGACTGGGAAAACAATACACTTCCCAACCAACAAGATCAATCTTATCACCATGTTCCCCTTGAGCCTTCTTCACACCCAGAATAGTTCTAAAATAGTGATCAGTTCAAAATGATATTTCAATGACCATATGATCCCAACTAGACTTGGTCAAAATTTCAAAATTTCACAATGTAAGCATTCAAACCTCATATGGACTCCACAAGCCAACCAACACTAGAATCCTTTAGTAATAATAATGTTTTAGACTTTCATAGTGTTCTCCCCACCTTTCCCACCTCATGTTCATCATTACGCTCTTGGATTTATTTTTGGAAGTTTTATTTCCAATGAGGAACTTGGGAAGGTAACCGCCTATCCCATAATTATTCAGCTACTTTGGCTTGAGCCTCTCTAGCATTACTTCCCATTTATGATTTAATGATCATCACATTAACATTATCAAATTAGTAAATAAAAATATATGTTTATGTTGAATATTATTTTGGCATTTCTCATGGTCCACAAAGTAAAACAATGTCTTTCAATTCTATTAAACCAATATTTACAAGCTTACAAAGGGGTATTACATCTAACTAATAGATGGAATGAAAAATTTTCAAACAAATTCTTTTGGTCAATTTTCTTCAAAATCTGGTAGAGATTTTTAAATATCACAAGTTTAAATTTTTTAGTGCCTCAAGGGATTTTTAGGGTGTCAAATCCATTTATACATTGGAAAATGAATTTTAAACAATAAAAATTCACAATTTTACTACAAATTGCATTATCAAATTCTAGCAAAAAATCCATTTCATCTATTAGTTAGACTAGACCATTATGATTTATTAAAAATAAATAATATATTATTTAAATATATATACAAATAAAAGCTATGTAAGATTATTAACTATAAATATTCACTTCTACTTATACGTTACCATGGAGATTATTAACCTGTAAATAGAAGTTGTTATAATATCATGCTTTGAAACTAGGGCTTACTAATATCAAATTTTCAAAAAATAGTGAATTGTGTTTATGAGATTTTTTTATTAATTAATCAATTTAATTAAAAGGGTAGAAATGGCATAACTATTGTTGACAAAAATATCAAGCTTTTCTCTAGCATTACTACTAAGAATATTCTAAAATATATTGTGGAGGTCAAATCCTTACCCTCCATTTAATAATTATAGGTAATTAAAATAAAATTCTAGAAGCCCTATTTCAAAACAAACATGTTTGTCAATATAATTTAGTTATATAATATATTTCATTTTAAATTAAATTTGAAATATGATAAATATAAATATTTATTAAAATAATATAGGTGTTCAATGCTTGATGAGTCTAAGAACCAAAACAAAATATTAGATGTTATTGCCACATGGTCATGGAACTTGGGAATGGCTAATTTGAAAAGTAGAAATTATGAGCTTTCTATAAATAAGATATTGTACAAACCCCTCATTTTGTTGAAGGTTCCATATACCTTGCTAAAATAAGAAGAACACTTTTATGATGAATTTTATGATTATACAAATTGGAAAACCAAGTCCATAAAAACCACTAAGAACTTCACATTTTACTAAGTCTGTTGGCATGAAAGTCACTTAAATAAAACCTACATTTTACCAAGTCTATGGGTATGAAACCCACCAAAGAACCCATGCTTTGCAATGTCCATGGGCACTAAAAGCACAAAAAATGCATTCTTTTTCTAATTCTATCCGTCTACAACCCAGTATGAGGGGGATGTGTAAGTATGTCATGTCTCTAATAAAATAATAAAAAAAATAATGCCAACCCAAAACAAAACTGAAAATAACCATATAGGTAAAAAAACATAATACAATTCAATACAAAGAATTGAAAATCTTTCTCCAAAATATTTTAATATTTCCTTTACTTAAATATTTGTATAGTTTTGTAACCCAAATCTCGGGTTTTCATATAGGATCCTTGCATTCCAAATACTTAGGTATCCACTTAGTGTTGAACTCTCTTAGAACTTCATGCTAGAATGATCTTTTGGACCATATCCAATTGCAAATTCAATCCTAGTCACTATGGGCCCTTAATATTGATGTTCAGGTAGTTCTTGTTAAGGAAGTACTACAATCAATGTCGATCTATTAGTTGTCTAGTCTGGATGCTTTAAAATCCTCATGATCTAGCATGGTGGATATCTTTAAAAAAAAATTCCAGCAAGGGTCCCAGGAGGCAAAAAAATGGGCTCTCATCTCCTTGGAAAACATCACCAAACCTAAAATTGCAAGGGGTATTGCGCTCAGGGAACCATATATTCTGAATCAAGTTATGGGAACAAAAATCTATTGGAGATGGATATAGGGTGGGCAAGATGGGTGCAAAACCACATGGACTCAAAATATCAAATTCTCACCTTAGCAAAAGAATTATTAAGAATCCAAAATACCTTGAAAGGGTCCTCGATCTTGAAATTAGCCTCAACCAATAGAGATATTATACAATCTCATACCTTTTCAAAAATTCGAGATGGAAGACGATCTCTTTTTTGGCAAGACTCCTAGAAACAAAGAGAAAAACTCTTCAAACGGTAGGATCTAGCATATCTGTTTCTCTATAGAAATAGTCAAAACTCCATACTAGTCGATTTATACTAAAAACACTCTTTGAACAAAACCTGGCATCAATGGGAAGAGAAATAGGATTGGCCTGACCCCACGAATTTTGATCCATGGAATTTGTTGGATAGAGAACTGCAACCGAGAAAGCTAGGCATCATTGAAGGGCCTTGTATTCTTAGGTGTGTCTACACAACCAAAGGAATGGTTTCATAAAATAAGACTATAGATTAGCCGCTAAAGAGCCTCAAGATCATGGAAACCCCATATGGAGGAAAATTTGGATGGGAAAATTCTAGCCCAAAGTAACATACCTCCTCTGATTGGTGTGTCGGTGTGAGATTCTCACTTGGGATCAACTCCAAAAAAGTGGGGTCCAAGGGCCTTCATTATGCATTATGTGTGAATGTAATAATGAGTATATGGAACAAATTCTAAGCTTGTGCCCCTTTGCAAACCAAATATGGTGAAGTATGAACAATTGTTTTGGCATTTGGATCACGATATTACTAGTATAGAATCCTGTTTTGAAATGTGGATGAATGACATATTTTCTAACCTTGTCTTGAACAGACCTTGGTACACTAGCCTAGGTTTCCTTTTGTGAGAAATTTGGCAAGAAAGGAATCAAATGGTTTTCAAAAACCATCTCCTCTCTCTGTTGGAAGTATGGGATGGGGTTATCCAAAACATAAGAGAAACAATTCTAGCCAAGAAATGGCACCTAAGCGATTGGCAGGTCGTACCTCACAAAGCTCGAATCCTAACAACCCTAAATCTTGAACCTCAAATTCTTGCTCCACCATCGTGGAATCTCTTAGTATCCCCTAGATCATCTCCATAAAAAATTTCAACCCCTCCTACAGGTTTCCTCAAGCTTAATTTTGATGGGGCCTCCAAAGGTAACCCTGGCAATGCAGATCTTAATGGTCCTTTCAGATAGTGCAAGGGTCAGGTTCTGCACATCTATGTAGCTGATTGTGGCTATGAAAGTCATGATGAGGCTAAATTAGATGCGATAAAAAACAATCTCCTCATTGCAAGCAAGAAGGATTTAGAAAGTTGGTGGTGGAAAGAGACTCTAATTTGGTAACTGAGGTACTCAAAAAGATAAACCATGGTACCAATTGGGAGAATCTTAGTAAGAGTTGGAGGATGGCGTATTTTCTTTAGGATATAAGTGTTCTTCTCCCGTGTTTTGATTATATTATTCCCTTGCATGTGGTCAACATGGGTAATAAGGTTGCTGACTTTTTGGCTAACTGGTGATGCTTAGATATGGATACAACCTCGATGCCCCTTTGATGGATAACCATCTTGAAGACTTGGAACCATTTGTCTTGATTCTAGATCATAATAGCCAACATAACCAGGACCATGCTAAAGAAAATAATCAATATCCCCTATCAGGGTGTGTGCCAGCTCATAGCCGCTCTTGGGACACTTGCTAAAGGTTACAATATGGGAGGTAGTGTGGAAGGGAGGCTCCCTCTAGTACATTGTATTTGCGAATAGGTTGGTGAGGAGGTAGGTCACATGGGAGAGTTTAAGGTGGGAGTAAATCATCATTGCTCATTTAACCACTAGTGGTGAAGCCATGCAACCCATTCCCTGCACTCTGTCTATGGTATAGTGTGGTTTCAAGCATCAAGAAAATGTTTTTGGGTCTCATTCTGGTGGAAAGCTTGGTAGGGAGGCTTTGTGTGTTGGTGAACAACAAATTTGGATTCATGGCATTGGTAACTGGGTATGTTCTGTTTCTTTTGACCCCTCCCTACTCACATCATACTATAATTGTGAATGTTTCATGAAAGGTAGTCAAGCCCTCCTCCAATTGGATGACTGTGTGACTTGGAATTTCCTATTCATTAGGCGAGAATGTTTGTGTGGCTAAACATTATCTTGCATCTATTGTTTTTGTGTTGGTTTCCATCTTATACGATATTTTACTACTTCGAATGGGAATGTATGGAAAAATTTAGGTTACTTGTCTTTTCTAGAAGGAATAGTCACCTTATGGGAATCGTTGTTTATGTGTTTGCATAGAGTGGCTTTCCAAAATCTCCTTTATCTTGTTGCTTCTAGTTTTATATTCTTTTGGTGTGTTTCTATATGGGAATTGACTTGAGGAGTCATTCTGTAGCTCTTCCCTTTTGTGGAGACAGAACATCCCTAGATTCTTTCTATCACGAGAGATGTCTGAGCATAAGGTGCCAGTGATTGGAGAAAAGTGACTTTGGTGGTCGGCCCTCTCAACCTATTATGATCTTATATGACCTGGGATTAATGTCATTTACTTCCTACTCTTATCATTTGTATACGTGTAAATTCTAATTAATTTGGGAGCCCACTAGTCCGTGTTTGATCGGTGGCTTGGTTTGTTTGGGTAGAAGAGTATATTGTGGTGAAGTGGTGGTTGTTAGACATGGCTTGGCGATCTTCAAATGTTGGTCCAACGGGAGCTAGGGGTTGAGGACACACTAGAGAGGATGGGCACTGGGATGAGTGAGGAGCCCCCTCATCGCAACCACCAAGGCGCGGTGGTCAAAAGAATCGATGCCCAACATATCAATTTGCGGACTGAAGAATATAATACATGTCCTCCTTAGAAGGTGAGGCAGATGATTGTGTCTTGGGTGGCATACCTTAACCAACAGGCTGAGCATGAAGTGTAGATGGAGGATTTTACATTTATTGTCCCCTGACCTAAGCCATACATGAGGCGAGCTCACTCAGTATAAGCAGACAATGCATATTTATTGGCTAATGAAGAGTATAGTAGCTCAAGATATTATGAACTCTACAGGTTCCATAAAACTTGACCCCAGCTTCGAGGAAATTTAGAAATAATTGAAACTTATCCAATTTCAATGTAGCCAGTAAAAGTTGTTCAATCCCATTTGAATATTTATGAAATTTGGGTTTCTAATAAGGGGCTAACCAGAACTGCTACTCTAATTTTTTGACTTTAGATATGTAGAAAACAAACATTATGTTTGGACAATACCTGCTACTCATCGACTGGAATTTTTAATTTTTTTTCATAGACTTTAGATTCGGAGAAAACGGGCATTTAAATAATGTTTGAACAACGCCTGCTCATCTGCTGCACAAGAAGTGAGCATGGCCCCCACGTCTGGTATTTTTATCGCTATTTTTATGATAAAAGTGGTACTTTTATCGTCTGCATGACCGCCACATCCGTTCAAATGTATTAATTTAAAAATATATTAGCTTAAATTATAATTGATTTAAAAAATTATATATTAATATAAATATATTATTATTTTAATTATTTAAAGTTCAAAATATAAATGATAAAATTATATTTAGATAGTTTTAATTTTATTATTTATATTTAAATATTAACTAAAATAATAATATTTAATTATTAAAATTTTAAATTATATTGTTAAAAAAATGGGTGGAAAACTGTATGTTATGATTATGGATTTGCCTAACACATAATGTTCAAAAAAATTTAATCAAAATTATTTTATTGACTATAAAAATATTAATTTTTTAATTTTTTAATTATAATATAAATATAATTTATTTTAACAAAATAAGAAATATTTTAAAAATTAATATCATTAATAATAATATTTTCTATTCTATAAAATATTATTTTGTTAATTACAAATAAAATAATAAATTTGAATTTTTGAAATTCAAAATTTTTCTATTAAGAAATAATTATGTAATTGAAAAACACAAATAAATAGTAACTTATTATTTTAAATATGGTAAGTTTTCTCTAGGATTGGAGCATAAGAAATCTAAAGACCTAATCATCAGATTACATGTGGACCATAAAACTTTTAAAGAAGTAACCATCAAACCACATTCTTAACATTACCTAAAATAATGTGGAATCGAGAAATGACAAAGTCATAGTTCTAAACCTGATCTTAGATGGTCACTGGTTAGATGGAATGCGCAGTGCTTAAAAATTAGACATGCATACAGTAAGAAGTTGCCGAATAGAGCAAAAAAAAAAAATGCAGTTAAAAACTGTAAATAAAAAGAACGATCCAAATCTAATTAACAGTGGAAAATATAACCAAACCATATAGTTTTATATTAAATTAGATATTTATTTATAAAGAAACAAAGCTGAGAGTATATAAAAAGACTTAATGAAATTTAATTTTTATTGAATGTTTTATTTCCCATTTTCTCAAGTAATTATTTTGAGTCTTTCCTGCACTATATTAAATAACTTACCAATTTATATCTTGAAGCATTACTTACACTCCATCTGAGTGGTTAGAGATGCATCATGTATTTACCATTTTAGATCCATCTTAAGTATGGATCTACAAGGTGCAAAGAGGGATCAAATCTCTTTGCATCCCAAGAGATTTGATCCATCTCGGAGTTACGATGGATCTTGGCTAGCTCAATTCCACTATTAAATAGGCTAATTTTCACATGAATACCATGGGTCAAAACCGTATGTTCACATAAACTTGGAGTGAGGGATCAAATCTCTTTGCATCTCAAGAGATTTGATCCATCTTGAGGCTTGGTAGATCCAGAGTTACCATGCATCTTGGCTAGCTCAATTCCACCTTTAAATAGGCTAATTTTCACATGAATACCATGGGTCAAAACCGTATGTTCACATAAACTTGGAGCGAGGGATCAAATCTCTTTGCATCTCAAGAGATTTGATCCATCTTGAGGCTTGGTAGATCTAGAGTTACGATGGATCTTGGCTAGCTTAATTCCACCTTTAAATAGGGTAAATTTCACACGAATACCATGGGTCAAAACCATATGTTCATATAAACCTAGAGCTAAAAAACCACGAATATCTTGACAATGTCAAACTTACATTAATTGACCATCAAAGATTAATAAAAATAATAATATATAACTTTTATTTGAATACAATAATATTATTATTATTTTCATTTTGATGTAACTTGACCAAGTATAAATGTTGGCTTGGTAGATCCGGAGTTAAGATGGATCTAGGCTACCTTAACTCCACATTTAAATAGGCTTAATTTCACATGAATACCATGGGTCAATACCATATGTTCACGTAAAAGTGGATCTCAAAAACCAGGAGTATCTTGACAAAGTCAAATTTACATTAATTAACCATCACATATTAATAAAAAATAATAATATATAACTTTTATTTGAATAGAATATTATTATTAATATTTTCGTTTTTATGTAACTTGACCGAGTATAAATGTTTACATTTTCCATATTGCGTTGAGAGCTCCTAGATCCATCTAACTCCATATCTTAAAAGTTATTAAATGTAATAATATTAATATTAGATTTAATGATTTTTTTACAATTTTTTTTTTTTTTTGGTAAGCTTAGTAGGGCCTTTCATTCATTCATTTGCAAAACGTCACACCCATGAAAGACATTCTGTGGCTTAACCTACCTAGTGAGAAACTAGGTCTGTTGGCTATCGAAACACATTATAATCCATCAAACCTGGGTCCTTAGCACTAGAACCTGGTAATTATGATTAAGGAAGGAACAAAATGTAATTCTTAATCTGACCAAGTTGAACATTCTACAGCTGAATTTGAAATTGGATAAGTTTCAATTATTTCTAAATTTCCTCGAAGCTGGGGTCAAGTTTTATGGAACCTGTAGAGTTCATAATATCTTGAGCTACTATACTCTTCATTAGCCAATAAATATGCATTGTC
>Ga0181464_1001084_pt1 | contig 13240 bp, 10 predicted proteins | sample InSIn2gowninarea_FD_119074 | JGI IMG/M metagenome (GOLD analysis project Ga0181464, IMG submission 119074) | Clean room microbial communities from NASA Spacecraft Assembly Facility at Jet Propulsion Laboratory, Pasadena, California, USA -... ...
TCGTCTAGAGACTCGGACCATCTTGAGTAAGGGGATGTTCTTGATGAATTCGCCGGTCGCGCCATTCCAGGTAGGCATGATACCAGGGTCGGGGGGTTCAAAGTTAGGGTCAACGGCGGCGTCAGGAACAATGCGAGCGAAGAGGTCATCGGATAGACAGTTCTTCAATAAGGGCCAACCCCACTGTTGGATAAGTCAGCTTACAAGAAGGGTCATCGCTAGCAGGTCGTGGTAGGGGATGAATAGTCGATGAGTGAATATAGGTAGGCCATAGGTACTAGTACAGCGAGTGGTTCATGTAGGTACAACTTCCACTTGCAGCTGTACCCTTTCTCGTTTCATTGTGCGTTAAAGCAAGTGTGTAATGCCAGGTTGAACGTACCTGGATCGACATGCCCCATTCTCGAGGTCTATAATGTGTTGCATGATTGGAAACGGATGTCGCAGAGTGCCATTATGCAGAGGGGTGGGGATCCAAATGAGAAGAAGACGAAGAAGGAGGAGGAGAAGGCGGAGCCGAATAAGGTTGATGGGAGTGTGGGGGATAAGACTGTCAATCCATAGGTAGGAATTTGGAATGACCACACAGTCCAAAAGGTTGTATAGATACAGTAGGTACATAACTCGCATACATGGCCGTACATAACTTGCACCACGTCACTGAGTCTGATTTGCAACTTAGCACGGAACGAGTAATGTTGGACCTGCCTACTATACCTAGGTAAGCATTACCATCATCCAAGCACGATAGGTCATGTCCACTCATACTAGCAGGCACATCCCATCTATTATCCAACCACCCATCTCCCCGAACATACCGTCTTCATAACCCTCCACTAAAGGATCAAGTCAACATTTCCCCGCAGGAACGTTTAGAAAGCTGCGTTTGCAATTCAGGGTCAATGTAAACTGGAATTATCTCTGAAGTTCCCTCACAAACGAAAACACGAATCTGCCTTTGGGAGATTGAGGCGCTGTTGTTATTGAGGATTGAATGTAATGAACTGGAGGATGGGAGTAGTTCTTTTCGTGAAGTATGGATTTCGAAGAGGATGAGAGATGTGGGTTCTTGAAGTACTTGCTCCAGTAACGAATACCTGCTGTTAGCAGCGCATAAATCGTTGGAGAGTCGAAATTTGACGTTTAAACCCGCATACAGCAAGCACTTATCAAAAGTTCCCAATCCTGAGAGTTCGGAACATCTGAAATAATCATGTATTCTGTACAAGCTCAACGCCGCCAATTACCATGGAATATAGGTATCAGCCAGATCAAATGTCAAATCACAATTACCACGAGAGGTATTTCCTGCCTTTTGCCCTCCGTCGTTTCAAGATCTCTTGCCCACTTTTGCTTTTCAATCTCGCTAGAAACCCATGTCGTCGCTTCTGGACTCTTCGTGAAGGGTTATAGGTGTTTCGTGGTGCACCGACTGCGGCCGATGCTGAGAAAGTTCGTATTTGTAATGATGGTGATGTTGTTGGTGCTGATATGCTGGATGGAAAGATCTGGGGGAGTTTGGGTGTGGAAGAGAACGTCAGGGTGGAGAAAGCGCTTGTTAGGGATGGTATTGATGATCGGGAAGTTGTGAGTGTGGTGGTGCGAGGTTGGATGGTTGGTAATCGTCTGATTGTGCTGAATGCTCTATAGTCGGGTGTTAGTGGTGCTGGGTAAGGTGTGTTGAGTAATGCGGTGCTACCTTCTACTTGGTACTTGGTACGTGCGCGACGGCATGGTGTCAAATATGCATTTGACGAATCTTCCGCAGAGGCGACACATGATGGCGGTGGTGCTTGAGTGATTGCGCTAGATAGGATTTATGAATGGTCTTTGCTTGTCACGTTTAGACAGTGATGGGGTGAAGTGAATGCTGGTGTGACAGTGCTCAGTTCGCCGAACCTTCCTTTCTCGGGTTACGTCCTTGTACCGCAGGGTGATACGTCAAGTGGGCGCGTGAGAAATGGTGCCTTGAAATATACGTGTCGTTTTTGCAAGACCGTTCTGGTTCCTTTGATATATGCTTCATTTCTAGACTTCGTACAGCTGCCGTCGATTATGGCGTCCCTTCTCTCTTCGCTGAGCGATATGCCCAGAGTAAGCTCAATATCCCCTGTCCAACCATAAGCAAACAACTAATGATTGTTAGCGACTCGCTCTCTTTCTCGACCGACCTGGATTTCCATGGAAACGTCTTGTTCTCGGCTTCTCAATAGGTCAATACGTCTTCGAATCACTCCTTTCGCTCCGTCAGTATCGCATCCTTCAACGAACGAAACCACCCAAAGCTCTTCAAGATGAGGTTACACAAGAAACGTTTGATAAATCACAAGCGTACGGCCGTGCCAAAGCGAAGTTCGGATTTGTTTCTAATCTTTACTCTTTGATCACGAACATCGCCATCTACCAATTCGATTTACTGCCGAAACTTTGGAGCTTGACGGGTTCATGGCTGGCATTGTACGGTCCTGAACGATTCTCTGGTGAAATCTCACATTCTATCTTGTTCTTCTTCACCTTCAACTTCATCTCGCAGTTGGTGTCTCTACCGGTGTCATATTACAGCACATTCGTTCTTGAGGAAAAGTTTGGGTTTAACAAACAAACACCAACGTTGTTCTTCACTGATCTGCTCAAGAGTCAAGCATTGATGGTTGCATTCGGCACTCCGGTACTGTCAGGCTTCCTCAAGATTATACAATCTACCGGTACTCAGTTCTTCTACTACCTCTGGATCTTCGCTATTACCATTCAAGTCTTTGGCATAACGATCTATCCCATCTTCATCCAGCCGCTGTTCAACAAACTTTCCCCTCTCGAACCAGGCGAACTACGTGAACGAGTCGAAGCTCTCTCAAAGAGATTAAACTTCCCACTCACAGATCTATACACCATCGATGGAAGCAAGAGAAGCGCACATAGCAATGCGTACTTTTACGGATTGCCCTGGAAGAAACACATCGTCATTTACGACACGCTCATAGAGAAGTCTGAGCCGCACGAAATCGAGGCAGTTCTTGGCCACGAGCTCGGTCACTGGTCTCTCAGCCACACCACGAAATTGCTAGGAATTGCCCAGGTGCACCTCTTCTACGTCTTTGCCCTGTTCAGCATCTTCATCAACAACAACTCCCTTTACAATTCTTTCGGCTTCCGTAATTCTCACCCCATAATGATTGGGTTCATTCTGTTTTCCGAGGCACTTGCGCCTATGGACACCGTTGTTCGCTTTCTCATGAATATCCTGTCTCGAAAGTTTGAATTTGAGGCTGATAGATTTGCTCTTGATCTGGGATACAAGAAGGAACTGGCCAGGAGTTTAATCAAGCTGCAGGTCGAGAATCTGAGCACAATGGACGCGGATTGGCTGTATGCTAGCTATCATTACAGCCATCCGATATTGACGGAGAGACTGAAGGCTTTGAACTGGGCTAGTGGTGAGAAGGAGAAGAGTTCGCAACAGGACGGTGTGAGCTTGGACGTCAAGGTTGCGGATGGAAAAGTTGTCCGGGCATCGGATCGAGAGTTGTAAAATCTCAAGCTGGAACTGATCCTTGTCGTTGTTTAAGGTGGGAAAATAGGTAGATGATGGATCTCTGTCCTCAGGGAATTGAATTCATAATTCGGCTTCTTCTTCTTCTTCAATCTCTGATTCGTACCTCCTCTGTCCTCGTTGTATGCTCGCTGGCGAACCATCCTGCTTTATCATCCTTGTTGTGCAGTGAAACATTGCAAACTCATTCCAAGGACTTAGACTGCTGTATCTCCTTCTGTCTTGCCCTCTTCTCCTCCTTCAATCTATCCTTCTTAGCCCTTTTCCTCGCCTCCTTATCCGGCACACTCTTCCCCTTCCCTTCACGCCTTAAACCACTATTACCAGCCACGACGTCCAATTCCGGCTCTTCAACCTCAACCTCTACATCTTCAGGATCAACCTCATTCGTCCTCCCCGCCGCCCTCGTCGGATCCTCATCCCTCTGCATCAAATCATACAGCCCTTCAACCTGCGCATGCTCGAAATCCTCTTTGTCCTGCCAACCATCCGTCTCCGCCGTAACTACCGCCGGCTCAGCTCGTCCATCCTGTTGCACGGCTTCCACTCTCTCCGTCGTGTTATCTCCAAGCCTCTTCGCCGCTGGCGGACTACTTTGCATCTCCTCTGTCTGAAATTTCCTCTTCCGATTCGCCGGGTCACGATACCCAAAGTACGCATCGAAACTATCGGAGCCACCGCCGACGCGTTCGCCGGCTATACCTTTCAGTATGCGCTCCAGATGGTTTAGAGTTAGGTTCTGGCCTGCGCCGGCGGAGGAGGATTGGACGCCGGCTTGGGACAGGGTTGAGTCGGGACGGTAGGAGGGGTCCGTTTCTGCGGTGCGGAGGAATTGGGAGAGAAGCGTGTGGGCTTGGGCGTGGGTGAGGCGCGTCGTGTGGTGGTGGATGTGTTGGGGGAGGGGGGTTAGGCCTGCCATTTTAGGTGTTGGTTGCGCTTTGGGGTTGGGTAAGGGTGGGTAGGCTTTCGGTATCAGTGTCTGGGAGAATGGGGTGTAGTTGTGTAGGTCAAGTTGGTTGGAGTGTTGGAATGGGAGTACGAGGATGAAGTGTGGGCTGGTGGTGTTGGTGGTTGATTTAGATTATTTGTGGCACAAGGGGAAACTCATAGCGGTGGATTATATGTTACCAGGCAAGCCGCAGAGCGATAGAGCGGTTGTAGGTAATTGCTTGACCACTTTGCGACTTGAGATTTCCTACAAACTGCGAAAAATATGACGGATTTTAGGCGGATATATGATAAGGTGATAAGATCGAAAGCTGCTACCATGATAGAAGCCTGAGGCATCTTATTCTCTCTTCGCTTAGTTAATGCTGAGATAAAGCTCGATTGTCTTTGTATCTGCCTACTAACATTATATAGGCTTCGAACACGTAGTAGTCTGGACTTGAGAAGTAGGTATTCCTCTGGTAAGGTCAAACCGTGTTGAGAGACGTTCATTGGAGATAGCCACTGGAAAGTGACATCCTCCCTCCAAGTCTTCTCCCGTCTAAGCCGAGGCTTGTTCATAATAAGATATTTATTCATCAGTGAGTGATTAGTAGAACACAAGCTTCAACCTCACATCTCCTGTTTCAATACCAGTCTCTTCACACAACAAATCGCCGTGACACCTACGAAGGCGAAAAATACCACCCATCCACATACCACACCATTCAAAGCACCTACCATGCCTCTCGCAACCGTCCACCTCTTCTCCCTCACCGAGCAATCCCAACTCCTCTCCTTCCTAAAATTCATCAAAACCTCCCCCGTAAAGCCCCTAGTCCTCTCCAAACCAATCCGCTGGATAATCCGCCCCGAACACCTCGACGTCGACACCCTCCTCACACCCCGCTGGGATCTCCTCGCCATAGTCGAAGACAACAAAGCCAGCCAAGAACTAATAACATCAATCCTCAACCCCTCCCCATACAGCGCCACAGCAAACAACAAACACACCTTCAAAGTCTCACAACACTACTCCTTCACAACCGGCATCCCATCCCGTCTAACAAAAGACTTCCTCACCAAAACCAACTCATCTCTCCTCCACCCATCATCAACTCCCGACCTAACAGGCGCCCTCAACAACCCCCTCCTCAAAGACTCAAGCCAAACCCTAGTCCTATCCCCAGAACTCCAATCCTGGATCGGCGACACCAGCTCCCAAAATTCCCTCCCAGTCAAAGGCGCCGTCTCAATGCTAAACCTCCTCTCATTCCGCACAGGCATGAAGCAATCCTACCTAAAATACGGCGCCGCATTCGCCGAGACTATCGGCGCCAAACGCGGCGGTAACGCAAAACTCGTAGGCAACATCGTCCACCCCGCAAGTACACAGAACAACGAAAAGGAGCCAGAAGGTATATGGCATGAATTCGCGCTAGCGCACTACCCGAGTCTGCTACACTTCGCGGATATGCTCGCGAGCGAGGACTACCAGAGCGTTAACCAGGAGTTTCGGGTGCCGGCGTTGGGGGATACGTGTATTTTGTGTACTAGTGAACTTGAGATTGAGAAGTTGCTTGCTGGCCAGGAGGAGGGGGAGGGTGGGAAAGCGAAGCTATAGGTAAAACGTAAATGAAAACAACGCGACTAAGTGGCTCAGCTTTTTGAGGGGTTGTTCATCATCAGTTCTCACTATATTTTCTTCTTCTCTACATTGACTTCTAGCAAACGCAGCGATCCGTCATGGATGAAGAAACCTCGTTGCTTAGTTTCGGCACAGTGCCTTTCTACGATCGGTCCAAGATCCATTCACGTATTCCGTCGTTTGTAGAAGCATGCTCGTAAAGATCATGCCGTGTTCACAGGTTTAAGCATCTACGACTCATTCTGGTTTCAATCCCATGTCAAGGCAGTAATGGTGAAATATGCTGTACCGTGCATGTACATGTAATTAGTGGCCCGTATGATGGTCCGAGTTTGTGGTTAGTTGTAGCTGGGATTCGGTATGACAGCGCTATCAGAGTGGCTACAAGGAAAGGGTTGGTAGAAGGACCGAAAACACGAATTGAATTGGCCAGTTCAATGATACCTACGACGGTCTTACTGTACATTTCAAATAGTAGGTAGGTAGTGATGTTTAATCAAGCTTTATCCAACCAAGGAGCTATCGCTATCGCTACCCATGGCTCTACGTCTGCGATTGCATCGGCGTAGGCGGGTTCCTTGGACTGTCCTGTTGTCCTTGTACCGGTGTTGTTGTTGGTCCCTGTGCCTGACCAGCATTTACGTTGCCGTTAGCTTGTTGATTGCTGCCACTTGGATTGCTCATATTGTTCACACTGCCGCTCCTGGCCTCTCTTGGCGTAACGCTTCTGTTCATGCCCTGTTGGCTGTGCTGACTTACCGGTCGAGCCATGTTCATGACTGGCGAATTTGTCATTGCTGGTGTCATAGGTGCCGGCATGCCTCTGGCCGCGTTAGCTACATTCTGTTGAGCGGCAGCCTGCTGCAACCTCATCCGCTGATGGTATTGCTGAGCCTGCTCGTAGCTCATCATGCCTTGTCCATTCGTGACTGCACCAGCGGCTTGATTCAATGCATTTTGTGCATAGGCCGCAGCATTCGCCCCTGAATTTGCAGCACCCATGGCTGCGTTCAATGCGGCTTGGTTGACTGCCTTCTGTCGCCCGGCATTACCAGCAGCGGCAGCTGTGGCCTGCTGTTGCCATTGAAGTAGTTGCTGAGTTGCAATGTTTCTGACCTCCTCATCATTCATGTTAGGATTGCGCTCTTTGATGCTAGCATACAGCTGGTTGATCTTCGGTACATTGCCGTTTGAAAGAGTGTTGTGCATATGTGATGAGCCAGGACGCGGAGAAGCAGCAGCTCCAGTAGTTTGTGGTGAGCCTTGACCATTACTCTGCGTCATAGCGGTGATGAAAGCAGCAGGGGTGTTCTGGCCATTAGCCATGCTAGCCTGTTGAGCACTTGGTGAAGAATGTGCGCCGTTTTGCTGAGGTTGTTGGGCTTGACGAAGAAGTTGTTGCTGCTGGAGCTTCATCTGCTCTGGAGAGCCTGCCATGCCACGCGCCATAGCGGCCATTTGTGCTTGCGGAATTCCTTTAGGCCCGATCAAGTTAGCTGGCATACCCATTCCTTGAGGTACACCCATCATGTTAGAATGTGGACGAGATTGACCATTAGGTGCCTGAAGATGAGTGTTAGGCATACCAGTTATTGGCACACCATTCGGACCAATACGCATCTGAGTGTTAGCATGTGGAGGGACTGGAACACCACTGGCATTTGTGTTCTGACCACGTTGTTGCTGCACGACGGCTCTTTGATGAGCAATGAGCTGCTGCTTATACATCTCTTGCTGCTTAGCCATTTTTTGTTCTCGTTCATATTTCAGCTGTGACCATTCTGCCGGTGTCTTCATTCCAGGCCGAGGAGCATGAACGTCGTTTGTCTTTCGCATGGCAGCCATATCAGCGGAATGCATGGCTTTCTGACGCACAGCCTCTCGTTTTTTGGCAAGTTTACGCATGGCATCAAGCATGAACAGATGTCTCCGGTTGTGTTTCCGCTCGACTCGCACAGGTAGTGTCGTCTTCTTCCTTGTGGGGACAGGTGTCGTGCCATTCCGTCGCTCATGTTCTTCCCACTGGGCCTGCACATTTCGTTGGGCAGTTTCGATTCTGTTCGAGTACGTTTTGAAATACGGCGTTTTGGACATGTCAGCTGGCATACCTTCCAAACCAATCCATCTTTCGAAGCACTCCCAGGCAGACCGTCTATCCTGACCAGATACGTAAAGTGTTGAAGGTGTCATAAGATCTGATATCAACAGCCAATTGAACGAGTATTCACGTGCTTGTCTGCGTACTTCGTCATCGTCTGCTGCTAGCCACTGTGAAGACATTCTGGTTTCAAAGAAAGCTTGCGTAGGCATAGGATGTTCGGCAGGTGGTCGGAAAGAGTGGCCAGGGTGTATGCGGTCCCTAATATGCTTATTCTCTGCCATGAACAGAGCAACCTCAGTCTCTCTAGGCTCGAGTGCATGTCTCTTTGAAGGAGGTGAATCATCAACGTTGTAGTCGTAGCGACTTCGCTTGATCGGTGGCTGGTACTCCTTGACCTTGAGCTTCTCTGTGGCATATTTTGAGACAGGTACGATGTCTGTCTTCCATCGAGCGTCCAGCTTTTCCGCTAAATTCGATTTTGATAGATCAGGGTCAATTCTTGCGGGTTGATAAAGTGGTAATTCATTCAGAAGCTTGTCAAAGGCAGGGGTCCTCTCAGTTGAAAACATGAAATCTGTAGCACCCAAGGAGAAAATTGCTGCAGGAGCCACAGTCGAGACAATATCTCTAGGATCAGCAATATCTTCACTGACAGAATCATCCTCACCATGTGGCACGAGATCGGGTGGGGATGACACCGGCGCATCCATCGATTCGACCTCATCAGACGAATTTAGGTTCTTGATATGCTGTGGTGGTCGGATTTTGACTTGTAGAGCCTTTCGTCCATCAGCCGATGCAGCGACCCACTCAACACAAGACTCGGCAACAGCTCGTGCGGCAGCCATTTTCCATCGTCGCTCTTCCCGAAAATCCGTCCTCATCCATTTCGCGTGATCGAGAAAGAAGTCCCAATGTGAGGTAGGCCGGACAGGTTCTTCAGCACGCTTCCTTTGTCGAAGACTCCACCGATCTAGATTCTGCAGCTGATATAGTCTCTTCAGCACACGACAATGTGCTTGGTAATTATAGTCCACCAGGTGGTCAGCAGTGGATATTGTCTTGTGAGAGTGCTGCAACAAGTATGATAGCGACCCCTGTCGGTTTTGTGAATGGGCTTTGCTTTCGAATAGTGTGTACATGTAATCCTTTTCCTCGTTCTTGGCGAGTTCGGTTGATGCCTGGTCGGGTCTAATGACCTCAATGGTATCCGCGTCAGTAATAGGCCGTTGCGGCTTAGCAAAAACGACGGTAGACAACCTGCTTCGCTCTTTGTCCTTCCGATCTTTTTCAGCTGCCCGTGCTGATGCTGATATCGAAGATTCATTGTTAGGAGAGGCTGATCGTGGTGTCTCGCCTAGAATTTCAGAAACGGATTTCTTTAGTAGAACGCCAGACTGAATCCTCGTTGCTCTACGGCCAGTGTCAACAGTAGGTGTAGAGACAGGGGTCTGCTTGACCGGGGTTTGACTTGAAACCGCAGCTGGTGTTTCCACAATAGCGCTGTCCTGCCGAGCATCGAAATAGGATTTCTGTTGCGGTTGCGTGTCTATGCTGTGGGAAGACTGACTATGCTTCGTATCTCTCAGTAAGGGAGGAGGTGGATGTTTTGGTGCTTCTATTGGCGAGTCAAAAGCAGTAGTAGGGTCGACATCGATCATATCAACATCAATGGATGATATTGACATCTTATGTGTAGGAGCAACAATAGTTAAATCAGGTGTTTGTGGCTCGTCGTGTTGGTCGTCGGACGTTTTCTGGTTCGCAATCTCCAATAACGTAGACACATCATCTCCAGCACTTGTGGTGGGAGAACCTCGATCAGGTACTGGAGTGTGAGAGGATGGCGCAACTTCTGTCGACGCTGGTGACGACTGGGCGTCTTGGGCGTCTATTGGTAGTGGAAGTGCTGGACTTGCCTTCCGTAGCGCGACAGGCGGCTGTTTTAGGCTGTCCTGTCCATCTGGTGGTTGTGGTGTTTGCACGTCTTGCGGCTGCGCATCCTTCAAATGCCCGACTATTGAAGGTGACGGTAAGTCGTCTTTCACCACACCATTTCGTTTCTGAAGTTCTACATGCTCATCCGCAGCCTCAAGAGTGGACTGCACCGATGCCTGTCGCACTCCTGCCTGAGATCGTGGTGTGTCTGAGCGACCCACAGGCTGAACCGACCCTCTATTTGACAATTGAGGGCTGGCTTTCGATGGAGATTTCGACCGTCTGACACCCTTCTGATTGATCTGAGTGTCGTGGTTCGTATTTTGGGCGACATGACTTGGTGGTGCTCGAATCGCGTCGCGTCGGGGAGGGAGGGTCGACTCGCTGAACAAGCGACCTCTACAAGTCGGAACAGATTAGCAACGACGACCATAATAGCAATTATTCGTATCATGCTGACGATGATCCGTACATGCGAAACCATTGTACGTACTTTAGTAGATCATTGGCATCCTGAAATGCTTGTAGTTGCTGAAAGTACAGATCATTGGCTTGGGTATCGGGCTTGTAACCAGTGCACGTTGTGACCGAGTACAGTTCCGCGAGTTTTCGCTTCCTAGACAACAACAACTTCCTGATATTCATGAAACTCGGTCAGCATGCTAATCATCATCTACTGAGTAGTATCAGTCGCTCATTCATAATTGAATACTGACTGTGCATCTGATCTTTTGAGTCGCAATTGCTCGACTAGTTGCATCGAGCCTATCTCGATGAGTAAACATCCGAAGGAATTGCCGGAAGTTGGAATTTAGACAGTAGAATGACAAACGCGTTGAAATAGTCGCTCAGAGAGAATTATTTGGGTGTGTTGTGGTGAAAAAGTAATGGTACAAGAATTGGTGGTCTTTCGCGTTGAAGCCAGGAACATTGGCAATGCAATGGGGAAATAGTGATGATACGAGCAAGACGAGGGGATGCAAGATGCTCACACCGGCGCAATGGCGTCCACTTTCAATCCCTTATTTTGAGCCCGAGCTAAGCCCAAACCTCCACAATAATTTCTTCGTCACCTCTGAAGCGTTCTATCTTTCAACCACGAGATGATGAATTTTACCTCATCAATCGTCATAACATTTTAATAGGCCTGATAGCCTCGCAAATGCTTTACCACATCCGCATGCTATAAGGATAATATCTACAAACTCTCAAGAGGTCTTTGAACAAGCCATTTCCTGTCATCAAACTTGATTGACGTCGCTGACAGAAATTCTGCACTCTTATGCTCGATTTGCAAAATTTTCCACAATGGTAAAAAGGAAAAGAGCCCACGAGGCTACCAAGTCTTCGGAGATCACAAACGGTCATGCAGCGAAGAAGTCTCCAAAGCTTGATGATGTCCCAACAGGTCAAAGTAATACATCAAAGGCAGTCTCCAATGGTCACAAGGGACTTACCAATGGAAATCATGGCGTTGCTCAGGACCAGCATGCCTTGTCAAAGCAAGCTACCATTACAACTGCAAAACCTGCCAAACAAGCACCATCGAAAATCGCAAAGACAGAAAACCACATCGATGTGAAGACTATCACGCCAACTGTTCAAATCATCGCGGGCTCTTATGAAAGAGTCCTTCACGGCATCACAGCCACTCTCCATCTGTCGGAAGACACCTTCACTGCAAAATACTCAGATTCCTTCCTCTTCAACGCCCACGCCTCAGCAGTTCGTTGTCTAGCTCTATCTCCTATGCCTGAAGATTCGACCCAAGGCGTCTATCTCGCAACGGGCGGCTCAGATGAGCGCATCAACATTTATTCACTCTCGCCCTCTCCACTCCCGGATGCCGACTCAAAAGGTCGCAAAATGCCCAGCATGCCCAGTCTCGGCCCTAACCAAATCAGCGAGAATCCCATGAATCGCGAACTAGGAACTCTGGTGCAACATTCCTCGAGCATAACAGCACTGCACTTCCCATCACGGTCGAAGCTGCTGTCAGCAAGCGAGGATAATACCATCTCCGTTACCCGTGTTCGAGACCTCAATGTTGTTTCAAGCATCAAGGCGCCTAAACCCAAAGCGCCTGGTCAGGCATCGGGTGATACTTCAGCGATGAGCATCCTCCCATCCGGCGTCAACGATTTCGCCATTCATCCCTCAATGAAACTCATGGTAAGCGTAGGGCGCGGCGAGAAATGCATGCGGCTCTGGAATCTCGTTACAGGCAAGAAAGCAGGTGTCCTAAATTTCGACCGCAAGATCCTGCAGGCAGTAAAAGAAAGTAAGCATAGCCACGGTGAAGGACGAAAGATCGTATGGAACAAAGACGGCACAGAATTCGCCGTAAGTTTCGAAAGAGGAGTCGTGGTATTCGGCCAAGACTCAAAAGCGAAATGTATATGTCTACCACAACCACTGACAAAAGTCCACCAAATTCGGTATTTCTCAATTGACACCGACCGCGAATTCCTAGCCATATCAACCGAAAACGGAAGCATAATCGTCTACAGTATCGACCAAAAAACCAGCACAACCAGCACCAACGACAAGGAAATCTCGACGCCAACGCCAATAGCTCACACAGGTGGCAAACAAATGGCCATCACAAACCGCATTAAAGACTTCCAAATCCTAGACCTCACACCCCACGATCTGGAAGCACAACTCTTGACAATCGCCTGCAGCGACGGCACCATAAAACTCATCGTCATCCAGAACTCTGAGCTCCCCAAGAACGCCCAGCAGGTCAATAGCTTCATCGGCCGCGCGAGCACAGATACATATTCAACCGGCAGCCGTATAACATGTCTCCAGTCCTTCATTATGCTGCCACCACATGATATTGAGGGAGGTCTATCGGAGGCTGAGAGTGCATTAGATAGTGGGGCGGATTCGGAGGATAGTAGTGATGAGGATTGAGCTTGCTGTCTGCAGTCCAGTATGTAGATAGAAGGCTTGCAACAGCTACTCAGATAGATACAATAATAGAATATCACCCAAAATATACCATTTAATCACATCTCCTACCATAGATAATCAATGGAAATGTGTATACACAATCATTTACCGCATTGCA
>Ga0181464_1001085_pt1 | contig 13237 bp, 7 predicted proteins | sample InSIn2gowninarea_FD_119074 | JGI IMG/M metagenome (GOLD analysis project Ga0181464, IMG submission 119074) | Clean room microbial communities from NASA Spacecraft Assembly Facility at Jet Propulsion Laboratory, Pasadena, California, USA -... ...
GAGTTACATATTTAGACAACGGCACATCTAGATAGTTATTACAAGTCACACATAGGAAATTGACTACTTCTACATTGACACCTAGGGAGTCACAATGACAACTCACACATTACATAGAAACATTACTTCCAACATTTAAATGTATTTCAAAGCAAAACGAGATCAATAAAACCAATAATTTAATATCTATAATATGGCATGCTTTAAAATAGGTCATCACTCAAGCTTTAAAATGAACTCAAAGTCAAATAAACATGTGAGACTGGAAAGGAATAGAAAAAAGAATAAACACAAGAATGTAGTCAAATTTCAGTAGAAACACCCTTTCCCAAATATTCCAGAAGGATTTAGACTCAAAATTGTACTTGTATTGCGTAATTGAAATCCATATACAAGATTCACTATCTTGTTGAATGCATTGTGGAACTTGAAAGAATTTGTTTGCATGCCATACAAGTATGCTTGATCTCCATCTTTGATTGTATTTCAACTTCTAAATGTTTGTGTGAGAATCTTAAGGCTTTAGAATGCCAAACTAGATTTCAATCTGATATCTACTTCACCGTGTTTGTGTATTTCTTATTATACTGTGTTGTTTATTTTTCAAAATGCTCTCCATATTTTTTGCTTCAGCAACACAATTAAGAATGGTAAGTTTTGTCCTCTAACTTTAGGGATCTCTCATGGACTGTTGAAGCTTTTGTTGGGTAAAACTTTTACATGTCGGGGGAGGTGGAAAGGATAAAGCAGTGCAAAGGCTTAGTCCATGCTCTAAAAAATGAACCCCATGTGCCCAAAGTATGGTTAACAAATGAAAACTCCCCTGGCCTTGCCATGACCCAACCTTTTGAGATTTTCGTCTCAAGGACTTTGGTGTTATCGTTGTCCCTGAAATTATACACAGACAGCTAACCAACAGAGATGAATTTATCATGCTTGCAACTGATGGCGTAAAAACTTCTGCCATGTAATCGCTTTTCTAGAAAAAAAAAAAGGACTAGTTTTATCCCCATATTGTCTTTCTTATTCAACAAATGTCTGGTTTAAAACTACCAATTTGTCATTTTCCCATACATATTTTATAAATCTAGTAGTTTTCAATGATGTTTTTGGTTGGGAGGTGATCTTTTCAGTTACTGCCCAGTCGTCTGGTGCAGGGTCATAACAACTATGAAGGCACGTAAGGTTCAATGTAGTTTTTTCATATTTGAAAAGGAGAAGATGTGATTGAACATTGTGTGACTTGTAATAACTATCTAGATGTGCCGTTGTCTAAATATGTAACTCCTGAGATCAATAAAATATAATGTATTTTGGTATTGAGTGTAATCTCTGAGCACTGTTTCAATTTTTCTAAAATAGTATCAGAGCCTGTTTTGGCTTGATTCCCTTAGGGAAAGCCAGGAAGATGTGAGGGAGCATTCAGAGTTATTGTTCTGTAAATAGACAGATTGATTTAGTTGTGTGAGAGTTTATTTCTTTTGTGAAATTTATTTCTTACTCCTAAATCTGTGTGAGAGTTTGTTTTGTAGATCTTCATACAATAAATAGAAAGCATTCCTAGCTGTGAGCTTTCAATCACAGCTGAGCCTGTTGTTATGAATCCTTCCCATATTTCGCTTCTGAACCGAGCATGTTAGCTTGCACACCTAAAGCTTCAAAAGAGGGCCGTCACATTGTCATTATTTCCGTGGAAGAAAAATGGCGTGGGCAAAGATAAATTAGGATGTATAAGTCACATCTCCAAATAAGAGGAGTTGATGTTGAAAAAAATGAAAAAAATAACCGTGAATAGAACTTCAAGGAGTTCCACACGTTTGAGAAAATTTAATGGAGGAGATTTCCTCTTCGGCGAATCAATTCAAAGAGCATTTGATTGTCAAACTCTATTTCTGCAACGCTTTTCTCTGCAGGATCTGGTATGAAGTGGCTCACATCAAAAGCCCCGCTCAAATTGTTGACAAAATCATTGCTGCTCCTTGACTTGATGCACGTCTCTTCAAAGTCGCCAAGAATTGGCTGTTCATGGATGGATCCGTGCAATCATATGCTAAATCACGCGTGAAGAAAAGAAGCCATCATCATGATTTCTCTGATTTGCATTATTCTCTCACTATCTCTGAGACGTGTATTTTAAGCTACCGACAGTGGAAGTCCGTGCTAATTCAACCTTATCCATCAGATCTGCAATTGCCGAAGGAAAAAGTAAATTAAGTCCGTGCTAATTCAACCTTATCCATCAGATCTGCAATTGCCGAAGGAAAAAGTAAATTATTTTGAATGAAAGGTCTACAGATCAGATTTGAGGTGAAATCGACGTGTGCAACGTGAAACGGTTGTTGGGGATTTTTCTGGTAAAATCCCAAAAACAAACAAACTGAACACACACAGAGACAATGCTCTATTTTTCTTTCTCTCCACAGGATCTTTTGCACAGGGAAGCTTTAAAAAAAATGACTGAGAACAGAGTATTACATACCCAGAAAAATGCTTGTATTCATTAAAAATAAAATGCCTGATACATATTCATCCACTTTTACTGAGAGGGATTTACAAAAAAAAAATACATTCAGCCAACAAAATATTTACTCTGTCTCTTCCTGAGAATTTACACTACTGGTGTGTAAAAACCCATTTACATTTACTGCTGTAAAACCCCTTTTACATATACTGGTGTAAAACTATTTTTACACATACTGCTGTAAAACTATTTTTACATATGCTGCTCCAAATAAAATTATGTGTCTTATCCTCTCTCACACTACACGACTTACATTACAATGAGCAACAAGTTTCTTATGCACTGCTGTGCATTTCAATAACGAGGGACTTTGGCAATTTCTGTTCGCACAAGCTGTGCCATATTCGCCTTTTTCATTATACAATGCCCGTCTCCATTTTTCTTTTATGCACTACTGTGCAAATAATACATGGTTTTTCGCTGCTCCTCCTGTTTCCTTTCGCTGCCGCGAGCTCACTTTTTCATCCCATGTATATAATGTAAAATATTACATCCCTTAAACTTATGCGCTCCCCTTTTGTTTTTCTTAGCTTGCACTGCTGTGCAAAAACCTTGGCTTTCGCTGCTGCTTCATTTTTACAATATAGTCAACTGCCTAAAAAAAATTTACACACGAGCTCTACATCTATATGGATATTACATTGCGTATATAAAATGATATAATGACCATACCTGTCATTAATATTCACCATGCCTTCGTGCATAAAAAAAACCATTAAAACTAAAAACTCTTATCTACTTTCCACGGGCATAATTAATGCATTGAATTATTATCGGCGGTCAACCAAACTTGTTTTTACTCCACGCAAGTATTTAACGTTGGCTCGAATGCTACTTTGGTTGATGGACGGCGGAGGACGATCAAGCAAATCGGACGGCTGGAATGAATATCGGGAGGCTCCTTTGTGCTGAACATTAGCGTCCGATAAACCTGTACGGAAGCAAAAATGGCTGAGGATGCGTGGCTGAAATTTGTTGGATCGGACTCGACTGTCCGGAAACTGCTTTCACCGCATAAGCGGTCCGAAATGCATCAAGCGGTTTGCTGGTTTCGCTGAGCAGTTTCGGGGTTGTACGTGCTGGCTGAGTTACTGTCCACGCTGCGTCCACGGTGCCTACAGTTGGAATTAATATTCCAACATTCCCCTTTAATTTCAACTGCTGGGCATTCGGTCATACCCAAACACTTCCTCACATAGAGGGATTCACCAACACTGCTGTTACAAAGACATCTTCCTCACATAGAGGGATTCACCAACTACTGTTACAAGAATATCTTTCTCACATAGAGGGATTCACCAACACTGCTTCTGATGTAGTTCCACAAACAACAAAATAGTCTTCCTCTTAACAGAGGAATTCACCTGAGACTGTGCTGAAGAGAACCTTCCTCTTGACAGAGGGATTCACCACACTATGCTAAAAAGCATCTTCCTCTTACAGAGGGATTCACCATGACACTGTGCTGAAAAGCACCTTCCTCTTTAACAGAGGGATTTACTAGATGACTGTGCTGAAAAGCACCTTCCTCTTTAACAGAGGGATTCACCAAAAGACAATAGATCTTCCTCTTAATAGAGGGATTCTCCAACATGCCCTCTTCAGAGGCACTTCAATCTGTCTCTTACATTCATTTGGCACATACGGCTGTAGCGTATTTCCTTTTGTTTTCACAACAGAACAACTGCAAAGATTTCACGCTGTTGTGTTTTCTTTTCATTACATTTCACTTGCGCTACTGCGCATTCCCTTCCTGTTGTTTTCACAATGAACAACAATCAAAACTTCACGCTGCTGCCTGCTCCCCTTCATTGATTACAATCGCACTGCTGTTGTGTCTCACTTGCATTTCAGATGCAAACAACAAAAACTACATTCATATGCGTTGCTACGCTTCTACCTTCTCTCTCAACAGACAACCACAAAGCTTACATTACAATCCATATCTGCACCGCTGTGCAATTTTCCTTTTCTGGGCTCTTCTATGCTGCTGCGTCTACTCTGCTCTCTGTCTTCAAAATTAAGACTGTTGAAGCACTGCTGTGTTTTCACTGCTGTGCATTTTTTAAAAAAAAATACTCTGTCTCTTCTAGAACAATTACTCTGTCCCAGCTTACAAATTTACACTGCTTTGTGTAAATATCTCTTACATTCACTGCTGTTGCATATATTGCATTTCAGTTCAATGAACAACACACTCACTGCACTTACATTTACTGCTATAAAGAAAATTTTCTTTTACATGTACTGCTGCCTATTACATTTTGTTTCTTCAACAAAAAATTTTCATGCTGCTACATTTTTCATGTTCACATTGTTGTGTGTTTTTACTACATATTCTCCAACAACAAAAACAAGACTTACATTACCCTTTTCACTGCTGTGTGAAAAATTTCATTGCATTCTCAAACACTGGGCATTTACACTCTGCTGCGTTTTGCCCTCTTCTCATTACCACAAAAAAAAATTCGCTTCTGCCTGCTGCATGTTTTTCTTCCTTTTGTTTTCAAAATGGACAATAACCAAAAAAACCTCACTGCACTTACATTCGCACTGCTGTGCGTAAAAACATTTCTTTTCACCGGGCTGCTGCACTTCACATTTCAATGCTGCCCCTTTTTCTTCTCCGCACTTCTGTGCATTTTGCATTGCATATGTGATAAACAACAAAGCAAAAACATTACATTTTTCAACACCGCTGTGTATTACATTTCAGAGGGATTAACAAAAAGATTTCATTTGCGCTCTGCTGCGCTGCAATACATCCTCCACGCAGTCTCCATGCCCTGCAGACTTTTCTTCTCTGCTTTTATGGCAGATTTAATTCCATATCTCTGTCCTATAATAAGATCTTCATAAAAAATCACTGTTAATATATTTCAGCAATAATGATAAAAAAATAGGCTCCCCTTTAGTGTATGCATTATCTTCTTTCAGCAATGTTTTCTCAAAAGAAACTTAGATTGACTGGAGAGGTCAAGGGGCTTTCAGACTGTATTTCCTTCCTTCTCCATACTTGTGTAACTTTCTTCTTTTGCATGGGTCTAGCTTGCGTAGGAGCCCATGTTAAGTTACAATCACGTGCCATATGCCCAATGTTATGACACTTGAAACATTCTACATTGTTCATGAATAAGAATTCATGATTTCTTCTTGCAAAATTGTTTCTTCGAGATTGTCGGAGACTACAACATCTATCTCTATGAAATGCTCTACAGTCTTTTGCCATATGACCAAAGTTTGAGCAAGCATAACAATAACCAAAAAATGAACTTTGGTACCTGGGAGATGGAGGTTTCCTTGATGTACTTCTGAAGCCTTTCTGCCTTGAGATTCTTTGATAATAACCATTGCCTCTTGCCTCTTTGACATCAACTACATTTCTTCTTGGAGTTGGTTTTCTGCTTGAAGTAGGATTTCTTCTATTGTAGCCTTGATCTTTCTCCTTGCCTTTGCTGGAACTAGGAGCATCACCATTTCTTTCTGCCTTCTTCACATTTCTTTTGCTTAAAGCATTTTCATCCTTGTTTGAGGGTTCACCTACATACCCCAGTCCTGATTTATCAAATGGAGATCTGTGATAGCTCAGCATGTCATCCAAGGCTTGAGAGCTCTTCAAGATTTTGTTCATCCCTTCAACCTTTTTTCTGAGGAGGACAATCTCTTCTTCCAATCTTTCACATTCATTATTTTTCTTTGCAAGTTGTTCCTCAGTTTCTTCTTTGCTACGAGTAGCTTCAGCTCCTACTATTTTGAGGGAGATAACATCTGACTTCATTTTGGAGATTTCTGCTTGACTGCTCTCCATTTTCTTTTCAGCTCCTTGTGCCTGCGTCCTGGCTTCTTCTAGTTCAGACTTAAGGGAGGAGACCTCTGCCTTGTACTGTCCAGTCTCTTCTACAAGTTTGTTCACTCTCATGTGCCTTTGTTCAAGTTGATTTGATAAGATATCTTCCTGCTTCTTTGCTTTATTCAATTGATTTGTCATGGAGATGACTTCTTCGTGATGCTTCCTCTTGCTTTGTTCAAGTTCCTTCTTAAGCTTGGCGAGCTCTTCATCCCTTTCTTTTACTTGAAGTTTGATGAGGTCAATCTTCTCACTTTCAGCTTCTATGATGGGTTCAGAATTTCCTTCTTGACTGATGGTCATTATCAGTGCTCCCTTTGCATGAAGGTCATGAAGTCTGTTCCATATATCCTTTGCTGATGAATATTTTCCTATATTTTTTTTATAGAATTAGGCAGTCCATCCAAGATAGTCTTTGCTGCTTTTGCATTGTACTCCTTGGATTCTTTATCCATCTTGCTATCATCAATCACTGATTCCCAGATTTCAATCCCTTCAGACTTTAAGAAAGTCCTCATCTTTATTTCCCATATATCAAAGTTCCATTTAACTTTGGAGCCTCAAGTAGAATGCATTCAAATATATTGTCTTCTATTTTAGTAGAAGAGGGAGACACAACCTTCGGAGGATTGGAGGCTTTTTTCTTTGACCTTGCCATTCTTAACTATACTTCAAAATACTTGACTGTGTTTTTTAAAATGACTCACTGTTTCTTCAACAACAACACAGAAAATTAATCTGAGAAATACCTGAAACCTTTTGCTGAGTATTCACGTTGCTGGAGAAGCTACTGCAGCAAGAGTCTTTCCTTCAGCTTCTTTGACACCTTCAAAGAGCCTGGATTAGCTCTGATACCACTGTTGGGGATTTTTCTGGTAAAATCCCAAAAACAAACAAACTGAACACACATAGAGACAATGCTCTGCTTTTCTTTCTCTCCACAGGATCTTTTGCACAGGGAAGCCTTAAAAAAAATGACTGAGAATAGAGTATTACATACCCAGAAAAATGCTTGTATTCATTAAAAATAAAATACCTAATACATATTCATCCTCTTTTACTGAGAGGGATTTACCAAAAAAAATACATTCAGCCAACAGAATATTTACTCTGTCTCTTCTTGAGAATTTACACTGCTGGTGTGTAAAAACCCATTTACATTTACTGCTGTAAAACCCTTTTTACATATACTAGTGTAAAACTATTTTTACACATATTGCTGTAAAACTATTTTTACATATGCTGCTCCAAATAAAATTATGTGTCTACTCTCCTGTTCTTTGCGGATAGCACTGCTGTGCATTATCCTCTCTCACACTACACGACTTACATTACAATGAGCAACAAGTTTCTTATGCACTGCTATGCATTTCAATAACGAGGGACTTTGGTAATTTCTGTTCGCACAAGCTATGCCATATTCGCCTTTTTCATTATACAATGCCCATCTCCATTTTTCTTTTATGCACTGCTGTGCAAATAATACATGGTTTTTCGCTGCTCCTCCTGTTTCCTTTCGCTGCCGTGAGCTCACTTTTCCATCCCATGTATATAATGTAAAATATTACATCCCTTAAACTTATGCGCTCCCCTTTTGTTTTTCTTAGCTTGCACTGCTGTGCAAAAACCTTGGCTTTCGCTGCTGCTTCGTTTTTACAATATAGTCAACTTCCTAAAAAAAAATTTCACACGGGCTCTACATCTATATGGATATTACATTGCGTATATAAAATGATATAATGACCATACCTGTCATTAATATTCACCATGCCTTCGTGCATAAAAAAAACATTAAAACTAAAAACTCTTATCTACTTTCTACGGGCATAATTAATGCATTGAATTATTATCGGCGGTCAACCAAACTTGTTTTTACTCCACGCAAGTATTTAACGTTGGCTCGAATGCTACTTTGGTTGATGGACGGCAGAGGATGATCAAGCAAATCGGATGGCTAGAATGAATATCGGGAGGCTCCTTTGTGCTGAACATTAACGTCCGATAAACCTGTACGGAAGCAAAAATGGCTGAGGACGCGTGGCTGAAATTTGTTGGATCGGACTCGACTGTCCGGAAACTGCTTTCACCGCAAAAGCGGTCCGAAATGCATCAGGCGGTTTGCTGGTTTCGCTGAGTGGTTTCGGGGTTGTACGTGCTGGCTGAGTTGTTGTCCACGCTGCGTCCACGGTGCCTGCAGTTGGAATTAATATTCCAACAACGGTTGATCTAGATCTGCTAATTGGTTGCTGGATCTAAGATATCACTGTTATGGAAAACTGAAGATCATCCGGAGCATCGCTATTTGTGTAAGTAGGTGTCAACAACAACGATGTCAGCGCACAATGGTCAAAGTCGAAGAGTTTGGTGATGTAGATCAGAAGGCCGAGAGCATTGTTTGTTTATAATAGTATCTTTTTTTGTTAACATTTGTGGGGAAGGCCATTACTGTTAAATTTATTTCAAAAGAGTTCCATGTCGCAGAAAAAGTTTTGCTCATGAACGAGGATGTGAGCTACAGAAAATTGGAAGGTTTGTATTCTTATTCGAGATTTGAACTCATAAAGTATTTGTATTTTTTTTTTAGTATAAGAGTTTGGTGATTCTTAAATTGAAAGCCCGGACCTGCTGAGTTTTCCATATTGTTGATCCTGCAAAGTTCATTAACTATGGTCAGAGGCAATTACATTTGAAATGGAGGTCAAGTGACAACTCGAAGACGTGGTGCTGAAGGAGCAGTGTTTGCGAGATTCCAGAGTGGATGTGGCTACTGATGAAGACCAGTCAGACATATTTATTTATTCTTGAATATGTTTTCGATGTAAGAATTAAGGGAGGGTGTTGGAAGTAATGCTTCCATGTAATGTGTGAGGCTTCATTGTGAGTCCCTAGGTGTCAATCCAGAGGTAGTCAGTTTCCTATGCATGAGTTGTAATAACTATCTAGATGTGCCATTGTTAGTAATCTAGATACTATAAATATGTAACTCTTGAGATCAATAAAATATAGTATGCTTTGGTGTTGAGTGTAATCACTCTCTCGTTTCTCTCTCAATTTTTCTAACAATCTTAACCCATACAATCTTATAGATATTAAATTATTGGTTTTGTGTACCTCGTTTGGCCTTGAAATACATTAAAATGTCTATTTTTTTTCCTTCTTTATTACCACAACAATGACATGTCCAAAAAATAACCTTCCTAAGAATGCATGGTCAATAAAGTCACATGCATTTGATTGTCTTTTGATTCAAATATTAACACACACTAAAACACTTAATCGTGAAGAATAAACCAAATAAGAACATACAAAAATTGAAAAAAGATAACCATGTGTATAAATATAACATAGATCATATGTATAAATATAACATAAATCAAAAGGTAGATGATTTGTTTTTTTGAAACATCTTTTAACTTTTACAAGATGAAATATAGCTCTTCTAAACAAAGAGTCCATAGTTTCCATGCATGTATCTAGGTCCCAACAAAGCCACTTACTATGGTATTTCAACAATCTGGGATGAAAATAACCATAATTCTAAATGTGAGACAAACATTCAAGCTACAATAGAATTTTTGTGGGATAAAATGCATAATAAGAAATGCCATTCTAACAAGCAAGAAATATCAACAATTTATAAGGTCCAAGACATTATATCTAAATATTTAAGTTAAAAGAATAAATAGAGATAACTATTCCCCTTAGAGGATTCTAGATATTTATAATTGTAAGAAAATCAGACGTTATATGATGCCAACAAGGATAAAATCATTATAAACCACTAACATGCCAAACTCTTGCTGGGGAATGCTAACTTCAATTTTAATGGAATCTAACATGGATCTAGTTGAGAGTAGATATTAAAATCCTTCAACATGCAAATTTGGAAGTTGAGCAAGACTCAAATGAACATGAAGGGAAATAAGATAAAAAGTTGCCACGATCTCTGATGAATGAATTTCTCAATAGTTTAGGTGAACTTTCTTTGTTCTCCAACTATGAAATGAGTAATAACTTCAAAGTGGGCCATCCTAACATAAGTTTTGGGCTTCACTGAGGAGTGCTACCCAAAAACAACATCAACTAGGAACCCTTCCCTTGCATATGATTCCACCCATAAACATTAAAAATTGGACAGCAATAAGGAAGGAACTGATGAAGGTTTGACCTTGTCACCATTCCTTACCTGACCCAACCTTCTCACAAAAGTTTGACTTATACCTGCCCATATTTTAGGCTAAATTTTTGGGCTAATGCCTTACCTCCCAATACCCTTATTGACCTATAGTCCAGATTACCTACATTGGTTGATAATGGTTCAACAAATTATCAGGTTCCATTTGAATTCCATCTATACCAAGAGACCTCTAACATTATGGTTCTCTTCGTGATTGAATGGAATTTATGATTCCCATTGTCCACACAGAAAAAAATACCCATATATATGTACCAAATATATAGATGAGATCATAGTGAACATCAAATTTAGGAACATGAACAATTTCAAGCTTAAGGTTCTATAATTTTCAATGTTTCTCTTGCTAATGTAGAACATCATTGAGATATTTTACAAAATTAGTTAGCATAGAAGAAAAAACCAAAATTATTGTAGCCATAAACAATCATATAACCAACTAACTCATAGTACTTTATTCCCAAGTGAATTTGAATTTCCAAAATCAATTTTTAGTCTAGGAATAATCATTTTAAGGTACAAAATTTCCAAATATGTCTATACCCTTCAGAAAACCTTTTTTGTTCATAAAGTGAATGATTTCTTGATAAATAGAGGCCTGAGTTATGGAACACATATGACACTAATTTCTTATAGTGTTGTTTAATGACTCTATATCCTATTGTTTTTAAAGCACTGCTTATCTTGGTCGTTAAGATTACCAATTGGATTTATTTATCCTTTTGACATAACAATTCATCCTATTAAGGGCATCAACTTTATATAGTGAAAGGGGATGCTTCATCCCTATAACTTTTCATTATAGGTTTCAAAATACTTAATGGAACCCAAAGAGTTAGAGGTACTGAAGGTGTATTCCTTTGTAGAATCTTCTTCACTGACAACCTGCAAGATTTTCTCAATAGTTAAAGGTCTCAATCATGGATATAGTAAAAAATTTAAACTTCAGGTTTCTATTAGAAAGAAACAAATACCACCTTGTTTGTACAACTTGATGATAACAAATAAGAAACTTTGATCATATATACATTTGATTAGGTTTTGATTCAAATATTAACATATAATCAACCATTTTTTTAGTGAAGAAGAAAACAAATAAGAATGTACATAAGTTGAAAAAATACAACCATATCTCTAAATATAACTTAAATCAAAAGCAAGAGGCAGGAGAGACAGTGCAAGATGAAATAAAATAAAACAGTTCAAGAACACAAATATGAGTGGATATATTTTTCCTAAGAGATGATCTCAAAAGAGTTTAACATAACTAGAAGGAAACCGTCCATGGAACAAATTCCTTAATGCCTCATTTGAATGAATGAATGACTTGGTATCGCCTCAGCTATAGGAATATTATCAGATGAAACAAATATTCAACAATCATACGAAATATTTCATCCTTTCTAAAACATGAAATGGGAAGCCAATCCAAAAATACACCACTGAATCACTATCAGGAAATCAATAGAATTCATGTAAACAAACCATATGTTGTGAATATTATGCTTTGCGCTCCAAGGAAATTTTGAGCATACAATTGATTCTTCAATGGGCATGATAAATTCATCTCCATTGTTGTTAAACCCTAAAATGCTAGAGCACTAGAATAATAGAAGTTGGATATAATGTTAAAACCCTAACATCAGTAACTTCTTCCATACCAATTGAGTGTGATTTACCCAATTTCCAAAATATCCTCTTTCGCCTTTGCAAGAATATTACCTAGTGGCCGAAGGGTTCTTCTTTAGGTTCTCTGCTATAAGGAATTCTTGAATGGAATCAAGAATTTGATTCTTGAATAGAAGTTATAAGCCATTAATGAGGGTTAGTGTTTTAGTCAATCTTCAATTTTACTCCTTATTAAAAGATTGTCTGGGCAATGGGTACTCAACTGGAAGATTTGCTTCAATGTCATATTATGTATCACTCAACAGGTTCAGAGACAACATCTTCGACTTTGAAAGAGATGTGAATTATATAATATTTGATTGTGGATTGGATAAAGTGGTTGGAAAACATTTTAACACTAGTGGATAACAAGGATTCCCATTACTGCTAGGAAATTTGGAGGACCCTATGCTCATTCATTGATCAGTAACTATGTTCTTAGTTCTCCTCCAAAGGATGTTTCCAAGCCTCATGTTGCTATCACTATCGGATATATGTATGTTATTCCTCTTAACTATTGTAAGATGTCATCGAGGACCCTCATATCTGATGCATCGAGGTCTACAACTATCAGTATTGGCATCTCTAGAAATGAAAATCATGTCTGATGTAAGCTCCTTATGTTATCTGAATCTTGTTTCTTCTTCTAATGTCTCTACAAACAATATCCCTATCTTGAAGAATGAGAGAAATGATCTTCTTGTATCTGGTATATCTTTGGGGAATTTTTCGTAGTTAAGAGATTTGAGCAAGGCCTCTACAATCGTACAGGTCATATGATGACCTTTCTGTTTCAACAAAATGAACCCTATCTTCTCAATATAGGAAACCATTCTTCCATCTAAAAGGGTTGTGGGTTGTGTTCCACCGAGTTGAAGTTTTAATTTTTTTGTTAACTATTACTTACTATTAATTGAATATTAACTTAAAGCTATTATTAACTATTAATCTCACGGTCCACTATTGTTCAATTGTCTAATGTTAAATCTGAAGGTGTAGAGTGGTG
>Ga0181464_1001086_pt1 | contig 13236 bp, 11 predicted proteins | sample InSIn2gowninarea_FD_119074 | JGI IMG/M metagenome (GOLD analysis project Ga0181464, IMG submission 119074) | Clean room microbial communities from NASA Spacecraft Assembly Facility at Jet Propulsion Laboratory, Pasadena, California, USA -... ...
AATTATTTGTGATATTAGTTGGCCTTTTATTACTTTTATTTCTTCTTCATCAAGCAATTACCAAAACTAGAAGATCACAAAACACAAGATCCTCATAAGATGGTGGTAGACATACCTATCAAGGAGGCATTCATAAGCCCTCCACAAGACCTCTGGTAGGTCTCCTACTGATCAACAGATGAAACCATAAGGGCTGTCTCCATTTCACTGTTACAAGTAGCATATATATCTGTCTCAAGTAGCATACATGTTACTGCCATAGGAGCACATGTCACTGTTATATATCACGGTCATATCACTGTCAAGTATTACTATCATAAATATCATTGTCCTACATCACAATCATAAGAACAAGTATCATTTCCATATAAGAACAATTATCTCTGACATATAAGGACAAGTGACATTGTCTAGTCACAGAAGATTAGGGCACATAAACCCTTATCACAGAGCTGCTCCTGCTTCCTTCAAGAACACCAGCGCATAGGGACTTCACTAAAGATGACCTCTGTAACTTAATGAATTAGGGCACAAATGACAACCCTTTTACTATCAACCTTCCGCTCTTGAGATCAATGATCTAGGTCTCAAACCTTCTGCCCACTAACAACCCTTACAAGAGACTATACTTAGGACTTTTCCAAGCAACTTACAATAGTCCTCCACACCTGTACATACGCTGATCTACCAAGTACTGTTCAACACGTTAAACAACCCCTACATCCCTAGAAAAACATAAACATGAAAGGACTGATCTCATACCTCTAAAAGACATCACCTACAACCTTGTAAATGACACAGTTCTAAGCATCTCTTGGCTGAACTTTAGCCTAGGTCATTGTCCTCTGTGGCTAGGGTTTCCTTAGTCAAATACTAGACCTTTAAACTCTACGTAACACTCACTTTTGCCCACTGAAACTTCTGCGCTGCCTTTTGAGGATTCTTGGCCTCACTTCTGCTATATGCATGGTTGTTCTTCCCTACAAAACTTGCCTTACGACCTACCAAACAAGGTACCATAGGGGCTTGACTCTACCTCCAAGACACATAAATTTTCGGCCTACAAAACCAGAGAATTTACCACAATCTAGTGCCCAAAATTTATCTTCTTTAACTTGGCTAGCATATGCCTATCATGAACAAACCATAACATAAGAAAAGATCCAAAACACATCCTCTTCTCCACCTCAGATTTGCTCCTATAGTTGCGGCTAGCTCAGAAGTCTTTTATCAATGATAAATTGCACTTCGGATCTATTTCAAATGAGCCACAAGGCCTCCAATTTATACTAATTGTTGGAGGAGCCAAGGGGTACCTTTGTGCCAACGTATCCCTTCATTTAATGAGGTCAATTTGAGCAAGACCCTTTTAATTTGCTCATAAATGCCATGATATTAAAGCCGATATAGTTGTTTGCCCAAATAAATTATGTCACATTATTTAATAGAAGGAATACCAATCCGACTTGAACACATCAATAATAATAATTTTCTTTTATCCAATTTGAATTCTCACATGGAGCAAAGTGGTTTTTCCTTGGGGAAGCTGGGCTTCTCCTTGGGGTAATTGGATTTCTCTTAGGGAAATTCATCTTGAAGATGCCCAAATTTTAACAGGGTTCTAGCCACAGAGGAAGGGCTACTTGATGTTGTGTCTAGGCTATAGATAAGGAGCAGAAGTAGGGCCGTTTAGGCCACAAAAGTGTTGAGAAATCTAGGGCATTAATAATTAGGAGATTTCTCTTCTTGATAATTGCTTGTGATATGCTTTTGCTTCTTGTATTATGATCTTCTTTTTCGTTATATTATCAGTGTGTTCTATTCATCAAGACAATTACCAAATAAACAATAGTAGACAAGAGACACAGTATGTAGGCTTGTCAGCCAGGGCCAAAACCTCTCACTCTTTGAGAGAAAAACCCAATAAGAAATTCTTCTTATAGATCTTCCATTGACGAATACCAAGGCCATGACAAAGACCCTTGACTCTAGTGTCCTCCGAAGACCCTTGTCACTAGCCTTGATGCTCTACCTCATCCCTTTCTCGGCTTCTCCTGCTCTCCTCGGCTTCCTTCTAAAGAATCTCAGTCTCTACTCTTCTACACTTCTCCTCTTGGCTACTCTAAAGAATCTCAGTCTCCTAGGTTAACCCTATTTCAGAGACCCTAAGATAGAATATGCTCCTTGATTAGTCTCTTCAAGAGAGAGCCCTATAGCACCTCTCCCCGGCTTCCTTCTGCGAGATCATATACCCAAACAATGTCACCTCAACGTAACAACTAGTTTGTCGCTCTTTTATGCCTTTGGTCCTTCTTCTTTCACATGTGGGAGAGAATGTAACGCAAATCAGAAACTCTAGAAGGATCCTTCCTTTGCTATACTTCCTTTGTTCTTCGCTTTACTTCTTTTAGTCCTTTCGCACTTCTGCTTGTAGGATCTTCTTCGCACTTGTCTCCACCGCATTGCTTGCTTCTAAGTGAGGCCGAGTGTGGCTATCAATACACACATTCTCATGTTCTTTAGGCCGACATGATCACTTTAGGGAGAGCTGACATGATCTTCTAGATTGCTCCATTCGTTGTAGGCTGACTTGAAAAGGGCTAGTGACAAGGTCTTGGAGGAATACTTTACATAGACAAGTGTGACACTTTACAATGTGTAACATGACTTCATTACATGACAATGACTCTTTTATTCTTTTATGATTAGATGAAAAAATTCCTAAAGGCTCTCAATGGGAGCCTTGAATTAAAAATAAAATCTCCTGCTCATGAAACCCATGATGCAAGCATTACAATAATTTTATTTTTCTTCTTTCCATCTCTTTACGTAAAAATACAATTACATGTCATTATGAAGACTGAACCTAGTTACACTTTTCAAAAAGAAGAAGGGCACCATTGAAGTCTGTGTATGCTGCAATAAGGCTTGTATTAACTGCAGCTAAGGGCACACATGTAAGGACTGTTTAGGGTACAGAAAAGGGACAATTTAAGAGATCATTAAGCTGCAATCTGAAGGTAGATTCAAGTACAGATAATGACAGAATTATAAGGCCATGTTAAGGTTTGCTTAGGCCTCATTCATAATGCAGACTTGAAGACTAAACTTTGAACTACTGATTTTGCAAGTGCAATAGATACAAACACTAATTTCTAAAACATTGATAATTACTTCTAATGATGTAAATCTTCTTTTAACAATTCCAGTTTATCATTAAGCAATTACACTTAAGAAATTCAACCATAAATGCACAAGGACAATAAATATCACAATGCCCAAAGAGAACATAAATTTACCTTGGGAAAACCCACTACTGGAGAATGTAACTAGATTTGGTCTTCATAATGACTTTTGTAATCATTACATTGTATATTTTGTAAAAAAGGAAGAAAACATATTTATTTATTATTTATCTATTCAAGCATGGGTTTCATGCTCAAATTCTAGGTCAAAGCATGTTCTTCATGCTTCTAGGACTTGTTGAGTCAAAGAAGAATTTTTGTCATGTATTGCCAGTCCTATTTGGACTCGTTGTAAAAAAAGAAAATCATTATTTTTGAGTCTAGAAAGTCATTTTGTCCTTCAAAGACCAAGTTGGCCCTGCCAAGGAAAAGTCGGCCTAGGAGGGTCTGTTTGACCTCTTTAGAAGTGTATATATAGAACGAGATTTCAACTCATTTGGAGACACTTCACAAGTTGGATCTGCAACAAGACAAGAAGGCAATCTAGAGCGAAAGTCAAAGGAGAAAAGAAGAAGTCAAAAGTGAAGGAAGAACACTTAAAATATGATCTTTTCTGCCCACACATGTGAGAAATTAGGGTTTCTGTGTGAGTTGCAAGGCTGAGAGTTGCAGGTCCGAATTGCAGGCCTAAAGTTGCAGGGCCGAAGCTTTGATTGGAGCAAATTTTGAAGAGTTTGACCTTTGTTGACTTTGGTATACTTTGACTTGTTTGGAAGAGGGTGCTTGGAAGGAATCTTGACTTTGGTCGTTGGGTCTTGGAGGTCTCACTTTGATTTGATTCTATAAGAAGAGAAGTATTCTTTCTGGGTTTTCCCCTGGGGTTTTGTCTTGGCTTGGAGCCTATATCTTGTGTTCCTTGTGTTTTGTGATCTTCTAGTTTTGGTAATTGCTTGATGAAGAAGAAATAAAAGTAATAAAAGGCCAACTAATATCACAAATAATTATCAAGGAAGGAAAGTCAACTCTAATCTACAAATACTTTGATTTTCCTACACCCACTTGGGGGAACAAACCGAAGCGCCTTTTCATTAGATAAATTCTTCAAATCAACAAGAGATACACCTAATACTATTAGTCAACTATGATGTCAAACTGACCAACAATGCTATGGTCAAACCTGGTCAAACATCGCTTTTGTCAAGTTAAACTTCTTCCCTTCAACTTTGGCCCTCTATGATTTGCCTAGGCTGAATTTTGGCCTCTTAGAATATGCCCAGAAACTCGCCTTGCTGCTCAGAATTTCGGCCCTGCTTCCCAAAAACTGCTGCCCAGAAACTGCCCAAAAAATGCACGTGCTAAGTAGAGAGAGAAATATTCTTGAGATGAATTCGTCCTTCTTGTCCTTTTTCGTTCTTCTTCTTCTTCGCTTGGATGCCTACTTAATGTCTTCTTATGTGTGAGATTGAATGGTGCCTTGTGGAGGAGGTCGAATGCTCTACATATAGTTTTTACCTGTCCGAATGGGTGTGTCTCTTCACTGGGGCTGATTTCACTTGAGGGAGGGCCAACTTGACAAGTTTGGAGCCAAAAATTCAAAATTCAAATTTCGAAATTTTCTCTTTTGATACCGGCATGAAGAACATGTCTTACAATTACATTATATATTTCAAGGGCCAAAATTAAATTATGAAGACTGACCATAGCTACAAAATTCAACATGAATGAGGTGATCTGAAATCGATTTGTTCTTCTAGTTCACCAAGGGAAATTCTATACATATAGCAACTGCATTTTTGTTGAAACTCTTACCATCAATACAGAGAACACAATAAGAACAGTAAGCAATTAACCATGAGAGAAAATGTGGACATGATCTTATATATTACGGTTATGATGTTGACATATAACCTGTAGAAATGTTGATATTGTCCAGTTTTATATTTTGCTCTGAGTATAGCTCAAAGGGTTGATTCCTTGAGTGATTTATGAAGTGCCAAGTGGCAGGGTAATCATTTGCAAAACTAATTATCAACGGAACTTTCTACCATACCTACAGTGTTAACTGGTGGTGACAGATCTGATTTCTTTTGGTCAATAATTCTGTGGGCTTTATGGCTGGGAATGTGTATTGTTTGTTATTGTAGCTGAGTGTGAGTGCATGTATTTGTGAGATGTTGATCAGAGTATGCTCCATGTCAAAGAATTGTATTGCCAATGTATTATTATGCTGCTGAGTATATTGTGAAGGTATTGATGCTTGTGAGAATGTATTATTGAGCAGTCAGTGATTGTTTAATTGCTCAATTCTTGGGCTTATGTTAGTGGTTGCTGAGTAGAGAATGTTTGCATGAGTAGAAGTGTTGCTGGTATGATAGCAATGACACAGTATGCTCTTGATGACATAGCTGTGTCTGCTGATCCAATCACATATTTGATTGCTGGTGATAATATGACAAAGTGTTACGTTGAGCTTGTAATGATGAGGGTTTGACAAAGAATTTGTGAATGATGAGACTAATAACATAAAAGCTCACTCAGGGATCATGCAAATGCTGCTTAGGGTTTGATTGAAAAGTCCTTATCATTACAGAGATCTTAGAATTGATGCAGCAAGGGTTTGAGACAACAGAGAGGGCCTGTATTGCAAAGAGGTAATTGGCTTGGTGTTTTTATGGTTTTGTAGGCAGCAGTTGAGACAGCTTAAGGTAGCGCACGTGGCAGACCTGTGGCAAATCGGATTGTGCATGTGGGCAATGTTGAAGAAAGTGTAACTAGATTCGATATTTGCAAATGTAGTTTTGATCTTTGTACTTGTCAAGAAAAAGAAATACTATTTTTGTAAATTATAAAAATGAGTTTCTTGCTCATTTCATAGGTCTAGGAAAGTCAAAGGGTCAAAGTCATGTATAAGGAGCTCTTCTTGAGCCTGTGTAAATATATTCTAGTCTAAAAGGTCCTCCAAGACAAGAACAATCCTCCTGAAGACATCAGCTAGCAAAATGATGAAGAGAACAGTCATGTCGGCCTGCAAATGGATTAAAAGAAATGCCAAGTCGGCTCAAATGAAGTGTCACAACGATTCACTGCCATGTCGGCTTACTATGGAAGCATAACACCTATAAGTTCGCAGTTAGGGTCACCACATAGACAGAGAATTTGGACGAGCCTCTGTAATTGCGGAAGTGAACAGAACCTCTGAAATTTTGGTAATCAACACAGTGACAACTTCGCATTCCCTTCTGTAATCTCGGACAAGTAATGAGACACAGAAATTGCGGATGGAGACACAGTCATTCAGGAGAAGGACACCTACAGTATTTCAGATCTCGGGTAAGTACAATGTTTATGTGTTTCTTGGCTAGTCATCATGATCAGTGTCTCTGGGTACAATCTCAAAGCAGCATCACAGTGATGACAGTCTTGGCACATTGACAAGAATGAACTTGGTGCAAGGAGTGCACAGTCATATTCTCGATAAAGGAGGGAGAAGGATCTTGGTCATCCTTGTCACAAGAAGGATGTTAGTTATCCTATAATGACAGTCTGTCTCCACATGTATTCTGGACGATGATGACCATGATCTTAATGAAGACATTGCTTCAAGATCATAATCTTGATAATGATATTCGTACAACACTCCTATATGTATATCCATACCTTGTTGTTAAAGAAGATGTAGTAGTGTTGCAACAGAGAAGTAACAGCAATCAATATCTCAGTGGTGCAGTAGAAGATGACCTCAATAAAGACACAGTGATAATCTTGGTTAAGGTGTAGCAATGGTGAAGTCGTAATGATATCAGTGATGCAACAGAGATGACCTCAGTATTGCAGCAGTAACGATGATGATCTCAGCAGTAACGAGGAAGAGGATTGATGTCTTGGTCATGTACTGGCCTAGTAGGTCAAGGGTCAAGGTCTTAGTATATGTCAATTGGAATCTGTATAAGAAGAACTGTGCACAGGTTTTCCTCTCCAAGAGGGAGAGGTTTTGGCCCTGGCAAAAAGCCAACATCTTGTGTTCTTGTCTCTTGTATTTTGGCAACTGTTTGATGAAGTAAGAAATACACACACTAATGATATCAAGATAAGATTGTGCTAATAAGCAAAAATTAAATACCTCACAAATAGTTATCATGTCAAGAAGAATCTCATTAAGTGATTGCCCTAGATCTTCAACAGACGAGCTAGCAGTAATGTGATTTTGCTTCTGCCAAATGGCAGTTTTGAGGAGAGCTATCTTGGCATTGATAGCAGTGGTTGGATAGTGATAAGAACAGTTGTTATGTAGTGCAGTTGTTGAGCAACATTTTCAGTGTGATCTATCTTATTCAGTTATATTAAGGACGAAAGGGTGGTGCAAGGCAGACATTGAAGTCTCCTTCAGGTTGGATGTAATGTCCCAAATGGAACAATATGGGGTTTTCTCAAAATTTAACTCATAAATACTTCGGATAAATTTTCTATTCATAAACAGAAGATTGCCATGTAAAATAGAACAAGAGAATGCATGCAAATCAATCATACAATGAGCAGAAATAATCTCAGCTTTTATTATAATGTATAAACGGGGGTTTTACACGTTGGAACAACAAAAATAGCTGAGATAACTGAGATAGGACTGGCCTGAAGGATCTACTCCAATGCTGCACGTACTTGCCATCAAAACTGAACCAAACTGCCACTGTTAAGATCTCCTGTGAATTCTGGATGAACTCACCAAGGGGAGATGGGTACTCGCCCAATCTCACTAAATCACCCGAGGGTTTCCATCCTGGGGCTACCAATGGAGTAGAGAATCGAGTTCTCAACCTCTCATACAAGAAACAATATCGAAATCCAAGATGTCCTCCAATGGCCTCTTCCTCCTCCTCTTTTCTAAATCTAATGAACCCCTCTAGAATCTTATATTTTATTATTATTTTAATCATGGAGCACTTTTCCCTTTTTAATTTTAATTAAAATATTCTTTTTAACGCGTGAAAAGGGTAAATTGGCCACCATATCTTCTCAGGTCACTGAAACTCCCATCATGTAGATCTTCTCATTCCGGTTCCAACGAGCTATTATACTGACGTGCTCTATCAATTAATCTCCTCGAAATGCCACCTCGAGCATAATTAATTAAGTTATGCCCAATAATAATGCTGATTTTTGAAAGTTGTTGGAATGCAACAGAACGAAAGGAAAACTGTGCTGATGATGGAATATGCCAAGCGAATGCCATCCAATCCCATCAAAATTCCTCAAAACTCTATCGAGACCCTTGATGACATAAACCTGCTCCATTGACCTAGACATCCCCTGTCTTGGAAATCCACCTTGGTTGTACTATGAAAAAGAATAAAAATGGGGACATGATAGTCCTCCTACCCCAAGATTGCTTGCCCTCAAGCAATCCAAATCTGTGGACTAATCTGGTGGCTCAACGCCACTAAGACCCAATGCCTGGATCCCATACGAAGCACCGGTCCTCGTCACGTCTCCAAGCTATCGAAACATGACTGGATCCTTCAGTAACTGGATCCCATGTCCATCTCTGACTCAACCTGCTACTAGTAGATCCACCTGGATCCCAATGCCACCAAGAAGGAGCGTTAATGCTACGTGGCTCCTGCTGTGCTGTAACTCTGGCTGTGAATGTTGCCCTACCAACTATGTACCATCTCATCACCTCTCTCCAATCCAATCCTTGGCATAACCCAACGTCAGTCTCACCATACTGATGTTGCGCTGAGATATTGATGAGTGGCCAACTCACATTCTGCTGCCGACTGGAGTAGGTAATATCCCCCACCTCTAAGGTCTCTTGCAGTACATTGCTCCTGACTACGAATGATACTCCATCAATAGGATACCAATTCATGACCTCTCACCAATCTAAGTCATGGAATCTTGTGTAAGGAACAAGTCTACCATGCTGATGTGGGTCCATCCTCAACTCACGCTGCCCTATCTGGTCGGTCAGCAATATCCATTGAGAAAGTCTTGCGTCTCTCCCTCTAATGGTATAAGTAGCCAAACTGTGTTGCAAGCCATGTCTATGTACTCTTGGAGAGGGCTGTTGGCCGAAAATGTTGTAGCTCGGCTAGTTGCCACTACACCTGTTTGCACCTCATCAATGGGTAGACCTAAAGATGGGTGCTCTGCCATCTCCCTCGTTTGATAGGAAACTCCACGCTCTTCCAATCCACCAATCTCCTGTCAAACTGTCCTATCATACTCCAGCATTTCCTGAGGACAAGTGTCAGTGAACATCGTCACCCTGCCAGTTGTCTGTACATCTATTTGCTCCTCATCAACGACTGACCCCAAGGGTGGCTGCTCATCCTCCACCATCACGGGTTCAATATGAACCTCTAGCTAGCTCTTCCATGCGCCTCATCCTCCTCAGCTGAGGCTCATCATGCATATTATGTGCCTCATCCTCCTCAGCTGACTCACGCTCCATCATATGCTGCTCATCCTTGACTCATCACTGGTGACACACTATCCTAAATGTCTCTCCTAGGACCCACAAATTGCTCATCATATGAATCTGGCATGATGTCAATGACTCGCCATGACTCAAGCTCCTCTATGTGCCCTCTATGCTGAGTCATCAACCATTCATTTTCTCCCTGATCTCTTTCTCACATGGGAACAATCAACTGCTCCTCATACTCCTCTACCACACATGGATGCATATCTTGGCTACTGTCACCAACTCCATATAACTGCTCGTGCTCCTCTAAGGTATCATTGTATGAACCCATGGACTCGTCCAACGAAGAGTCCTCATCTTGATAGACAAAGGATATCTACCTACTCTAATGCTGTCATCTCCTCAGTGTCACTCAAGCATGAGTGGTTAGGTCCCCAAGGTCCTTTACAGAGGAAGAAAAGTCCCTTCCTCCTCATCTCATTCTTGCTGCATGAGCCCCCAAACCTGAGCTGCTCCTCCCTGGTCAACTGTCTCCTGAACAACCCAATGTTCTACTCAACTAACCTCTCAGCTAGACCAAAGCAACAGGTGAGACCAACTTCTCTCTCCTCCAAACAAACAACAATCGAGACTGTAACTCCTGACAGATGGCATCACGACCTCTCATACATGAAGACAATATGGACTGCATGTGTGCTATGACTCTGTCAGAATGATGTTTCCTAATGCTGAAGAAGCATTGGAACATCTGCAAGATCAACCATCACACTCTAGATCAACCATGACTTCATAAGTCCTAGTTATATCTATAACTTCTAAAATATCAACCTTCTTCCCAAATGTAGGACCCACATTGTTGTCTAAGTCCTGAAAAGTATCCACTATTAGCTTGAAAACGCTCCCCATAACATCATCATTGTAAGGAGCTCTAGGGGTGGTTAGTCTCCTAATGTGACTCAGACAAGATGCAACAGGGAGTCTAACCCCTTCACAAGGTTCCTCCAAGAACTTGTGTTGTATGAGAGAAAGCATTGCTAGTCTTAGAGCCCAAATGAGTTTCTTCCCTTCTAACTGGTTTAGTTCAGAAATGAGTGCATTCATTTCATCCAATTTGAAAAGGACTTTCCATGTGACCTTCATGCGCTTGAAATTTGTCCCAAGAGCACAAATCTTGTGTCCTATTTCTTGCCCCTTTTGCACTTTTTTGGCTGTTCTCTGTGAAGAATGGAATAGATTCCTCTTGAGAAAGGTTTGTTGTTTGTTGCTACTGGTTTATTAAGGGAGTTTATAAAGTTTTGATCCATGTTTTAGTTTAATAATGATAAGTACATCAACCAAATCGTTATAATGACTTAGCAATACTATATCAAAGAGACATAAAGTGGTTGCACACATACATGACTTGCCTGACAAACTCTTCAACTCAACTTTTACAACGCCATGCAACGATAATAGCAGCTCATGACCACAACAAGGCTTGACTCAATCAAGACTAAGCTGATAGCATAATAGAAATATGACTAACTGACTCGATATACATACTCCTTACATGGCATCAAAGCTATATCATGACTCAATTCATCAACCAAACTTGGTATTCTTTTAGCCAGGACTTAAATATGGCAAACTGTAGTGACAAACTCAGTACTGTGATAAAATTCAATCCCACTACAGGAGTAAATACAAAGCAAAGACACTCTTTGCACAAATGGGTTTTAGTGGCCAAACCCTCACTATTTAGTGCCCTCAAATGTGTATAGTGACAAGACTACTGTGACTTTTACTAATTTAATTTCTCAAAGCAGTTTAAGGATAGACTTCCTTAGAATAATAAATAACACTAAGGATTTTCAAAGAGCACAATAAAATTTTATAAACAAAGCTAAATTGGAACCTGGCATATACGTATCAGCGCTTCTTGTCTTCAACGCAGCTCAGAAATAGGTACCTCCAGGACTAATACATGCACATTAGTGAAAGCTTTGGTCTCGCAATCGAAATTTCGGTTGTTAAAGTGTGGAGATAACCTGAGTAAGGAATAGAGCTTAGCCTCTACGCTGAAGGAATATGTTCTTTCTTCTTGACAACAATTAGAGATGATTTGGTCCTCTTCTAAAAAAAGCTACGAACTGTTCTCACGCTACTAAATGCAGTTCATCTTTTTCAGATCGATGGCTAAAAGCTTGAAAATAACCCAGTTCTGTTATATTAAATGATGGCTCCAAGCATTCCAATTCTTTAACAAGGTGCACTTGGTCCCCCCTTCAGAAATTCAAACTTTGCAAATTGTCTTGCACTGGTAAATTCTGAAGCGGTTCCAGTGTCTCGAAGATAGCAATTCATTTGTAATCAATTACATGCTAAACACACCACTCTGAAGCAATGATGCTAAATTCGGGCACTGTCCTTGGATGAATTTGGTCCTTCGATTGAAATTGATGAGTCGGCCCTTTCTGAATAATTATGTCACTCTCACTATTTAATCAACCCCCCCCTTGATGAAAGAACTTTTGAAAAAAATATGTGGAGCAGAGCACCTGAAAATCCTTGTGGATCGATTTTGGTGAATTGACACCACGCTGTTGTGTATTTTCCCACTGCCTCAGTCTCCAAAATCATGACCAAGACAGATGCACAACAAACTGAATAATTCGTGGAGTCTTTTAGATTGATACACAAGGGCCTTTCACACCCATTTATTGCACCAAATCGATCCACAAGGGTAGAGTTTGCCTCATAATACCCATGATGCTTAGTGAATGAGTGCCCAGGCAACAAGTGATATCAACCCTCTGTGGATAGATGCTGCGCTTCGTTGGTAAAGATAGTCCACTACCTTTAGGTGATCAGTCTCTTCTCTTCAGAATTCGACCGTCATAGGTAAATACTCCTAGAAACGATTTGTCACTGAGGCTCATCTTCTGTGTTCAGTCTTTGCTTGGGCATAAACTCGATTGTCAACCAAGATAAGGGAATATTGTTCTCGTCCAACAGGTCGGTGATGGGGCTCGAGCTGTGTGTATGCTCCAACAATTTGTTCAACGACACCAGGGCAATCGTGCTACCAAGAAAATGAGGAGCGAATGCGGCCCTTTGATTCTGATTGGCGCTGCGGCATCCGACCAATGCGTCTTCTGGGAAAAAAATTAATTTCAGCCCTTTGAAAAAGATTTGGACGGCTTGGCTTTCATAATGTTCGACCATTAGCACTTAACCAAAAGAAATTTGGCGTCCTCATTTTAATGCGGCCTTCTAAAAATCATTAACTCCACGCGTTCATGTGAAGTTTGACCGACCAAGAACTATGGTGTAATTACTTGCCCCTTCATGGTTTCAACATTCTGATTACCGCTTGATTTTCGACCTTTTGATGATAATTCAGGCTTGGCCCACCTTTAAATTTTCTTACGACTCAAATAATAATGCGATGGCCCCTTTTCTAATAATTGGCTTAGAATAAAAATTCGACCCTCTAATGATACACTGCTGTCTTTGACTTACGACCTTTACAAACATATAAATCAGCCCCAAAAAATGGGATGCCAACAAAAATCAGATGTTCGGCTCACTTGTAACATTGGGTGATTTTGTTGAATTGTTATTATGCATCCAACAATTTCTCAGAAA
>Ga0181464_1000848_pt2 | contig 13231 bp, 11 predicted proteins | sample InSIn2gowninarea_FD_119074 | JGI IMG/M metagenome (GOLD analysis project Ga0181464, IMG submission 119074) | Clean room microbial communities from NASA Spacecraft Assembly Facility at Jet Propulsion Laboratory, Pasadena, California, USA -... ...
TTTTTATTCTTCTTGTTTTCTTTTGATTCGCAAAGCATCGATATGCATAAAAAATGTGTTCAAAATTTAGCTTTCGTGTCCTCTAACATACATTATATTTCATTTTTAGAAAGAATAGAGGAGGAAGGACTTACCAAACTCTTGCTCACTCTACCATTTTTTCTAGTGGCTCTCAAATGATTTTTAAAAACCCACTTAATCTCATCATAAGTGAGGTGGTATATATCTCCATTAGCCAATAAGTTGAGAGTTTCCATATTGATATCTTCTCTAACTCCCCTCAATAGTACAATCTTTAGGGATTTTGGTCTTACAGTGAAATAATATGCCCTTTTGTAACTTAGTTGGAACCTTTCCCCATAATCATCTAAAGACTCATTTTCCCCTAGAATCATTATGAAAATATCATATGTGGTGTCCATTGATCTATAATAGTCTTGATACTTATTGTTAAAATCTTGTTTCATTTGATGGTATTAATAATTCCTTTTTAAGGATGGTATTCGCATCTTAGGGTATCCAAAGGAAGGAAAAATTGACCCTTCGTCAAGCATAGTTTTCATAGGGAGTGGGATACTAGGGATGGGCCAGTTCACTCTTCCTTAAGCATAAAATTCTCAATTAATGAAACCCATATAAGGATAAATTGAACCTTATTCCAACATAGTAAATAAGTTTAATATGTACATGAGGAAGGGATAATTAAATATTCCTCTCATATAGTATTTATGTCAAGGATGAGCATGGAGAAGAGTTTGTTGACCTTTTCTCAAGGAGGGCATTGTTATCATGGGGTATCTAATTGAAAGGTCAACCAACCATTCCTCAAGAATAATTTTAAAATATAGGGGGGTATTTTTTAATGGTTGTATAACCATTACTCAAGGATATAAATCTTATATAGGGTAACCTAGAGAAGAATTGGCTAGGGCCTTCCTCCAATTTAAGATTTTCACCAAGGAGGTATATGGGGAAGGTTTAGTTGACCCTTCCTCATACATAGGATTCTCATTGAGGGAGAGCACAAATAAGGGTTGGTTGGCACTTCTTTATGGGAAGTATGCTCATCACAAAGTATCTAATGGAAGGGTTAGGCCCTCCTCTAGAATAAGTTCTACATAGAAGGGCAACCTAAAGGAAGGGTTATCCTTCCTCAAGCATAGTATTCTTATATATGAGATCTTAGAGAAATATTGGCCACCATTCCTCTAGTATAGTATTTTCATTAAGGAGGTGCACGGGGAAGGGTAAACCAATCCTTTCTTGAAAAATATATTCATATCTAGTATATTATAGGGAAGAACTTACCAACCTTTCCTCTAGCATAGTGTTCTAATAAAGGGGAATCATGGAGGAGGGTTGGCCAAACCTTCCTCAACGATGGTATTCACACTATGGGATATCTAATGGAATAGTTTCCATGCAGAGAGGAATCCCCAGTAAGAGTAAGATGACCCTTACCCTAACATAATATTTTTATAGAGAAGTGGCATGGAGAAGAGTGAATCAATGCTTTCTCAACAAAGGCATTCATGTTGTGGGGTGTTGTTGTCATTGCTACAACACCCTCCAAAATTTAACAAAATTCAAATTTTGGAGCCTACTTTATCATTGTATCAAGTGTCGCCTTGGTTGTAAAGTGTCGTTTCATGTCATCCTATATGTTTCAAGTGTTCTTGAGTGCTCTCAAGTGTCATCACATTGATTGGAACATAATTGGTGCATTTCATGGTCATAACACTTTTGTTGTTGTAAAACGACACTTTTTGATCTCAGTTGCACAAACGCCAGCTGTTATGCTTGGGGAATGTTTCTAAAGTGGTTTTTTGATATGTACTTATCATTGTTTAAGATTGTATAAGTTTTCTTGATGAGTTGGTATCTGTCGCACTTGATTTTATGTTTAAACTCATCGTGTTCACACCTTTCATGGTATAGGGATGAAGTGTTGTAACGACTACAACCACCCTCCAAAACTTTTCCTATCCTTTGATTTTGGAGCCTTCCTTCCTATCCACAAGAGCTTATCTTGTACTATTTTCAAGTACTCGTGATGTGTATGAGACTTATTTTTTTCATTTGTGCTTGTGTTTTATTGTTTTTACACTTAGCTAATCTTTTTAAGTCACAAGCCAAACTCCTGACTTGGTCTTACAACAATTCTGGGCTTTCCTCCAGAAACTGTGCAATCCTTGAGTGCAATGAACCTTGATGATTGGAATTGTGTAGTTCAGATTAGAAGTCAACCTTAAGCTCAGAAACTATGTAGTCATGGAAGGCAGCCAAGCACTGAGCTTAGAAACTGCACAATCCCTCACTAAGCTCAGAAAATGCACAATGCATTGAGTCAGGAAGTTGCCCAGTTCCCCATAATTGTGCAATCTTTCCCACAACATGCATGGAAAGTTCCCCCCGAAAAAAAAAAAAGAAAAAAATTTGAAAAGGAAAAATCATTCCTAAAAAATAGGGATCCATTATTAGTATCCCAAAGGAGGCATGCTCGCTATTTTTAGAAACTTCTGCCAAGTGTCATTTTTTCCTTGATTTTAGACATGCGCATCATGAACCCTAATTTTCTCAAATATATTTAATCGATTCCTCTAGATATTATTTTCACATTTGATCTTGGAGATCTAACATTCCCGAGGAGATCAATGAACCTTCGGTGGTGTTTTCCTCATTTTTAAGGGTGAGTTTCACTTTTATCGTCTTTTGCCGCTTTTTCTATCACCTTTTGTCATTTCACTTATTTGAGTGTTGTCTTTCTTATATCTCTTCATGGTTCCTGGTGTTTCAACTTATTTTAGCTTGTATAAGTGTTGTTCTAAGTTGTCGTTTTCCTTTCACAAGTGTCGCATCACTTTTCTTGTTTTTGCACCGATGGTCTTCGTTTCAGTGACTCTCCTCACATACTTAATTTTCCTTCTAGTTGTTGAGTTTTTGAACTTGTTTCACATTGATTCATTTATAGTTATCCAGTTCTTCACCCAACTTCACATCATCACTTAGTTCTGCTCGTTTTCCACACTTCCACAGGGAAGATCTGCACTTTCCTTGGCCATATTTTGCCTTGCCTAGCTGGGCATTGCACAATCCTAATGCTCAAGCTGAGAGCTTGGCCTCTAGAACTACACTATGCGCAGTATAGGATATCCCAACTATGCACTGTGCAGTTCCAAGGTGAGCCTTTCACCTTGGCCACTGAGACTACATAATGCACAATCTCTCCCAGTCATTACCCAAGATGAACTATGCATTGTGCAATCTCAAGCCTCAGACTACACCCTTAGCTACTGGGACTGCACAATGTGCAATTACCACAGTTAGTCTCCCTTTCTTGTTGATGGAAACTACTCAATCCCTCTAACTAGCTGCCCCGTTTACTACTTGATCATGCTGTGAAGTTAGATTTGCAAAAGATTAATGTTTTCTTTCCACGAGTGTCCTTTTGTCCCATAGTTACCAACGTTGTTGAGTGCTTCTCTTGAGTATTCATTGCTACCATGGCACCAAAGAGAGTTGCTTCAAAAGCAACCATTAAAAATAGTACTGGGGAAGCAGTTGAGAAAACACCAGTAGACTTACCAGTATATGTGGACACTCAATTGTTTATAGAAAAGGAGTAAACACTAACATGGTAGCAAGTTAATGAAGCTATTTCAACAAAGAGCCTTGAGGTAGATCTCAAGGACCGATAGGTTTATCTCAATATCCAGTATTTAGGACTACACAAGGTTGCATGCATATATCCAATCTTCCTGTGTGCAGACATCATCAACTAGATTATTTCACACATTGATGAGGAGACCATGAAATTGAGAAATTCTAGTGGATAGAAGCTTCCTACCTTTCTGGCATAGGATTATCAGCATATGTATCACTTTCTTGAGCTAGTGAATCTCATGGACTCATTCTTCTTTTCCACCAACAAATATGTGAACACAAAAGATATTGTTAAAGGATCGGTGAAAGAGACATTGAAGTTTTGAGATATACCCACCCATTTATACAAGACAAATTATCTTAGGAAGGCCTACCAACTCTTGTTTATCTTATCTTGCAGGATCCATGGTTAGTTTTCCTAAAGGGTGGGAAGTCTTATTGAACTGGGTTGTGAGCGAGGGGAAGCCATTCAACTGATCAGATCTTTTGGCTCGATACTTGAAAGCCCATGTAGCACATGACCATAATCTTCCCAGGGGTGAATAAGCAAGGTTTTATATGTCTTCATATTTACTGGATGCAATCTATGCACATACTTAGTTTCCTAGCATGAAATGGACATGGAACCCATGAGAAACTACCATGCATATCTATAGTAAATTGATTTTGGATTGTAGTCATCTAGGCATAATGGAACATCTAACTGACCATTTCATCATCTCGCTTTACAAGATCATATTTGAAGTATAATTTCCTTGCATGTCACGAGGAGAAATGGAGGCAATAATAGAGATCACATATTCGTTTGCCTAACCGGGTGGCATCTTCCTTAGAGTGTTTAGTGGAGAGAAGCCGACACATGTTTTTCCAAGGTATGCCACTGAAAAGATTGTCATGCAAGAAGTGTCATATCATCTCATCACAGGGTTGTCAGCAACTTTGTACAGGAAGAAGAAAGCACCATGGCCCACTCTTCCTTTTCAAATTAGATTATATGAGATAAATAAATTGAAAGTCATAGATACTGAGTGAAAGGAGATAGTGAAGTTTTCATTTGGTACTCGAGACTTTAATCCGTATGATCCCTGTAAAATTTGCAAAGACCACTATGCAAGAATTTACTTTTAGTAGCTCAACAGGACATTTCATTGGCCGAAGGAGGATCCATGGAGGAATTTCTACAATGCCTCCAAACCTCATGAAATGGTTAGCTAAGAAGAGACTTCACAAGCCACTCCAGAGAAGGAAACAACTCCAGAAGTAGCAGCAACAGAAAGCAACAATCCCGTACATGCTAAGGGAAAGAGAAAGGTTATTGATAGTCTGGGGGGGAACAAAGCCGCAAGATGAAAGAAAATCCAATCCTTACGAAATAAGCTTTAGCAGTAGAAGTGAAGAGGAAGAAAAAGATACATAGAGCATAGTAGAGGAAGAGATAAAAGTAGAGCTTGCAGGAAGCATAACTAAGATTGAAGCAAGTAGAACAAGAACTAAAGGAAGAATGAGAACTAAGGATGAAAGAATAAGAAGAGAAGTAAAAGCAAGAAGAAGAAGAAAGTAAAGGTTCCATAGATGAAGAAAAAACACCAGTACAGGCTGAAGAGCAAGAACAAAACCAACCAACAACTGAGGAGGAGGGTGATTAGATGCAGGATCGGGAGATTCCTCAACATATTGAGTACTTGGTTGAAGTTGTAGATATGGAGTTGGAAATGGAGCTGCAAATTGAAGATGTTGACCTGATGCCGAGTGCACCTTAGGTCACCATTTAGTCTCCACCACCTCTAGTAGCAAAGTTAGCTCCAAGTGAAGAAGGGGACATTGTTCCTCTTGATGATGATTTGGTAATGGAATTGTACAAGTAGGGAGAAAGCATTTTCCTGATGATCATGCATCACCTACATTCACTAGAGAGAGTGATAGTGGCAGACACCAGAAAGAATCCAAATTCCATTGCCAAAGCCAACTTGGCCTTTGTAGGTGCAACAAGATCAAGCACTCAATATTTGACAATCGAGAATAAGCAATTGGCATAGGATTTACAGGTTTCCAGGCAAGAGGTAGAACAACTCAGTACAATAACACATAATGTAGCTTCCGCAAGGGTCCACTTGGAGGAGATGAGAACACTGATACTTGTTGAAGTATAAACACTTAGAGAGACCATTCGGGACCTCTAGGATGATCTCATTACCGTACATAAGGAAATTGTATGATTGCATGGATTGCAGCAGCAGAGCAAAGAATTTTTCAAAACTCTCATGAATATACAAGCTTCCATCGCACCCATGTATGAATGTGTTGGAAATAATACTGAGAGGGGGGTGAATCAGTATTATTAGATCAATAATTAAATTTTCAAAACCGATTTGTATACACTACTTCAGCTCAGTGAACTAGCATGTATGCGCAACTGTACTTATTGCAACCAGCATATATGCAAAGATCTTTTGATTTACCCAAATTATCATGTATTGAACTTTAATCAGTATGTCAGGAATTCATTAGACAGTGTAGTTAAAGCAGAATAAAGCATCACACATAAGCAACACAAATGAACACCAAGATATAAGGTGGAAACACAATGTGGGTGAAAACCACCTACTGCTATCGTCTATGTCTTCTTTTAATAATAAGAAAATTCTATTTACAATTTTTGTATTGGTGTAGTCTTATACCAGTACGCAGGCTTCTACCTGCTGAAGTCTACAACCTTCTCTCATTCTCCTGCTTCTATTGGAAGGGAGCTACAACCCCCTAGCTCTTGTACTAGCTGATATGTTTACTAGTACGTAGGTGCCGGTCTACAGAAGGCTACAACCTTCTCTTTTCTTCTGGGGACCACGTTGCATAAATTTTCAGATTGGATCCATCAACAACATCATTCAATCATCAAATATATCTGCATCAACCAATCTCCTTTTGAACTAACCACAACCAAATCAATCAATCACTTTGACAACCCATCAATCTGATCATTCAGAATGTTGGCACTAGAATACAATAAGCAGAACCCAAGCCAGAACCTAGAATACTGCAACAGCAAACAGAAGCAACTAAAACATATATTATAAGGTATACACTAATTCCATGTGTCGAACCTGCATGCATATGTGCTTTCCTCAAAGCCAAACAGTGTATATATCTACAAATATAAATTCAAAATTCTGCAGCTATTCCAGACTTTAGTTATACCTAGATCATATCATTTAAAGAATAATATATGCATTATAATTCAGATCTAGAATATACAAGAGAAAAAACACCTAATGATAGTTCATTTTACGCCTTAAGATCCCGATCCATCATTAGATCTGATCCCTCATCATCAGCTAAGGTTCATCCTTGGTTCAGATCCAACAATGCACCATAACCCAATAACCTTCATACTAGATCTCACACTTCATCAGATATTCGATACTTAAACACCTTGGCCTAATGATCTTCTCCTCCTTTTATAGTTTTAGACCTTTCTCAATACCATGGACCAAAACCACTTAGGACCAATACCTTGGACCAAATACGTATGGTCACTACCTCAGATCAGATATCTTGGACCAATACCATGGGTCAAAATACCATGGACCAAATACTTCGGACCAAAAATTTAGTTTTCCAAGGTATACATGCTTTTCCTTCTGTGAAAGTGCGTGTGTACGTATACGTGACTTGTATATAGTGAACCTGCATGTATACGTAGCTTGGTTAATGGTGAACCTGCGTATACCTCTCTTTCTTCATTCTATGAACACTGATCTATAATTCGTTGTTGTTTACCTGCTATACTATGATCTTTCATCTGAGTGAGTTGCCTTCTGAACTAATTCCTTGAAGCTGCCCTACATTTCATCACATCTGTAAACACTACTGTCATGCATTTTATCACATCTGATATCTCTTCTGTAGATTCATCTAATTACCATATACAAGTGAGTTGTTCTGCTATAAGTGGGTTGCCATCAAGTACAACACATACATCATAATGCCAACAATCTCCCCCTTTGGACTTGATGGAAACAACCACACCAAGTCATTCTCCCCCTTTGACATCAAGGGCAAAGGGTCATGCTCCCCCTGAGTGCATGCTGAATTCTCTGATATGCTCCCATGATCGAGTACATGCTCCCCTTGAGCATAAGCAAAGTCTACAAAAAGATGTTCTAAAAGAAGAAAATGACTCTATACATACATCTCAAATGACCTTCATCATCAATGACTCATACATACATCCATCTCCCAACAAAATGGGGATATACCAAATTTGACTCATTCACCAAACCAAGTGGGGATATATCAATTGTTTATACATGTCAAAAACAAGAAACATTACATCATCCATCCCATGCAGTGGGGTTACAAATTAGGTATTTTCATGATCATTACATTAAAAGATATACATGACATATATAACAAAGACCAAATATCTTAAACAAGACCATGATAGTCACCAGCAAATATCATATGATCTGTAACATCTGTCAACAACATCTAGACCAGCAACCTGTATATGTCCATCATGAGTTCCCAAAATATCGTCAACCATGTTCTCCCCCTGAACCTGTTCCACATGTTCACTGTCAGATCTGGTCATTGCATATGTCAATAAGAGATATCAAAGCATCATCATCAATCAGATATACATCAAGTTATCAACAACTTTATGAGGACCAATATATTTCCACAGGTTATCAGCAGATTGAAACCATCATCAAACAGAGCAGATAATTGACATAACCATAGCAAACCCCTTTTTTTTTAGTCTGGCCTACTGCTTTTCTTTAAGCCAACATATACACGACTATGCCCATAGAAACCCACATACGTATGCAACTACACTTTATGAAACTCGCATATAACCACCTTTCTATGAAGAAAATAGGTTTTAACAACAGGATGATGCAGCAACTACTCCCAGCTTTTGCCTGAGATATTCAAATGTCTCTCTAGGCAGTGGTTTAATGAATATATCAGTAACCTATTCTTTGGAGGGAACATGCTCCAATTTGAGCTTTTGTTCAAGCACTTGTTCACGTAGAAAATGATATTTGATGGGTATGTGCTTGGTCTTGGAGTGCATGACTGGATTCTTTGAAATATTGATGGCACTTGTATTATCACATAGACTGGAGATGGGTGGAGTTCATGTGATCTGAATGTCTTGCAAGGTTTGCATCATCCAAAGTAGTTGTGTGCAACAATATGCAACAACCACGTATTCTGCTTCAGCTGTAGATAATGCAATTGAACTTTCTTTCTTGTTGAATCAAGACACTAACATGGAACCCATATAGAATGTACCATCACTAGTGCTTTTTCTATCATCAACACTTCCTGCCCAATCTGCATCTGTATATGAATGAAGTGTAAGATCTATATCTCTAGGATACCATAAATGAAATTTCTGTGTTCCTTGAAGATATTTGAAAATCTGTTTGACTGCCTGAAGGTGTGATTCCTTTGGATTTTCTTGGAATCTTCTAACTATTCACACTGCATGCATGATGTATGGTCGGGTACCTGTTAGATAAAGCAGACTATCAATCATGGATTTGTAAGTTGGTTGATGTACTGCTGCTGATTCATCATTTGAGCTAAGACTGCATCTTGTTACCATTGGGGTACATACTGGTTTAGAATCTTCCATGTCGTACTTTTTCAGGATCTGTTTGAGATATATGGTTTGTGAGAGAAAAATACCATCTTTATTTTATTGAACTTGTAGACAAAGAAAATAGTTAAGCTCACCAAGTAAGGACATTTCAAATTCTTACTGCATTACTGAAGCAAAATTTTGACTCATGGATTCTTCATTGCTACCAAAAATGATATCTTCAACATACACAACAATTATTAGCAATTTATCAGTGTCCATATTTGTATATAGATTTCTCTCTGCTGACCCCTTTGAAAAACCTTGTTGGTGGAGATATTTGTCAAGACAATAATACCATGCCCTTGGTGCTTGTTTTAGACCATAGAGAGCCTTTCTGAGTTTGCATACAAGTTTTGCATCATTTCTAAGAATGAATCCTTCTGGTTGTTCAATATAGACTTATTCTTCTAAGTCTCCATTAAGAAAGGCAGACTTTACATCCATTTGGTATACTTTGAATTTCTGAAAACTAGAAAGAGCAAGAAACATTCTTATGGCTTCAAGTCTAGCAACAGGTGCAAAAGTTTCTTCTAAATTTATAACTTCTTGTTGAGCATATCCTTTGCAAATGAGTCTAGCTTTGTTTTTGATAACTTCTCCATTACGTTCAGCTTGTTTTTGAATATCCATTTGGTTCCTATGATATTCTTATCATGAGGTCTAAGAACTAATTCCCAAGTATTATTCTTTTCAATTTGCTCAAGTTCTTCGTTCATGGCCTTGACCCAACATTCATCTCTGCATGCTTCATTTAAATTTTGAGGTTCAGTGGGAGATAGTAATGCTAGATAGCTTGAGGCTTCAGCAATAGTTCTTCTTGTCTACAAACCTGCCCCTTTTTTTCCCTAAAATTTGAGTTTCTGGATGATTTTTCTGAACATACCTGGACAAAGTCTTTTCTTCTATGGTTATCTCTTATTCTGGTGCTTCATTGGTTTCCTCTTCAGAATCAGTGTGATTTGATGTGGGAAAATGATCCTCATCTTCTTCATTGTCATAATCTTCTATTTTTATCTGTTTTGGATTTTTGCATGCTTCATCAATCACAACATTAATACTTTCAATAATTTTCCCAAGTCTTTATTATAGCATTTATATCCTTTACTTCGGGAAGAGTAGCCAAGGAGAATACCTCCATCTTCTCTGGGTTCAAACTTACCAAGCTTTTCATCAGTCATTTTGATGTAACATTTGCTTCCAAAAAATTTGAAGTATTTTATAGTAGGAGTCTTACCATACCAAAGTTCATGTGGAGTTTGAGTGTTGTTTACCCGAACATTTGCTTGGTTGAGAATAGTGATGGCGGCGAATGCAGCTTCACCCCAGAAGGTTTCAGGAGTTCCAGATTCATCTAGAATAGCACGAGCCATTTGTTGAACAGTTTTGTTCATCCTTTCTACCACTCCATTTTGCTGAGGAGTCCTTGCAGTGGAGAACTGCCTTTTTATTCCATGTTGTTCACAAAATTCAAAGAATTCATCTGAGGTAAGTCCCCCTCCTCTATCAGATTTGAGGCATTTGATTTTGCGATCTGATTCATTTTCAACCAAAGCTTCAAAGACTTTGAACTTTTCAAATGCTTCATATTTATGCTTTAGAAGACCTATCCAACACATTCTGGAAAAATCATCAATGAACAATATAAAGTATTCTTCTCTACGAGGTGACTTTTTCCTTGATGGTCCACATAAATCAGTATGAACAAGTTCAAGAGGCTTACTAGCTAACCCTTACTTTTTGATGAAGTGAGATCTGGTTTTCTTACCGAATTGACATGATTTTCATATGGTATTTTTAGGAATGTTGATATCTGGAAGATCATGAACAACCTGGAATCTGCATGCTTTTCTTATTTGAGAAAATATTAGATGTCCCAATCTTCTGTGTGATAGCTAGTTTTCATCATTTTTGCTTAGATAGCACTGTTGTTATCCTCCCTTGATTATGTATAGGTTGTTTGGGGTTCTTGTACCTTTGATCAAGGTTTCTTCTGTATCAAGCTCACGAACAACACATCCATTTGATCGAAACACTACTTCATTTCCTTGATCACACATTTGACTCACACTCAACAAGTTATGCTTTAAGCCATCAACATACATATAATTCCCAACTTTAACTTTTTCTTTCAAGAAAACATAGCCTTTACCTTTTATGACAACAGGAGTGTCGTTTCCAAATGAGACACTCTTTTCCTTTTCTAAGGAATTATATGAGTGTAGTTTTTCTTTATCACCTGTCATGTGTTTTCAGCATCCACTGTTGATGTACCACTGATTTTATTGTCCTTCTTCATACAAGGCTATACCACATCTTTCTGTGTGTAGTTCTTTCTTTCTCCATATTTTTGGATCTAATGGAGTTTGCTTCTTTTGAGATATTCACTAAAATTTGCTCTTGCATTCAGATTCTTCATGGCCAAAGTTGTTACAGATTGAGCATTCTATTTCATTTTCAAGAAGAGAAAAGTTATTATAGGAACTTTTCTTATTCCCTATTACATTCCTTTGATTTAGTGCTTCTTTAGTCATGATGGTTTTGTAAGCAACACATTCAGCAGATTTGTGTCCAAAATTATGACATGAGAAATGTTAGAGTCGGTCTGGTCAGCCCTCCGTCAGAGATCAAGACTCTTTATGCATTTCATTTTTAGGTGTCCCGCTCCATTCGCTCAGCTGCATTCTACTAGGGACATGCCATAATCTGATGGAGAAGGTCATGCTAGTCATTCCCCCTCATGTCTGGCTCCTGCTGGCTTAGGTCTTTGTGTCAATGACCACCAAAGTCCATGACAGTTAAGGTCTGGTGCTTCAACGGACAAAAGTCATTTTTGGTCATTAGGTCTAGGGATTAATCAATTTGGTCTTTAAATATGTCCAGTAAGGCCATGCAAGCCAGAGTGATGCCCTTGCAAAGTAATGATCCACAAATTTTCATTGTCATATTGATAAACTTCGACTGTTCTTCAAAACTCTGTTTTGAAGAAAAGTCAAACAATGTCATTTGTGACAAATTTTTCAAAAAGGGTCGGCAATTGATTTCTCTAGGTGCAGTCATGGTTTCCGTGGCCAAATGCTCTATCATGCAATCCCTGCAAAGAGTGTCAAATTTTTTTATCGTTTGAGCCAAAATTTCAGAGGAAAAGTGAAAATCAGGGTTGTTTTAAAGTCAGTGAAAAAGTGCCCAACATGACATTAGAAAAGTGGGTTTTTTGAAAAAGCAAATTTAAATCATGACCTCCAAGTCTTTATACACAAATCTTCATCAAAAATCAAACTCATTGAGTAATCAAAGGCATAGGGAAAACTTTGCAAGGTCGTGGAGTGTGCATCATGCGATTTGGAGCAGTTTGGAAGAGGTTTCAGGGGTGCAGCGCACACACGCAGGGGCACGGTGCACACAGAGCCCGCCCACATTGTCAATTCCTAACCAGCACGGTGCACACCCAGAGCACGGCGCACTGGGTTTTGCGCGTGGCACATAGAGACAAAGCACCCAGAATTAGCTAAAATTCCTTCAAATCTTTTGTGAAGCCCCTCTAATTGCAAGGTAGGCTCTAAAACTCACTTGTGCATCAAATTTGATAAAGATATGGTGGTTTATTGCCTGTGATTAAATGCAAAAAATTTCATAAAGTTAACCACAAGAAAACACAAAGGGCCATTTTGCTAGGGTTGCGTAACAGTGTTATTACTGCGAAGGCTTTATTTTCCCTACCCTACCCCTGTTCCTTATTCCCCTATGTCATTTTCCCTATTATCACTACCCTAACACTACCAAACTCATATTCCCTTTCCCCTCCTCCTATTGATCAATAAAAACCCCAAACCCTACCTTATTAAAACCCCAAACCCTAACCTATCAAAATACCCAAAACCCCTACATGTCTCTAAACAAAATTCTCCCTATAACCCC
>Ga0181464_1000798_pt2 | contig 13225 bp, 9 predicted proteins | sample InSIn2gowninarea_FD_119074 | JGI IMG/M metagenome (GOLD analysis project Ga0181464, IMG submission 119074) | Clean room microbial communities from NASA Spacecraft Assembly Facility at Jet Propulsion Laboratory, Pasadena, California, USA -... ...
AAGTGCTGTTGGATTTGCGGAGAAGGGGTATGATAAGCCGGAATGACCAGCGCTGGGTATTTTCCACGGTGTTTCCACAGCTATTAAGAATTCTGGAGCACGATATTTTCGTGGCTGTTGTGTTACCTCCCATGCTTTATACCGGACTGGTGGTAGAAATGGAGGGTGATGAATTGATGTATGAGAATAATTTTCTGATTATCCATCACTGCCTCTATAGGGAGGAAGCCTACCGCTGGCTAAACAGCATGCATTTTGAAGAGTATTAAGCTTGATAAAAAAAAATTAAAAGGGCCTGTTGGAATATATTATTCTAGCCGGCCCTTTTTATAATATAGTGGTCCTTACTTTACAGAGAGGAGCTCAACGTCGAAAATAAGCGTGGAGTGAGGTCCTATATCCCCTCCGGCGCCCTGTGCACCATAAGCAAGATTCGAAGGAATAAACAGTCTCCATTTAGAGCCCTCCTTCATCAGTTGCAAAGCCTCTGTCCAACCAGCTATTACGCCATTAACCGGGAAAGTAGCCGGCTGGCCTCGTTCATAGCTGGAGTCAAACACAGTTCCGTCTATAAGCGTACCGTGATAATGCGTGGTAACAGTATCGGAGGCAGATGGAGACTTTCCGGAACCTTCCTTTAGTACCTGGTACTGCAGTCCGCTTGGAAGGGTCTTCACCCCCTCGTTGTTTTTATTTTCTGCTAAGAAAGCTTCACCAGCCTGCTTGTTATCAGAACCTGCAGAATTCTGCTTCTGCGCCATCTCCTGCTGTAATGCCATCATGGCCTGCTGTACTTCGTCCTGAGACAAGGAAGAAGGCTTACCTTCCAACACTTCTTTCATGCCCTTTACAAAAGGTTCTGATTCAATGTCGATGCCTTGCTTTTTCAGGTTCGTAGCCATGTCGCGGCCAATAATGTAGCTTATTTTTTCCTTTAAATCCATAGTATGTAATTATGCACCCTATGTGCTTTGTTAAATTATATATACCTCTAGTCAGCGGCAATGTTACAAAGCTAGACATTTTGGCTGGAAATGACAGAACCTGGACGGTGTCCGCTTTTAGCAATACAGCTTGGTACGAACAGGTACTAAAACAAAAGCGGCCTTACTTCCGGAGTAAGGCCGCTTTAAGTATCGGAAGAAGGTTTGCTAAAGGTATAGGTGGTAATCTTCCTCAGTAGTTTCCAGGCGGAGTTTGGTTGGCCGCAACCAGTTTTTCATTATCAGGCTCACAGTAGTGCCAATAAGGAAGAGCGAGGAGAGTGTAGTTATTCTTTTCATTTTAGCGAACTTATAAGAGGTGGAGACTGGTTTCTTTTTGATATTAACGTATCAGTATATTAATAAGTTCTACTCCTGTGTTATGAAAGTGTAAAAAATTTGTGATTACCCACTCACTTGATAAAATATCCATAACATTGGCGTAAAATTAAACCGATCTCACTGTCTCACCTGCTCTTTTTGAGGCAAATACTAGCTGTATTCGCTTTCATCTTCATCAGACATGTCAATGTCAAAATTAGTATCCTGATAAGCTTTAGTTACAAACACAAAAGCAGTTGCGCCTAACAAGAGGCAGGCGGTGCCTAGTAGGAGCATGGGTGAGATTGAATTGTTTCTTGCCATCTTATTTGTTCTATGTAATTACTGTATCAGTACGTGGTGCCTGGTAAACAGATGTAAAGTTTCTGTTATCATATGCTGTAAACGAAAATGAGCCGGAATATAGTTTTTCCGGCTCATTCTATTCTGTCTACAAAAGAAAGCGGCTGTTCAAACTGCTCAAAGGCCTACATATTTCTGCGGTACTGGCCGCCCACCTCAAATAGCGCATTTGTGATTTGGCCAAGCGAGCAGTATTTCACAGTTTCCATCATTTCTTCAAAGATGTTCCCGTTGTTGATGGCCACCTGCTGTATGCGCTTGAGCATTTCATCTGATTTATCTTTGTTCTGCTCCTGGAGCCTGTGCACCATGCTGATCTGATACTTCTTTTCTTCTTCAGTGGCCCGGATTACCTCTGTCGGAATAACAGTAGGAGAGCCCTGAGACGATAGGAAAGTGTTAACCCCTATTATCGGGTACTCGCCCGTATGCTTCAGCGTTTCATAGTACAGGCTTTCCTCCTGAATCTTGCCACGCTGGTACATCGTCTCCATCGCGCCCAACACACCGCCACGCTCTGTAATTCGGTCGAACTCTGCCAGCACTGCCTCCTCTACCAGGTCTGTTAGTTCTTCTATGATAAAAGAGCCTTGCAGCGGGTTCTCGTTCTTTGCAAGCCCCAATTCCCTGTTAATGATAAGCTGAATGGCCATCGCTCGTCGCACAGAAGCTTCTGTAGGGGTTGTAATCGCCTCATCATAAGCATTTGTATGAAGTGAGTTACAGTTGTCGTAGATGGCGTACAGTGCTTGCAGCGTTGTCCGGATATCGTTGAAGTCGATTTCCTGTGCGTGCAGCGAACGGCCGGACGTCTGGATATGATACTTCAACATCTGAGATCGGGAGTTGGCACCATACTTCATTTTCATGGCCTTCGCCCAGATACGGCGCGCCACGCGGCCAATCACCGCATACTCCGGGTCGATGCCGTTAGAAAAGAAAAAGCTTAGGTTAGGCGCGAACTGGTTGATGTCCATGCCGCGGCTCACGTAGTATTCTACAAAAGTAAAGCCGTTGGCCAGCGTAAAGGCCAGCTGCGAAATAGGGTTAGCGCCTGCCTCCGCGATATGATAGCCCGAAATAGACACGGAATAGAAGTTGCGCACACTCTTGTCGATGAAGTACTGTTGTACATCACCCATCAAACGAAGCGAAAATTCAGTGGAGAAGATACAGGTGTTCTGTGCCTGGTCTTCTTTCAGAATATCCGCCTGCACCGTGCCCCGCACCGAAGCAAGTGTTCGCTTCTTGATCTCATTGTAAACCTCTGCCGGCAGCACCTGGTCGCCCGTTACACCCAGCAGCATTAGTCCAAGGCCGTTGTTGCCTTCAGGGAGTTTGCCCTGGTAACGCGGACGCTCTGTTCCTTTCTCCTTATAGATGGCTTTAATCTTGTCGTTCACCTCCTCATCCAGGCCATTCTCTTTGATATAGAGTTCACACTGCTGGTCGATGGCTGCATTCATAAAGAAACCTGTCAGGATAGCAGCCGGTCCATTAATGGTCATAGATACAGAGGTCATGGGGTCTGCAAGGTTGAAGCCGGAATATAGCTTCTTAGCGTCATCTAGGCAGCAGATGCTGACGCCTGAGTTGCCGATCTTACCGTAAATGTCTGGTCGGTAATCCGGGTCTTCGCCGTAGAGCGTTACGGAGTCGAAAGCGGTAGACAGACGCTTGGCCGGTAAACCAAGGCTAACGTAGTGGAAGCGGCGGTTTGTACGTTCGGGTCCGCCTTCGCCGGCAAACATCCGGGTTGGGTCTTCGCCTTCGCGCTTGAACGGAAATACACCAGCCGTATAGGGGAATTCTCCCGGCACGTTCTCCTGCAGGTTCCACTTCAGCAAATCGCCCCAGGCCTCATACCTGGGCGTGGCTACTTTTGGTAACTGCAGGTGAGAAAGCGACTCCGTATGCGTCTTTATTTTAATTTCCTTATCGCGTACCTTAAACACGAAGAACTCATTCTTATAGGCCTGCACTTTTTCTTTCCAGTTCTCCAGTATCTTCTTATTCTGGCCGTCCAGGTTCAGTTCAATTTCAGCGTAAGCCTGCTCCAGTTGTTTCACGAGCCGATCTTTGTCTTCAACTTCAATGCCCTGCACGGCTTCAATAGACTTGCGGATGCTGTACAGCTTCTGCGCTACCTCTGCCTGGTCTTTGCTCCACTTGTCGTAATTCCGGATGGTTTCAGAGATTTCTGAAAGATAACGTGTGCGGGCAGGAGGGATGATGAACACCTTCTCCGACATTTCCTTAGATGTCTGCAGGTTGGAATTGAGTTCTACACCAGTCTTCTCCGCTATTTTAGCAATCACCGCTCTGTAGAGTTGGTTCATGCCCGGGTCGTTGAACTGCGAGGCGATAGTGCCGAACACTGGAATGTCCTCGTCCTTCACATCCCACAGCTGGTGGTTGCGCTTGTACTGCTTCTTCACATCGCGCAAGGCATCCAGGGCACCGCGTTTGTCGAACTTATTCAGCGCAATCACATCGGCAAAGTCCAGCATATCAATTTTCTCCAGCTGCGTGGCGGCGCCATACTCAGGCGTCATCACGTAGAGGCTGGCATCAGAATGCTCGATAATCTCTGTGTCAGACTGACCAATACCCGAAGTTTCCAAGATAATCAGGTCGAAATCAGCGGCTTTAACAATATCAACAGCATCCTGCACGTACTTGCTCAGTGCCAAGTTGCTTTGCCGGGTTGCAAGCGAACGCATGTACACTCTTTCGTTGGAGATAGAGTTCATGCGGATTCTGTCGCCTAACAGTGCGCCACCAGTCTTTCGCTTCGAAGGATCCACCGAAATGATTGCTATTTTCTTTTCAGGGAAGTCCTGCAGAAAACGGCGCACCAGTTCATCTACTAATGAAGACTTTCCGGCTCCTCCTGTCCCTGTTATACCCAACACAGGGGTGGTGACAGTCTTGGCCTGCTCTTTCACTTCCTTCAGCATGCCTTGCGCCTCTTCGGGAAAATTTTCGGCGGCTGAGATAAGTCGCGCAATTGATTTTGGATCCTGGTCGCGCAGGTGCTTTACTTCTCCATTCAGGTCTTTTCCAGTCGGGAAGTCGCATTTCTGCAGCATATCGTTGATCATGCCCTGCAAACCCATTGAACGGCCATCGTCAGGAGAGTAAATGCGGGTAATGCCATAAGCATGCAGCTCCTCTATTTCGTCTGGGAGGATAACGCCGCCGCCGCCGCCGAACAAGCGGATATGCCCGCTGCCGCGCTCCTGCAGCAGGTCGTACATGTATTTGAAGTATTCGATGTGCCCGCCTTGATAAGAGGTTATGGCAATGGCTTGTGCATCTTCCTGTATGGCACAGTCTACAATCTCCTGCACCGAACGATTATGGCCTAAATGTATTACCTCTGCTCCCGAAGCCTGGATGATGCGTCGCATAATATTGATAGACGCGTCGTGGCCGTCGAACAGAGAGGCGGCTGTTACCACCCTGATGTGGTTAACAGGCTTGTAAGGTTCTACAGTAGTTAGTTGCATAGGTAGTTTAAAAAGCTTCTTCTGAATCTGGTGCAAATATAGTCATTTTAAAGCATAAAGCCTTTGAGGCTCCGGGAGTAAGCCTGCTATAGGTTGTACGCTAATAGAGGACTTTTTGACTAAGATGCACTTTCCTGCTAAAGAGTTTGAACTGATGCAATGAAAGGAACTAGATTCAGCAATTGTGCAATAGACAGGATATTGTCTATGTATGTTGGACTGCATTGGATTTGAAAAGTTAAGTTATTCAGCCAAACTACCTTTTACAGTTTTAGTCCCAGCGGGACGAACTATTGATAGCCTATCTTCCCTAAGCACTCATAGCTCCAGAGGAGCGGCCAGTTAAGGGAATGATTACAGACCGCTCCTCTGGAGTTATAGAACTTAGACTTTAATTTCTATCAACAGTTCGTCCCGCTAGGACTTTTCAATGTATACACTAGAACCAGTCTTTCTAAGCAGTGAATCTATCGCAGCAAAACCTAGGGGAGCATGCTTTATTGTTATAGAGGAACCTTAGCCTAAGCCTGCTTCTTTTGCCACTGAAACTAAATCTGCGACGTTATTGGTGCCAAGTTTTTGCTGAATGTTTTTACGATGGGTGCTAACGGTATTGGTGCTGATATACAGCTTTTTAGCGATTTCTTTTGTGCTAAGGCCCTGGCATACCAGGGTTAGCACTTCTACTTCTCTTTTCCGAAGACTCTGAATGAGCAATTTGTTCTTTAGTCTCAGATTCTCTCTAAGCGCCTCAGCCAGCTGTTTATCTGTATTCATCTGCGGGCTCAGATCCACATCCACACACAGCAGCTCTTTTACATTGCCGTCTTTATCTTTTCCGAACGCCTTTGCCCATCCCATGAACCATTTATAATCCTTCGCATTTTTGTGTTTTGCCCTGAAGATGCCGCCGAATTCAGCTCCGTCAAAGTTCTGATAATGCTCAATACTGTCTGTTGGTACATTGTGATCTTCAGGATGCACTATTTTAAATAGGTATTCTGCTCCCCCCATTTCTAAAATTTCACTTAGCGTATAACCAAGCGTTTCTTCATTTGTCTTGTTGCACCAAACTACACCTTCTTTTAAACTGGAAATGTAAATGTTAGCTGGAACTTCGTGTACAATTCTTTCCAGAAAATCCACTTTCTTCTGTAGCGCAGAGAGTTCTGCCTCTAAATCAGGCTGTTGTTGCTTGGAGGGATGTGTAGTTTGTTGCTCAGGCATAGTGCAAAAATAGAGTATCGCGTTATTGTACTGACAATAAGAAGAAAGGGTGTCATTTTATATCTAAAAATTGCAATTTATTCAACAATAACCAAGCGGGAGCTTTAACTTTTCATGCTGAAAAAGCTTGGTTTTCGTATCTGAACTGATAAAATTCAGTTTTGACAGGATTATTATTTAACTTTGTGTTTCGTATAAATACTACATGAAGAATATTCGAAATTTCTGCATCATCGCCCACATCGACCACGGCAAGAGTACTTTAGCCGACCGTTTACTGGAATATACCCAAACGGTTGCGGAGCGCGAGATGCAAAACCAGCTACTTGATAACATGGACCTGGAGCGTGAGCGTGGTATTACCATCAAGAGCCACGCCATCCAGATGAACTACCACTATAAAGGGGAGGACTATGTGCTTAACCTGATAGACACCCCCGGCCACGTAGACTTTTCGTATGAAGTTTCCCGTTCCATTGCAGCCTGCGAAGGTGCGCTGCTAATTGTGGATTCCTCACAGGGTATCGAAGCGCAAACTATTTCCAACCTGTACCTGGCAATAGGCAATGACCTGGAAATCATACCTGTTCTAAACAAAATTGACCTTCCGCACGCCATGCCGGAGGAGGTTTCTGACCAGGTTATCGAGTTGATAGGCTGCGACAAAGAAGATATCATCCTGGCCTCAGGTAAAGCAGGAATTGGTATTGAGGAAATTCTGAATGCCATCTGCGACCGTATTCCGGCACCCAAAGGCGACCCTGAGGCACCGCTACAGGCCTTGATCTTTGACTCTGTTTTCAACTCCTACAGAGGTATTGAAGTTTATTTCCGGATTTTCAACGGCACGCTGAAGAAAGGGGAGAAGGTGAAGTTTATCAACACCGGGAAAACCTATGAGGCGGACGAAATTGGCGTGCTGAAGCTGAACCAGGAGGCGCGACAGGTGATGGGAGCTGGTAATGTGGGCTACCTGATTTCCGGTATCAAAAATGCGAAAGAAGTAAAAGTAGGGGATACCATTACGCACGTAGAACGACCGGCCAAAGGTATCCAGGGATTTGAAGATGTAAAGCCGATGGTATTCGCGGGTATTTACCCGGTGGAGACCAGTGAGTATGAGGAGCTGCGTAACTCCATGGAGAAGCTGCAGCTAAATGATGCCTCCCTTGTATGGGAGCCTGAGACTTCGGCTGCCCTTGGTTTTGGTTTCCGTTGCGGTTTCCTGGGCATGCTGCACATGGAAATTGTGCAGGAGCGCCTGGAGCGTGAGTTCGACATGACGGTTATCACCACCGTACCTTCGGTGCAGTTCCATGCCTATACTACCAAAGAAGCGATGGTGAAGGTAAACGCGCCTTCCGAGATGCCGGAGCCAAACTACATCGACCATATAGAAGAGCCATTCATTAAAGCTCAAATTATTTCCAAGTCTGAATATGTAGGGCCTATCATTACGCTATGTATGGATAAGCGCGGTATCCTGAAGAACCAGACCTACCTGACGAGCGACCGTGTAGAACTCACCTTTGAGATGCCGCTTGCTGAGATTGTATTCGACTTTTTTGATAAGTTAAAAACCATCTCCCGTGGCTATGCCTCCCTCGACTATGAACTGGTTGGCTTCCGGACCTCTAACATGGTGAAGCTGGATGTGATGCTGAACGGGGAGAAGGTAGATGCCTTAAGCGCAATTGTGCACCGCGATAAAGCCTACGACTGGGGAAAGCGCCTGTGCGAGAAGCTGCGTGAGTTGCTCCCACGCCAGATGTTTGAGATCGCTATACAGGCTGCTATTGGTCAAAAAATCATTGCCCGGGAAACTGTAAAAGCTCTGCGCAAAAACGTATTGGCCAAGTGTTATGGTGGTGATATTTCCCGTAAACGTAAACTCCTTGAAAAACAGAAAAAAGGTAAGAAACGCATGCGCCAGGTAGGCAACGTGGAGATTCCGCAAGAAGCCTTCCTAGCTGTGTTGAAACTCGATTAAAATACCAAGCCCCGACGTGCCTCCGCGCGTTGGGGCTTGTTTGTATTAAGAGGCTGTTGGGGGAGCAAACAGCAGAAGGCAATTTAGCTTCACCGCTTTGTCCTTTTGTAGCCAGGTAAACTTAAATCAAGAATAAACTAGAGTCATCAATTCTTAATTCAGAATTCAACATTCATAATTCCTATATAAACTATGACCCTGCTCGACGGTAAGAAGACATCCGAAGCCATACAAAATGAAATAGCTGCTGAAGTAGCAGAATTGAAAGCCAATGGGGGCAAAGCCCCTCACCTGGCGGCAATATTAGTAGGAAATGACGGTGGCTCAGTTACCTATGTCAACAACAAAGTGCTGGCCTGCGAGCGCGTGGGCTTCGAGTCTTCCCTGTTTCATTATGAGGATACTATTTCTGAAGAGGAGTTGCTTTCGAAGATAAATGAGCTGAACCTGGATGAAGAGATAGATGGATTTATCGTGCAGCTGCCACTACCCAAACACATTGACCCTGAGAAGGTCTTGGAAGCGATAGACCCTGTGAAAGACGTTGATGGTTTCCACCCGATTAACGTGGGGCGTATGGTGGCTGGTCTGCCTGCCTACCTCCCTGCTACTCCGGCAGGAATACTGCAGTTGCTGGAGCGCTACGAAATTGAAACGAGCGGCAAGCATTGTGTGGTAATCGGCCGAAGCAATATTGTGGGCTCTCCGATGAGCATCCTGATGGCGAAAAGCGCTTACCCAGGCAACTGCACCGTTACCCTCTGCCACAGCCGTACGAAAGACCTGCCGTCTTTTACCCGTCAGGCAGACATTATCATAGCAGCCATCGGTAAGCCTGAATTTGTAACCGCTGACATGGTTAAAGAAGGCGTTGTGGTAATAGATGTGGGAACTACCCGAGTTCCAGACGCTTCGCGCAAATCTGGCTTCAGACTAAAAGGCGACGTAAACTTCGATGGGGTAGCACCTAAGAGCAGCTTCATTACCCCAGTGCCTGGAGGTGTAGGACCACTCACCATCGCTATGCTGCTGAAGAATACCCTGAAAGCCGCTAAGAAAGAAGTTTACGCTTAATTTGTAAGGACGTGAAGCAATGGTCCCAGCGGGACGACCTGTTGATAGAAATCGAAGTCAAACATTTATAGCTCCAGAGGAGCGGCCTGTGATCATTCCCTTCAGGCCGCTCCTCTGGAGCTATAAATGTTTATGTAATACAGGCTTCATTCAGGTCGTCTCTCTGGGATTAGAAACAGACCTTGTATGATACTGTTACTTGTCTGATTCCGAAGCCTGTTAATGGCTTCCCACATTCACTATATCTGCAAATACACCTGCGGCGGTCACTTCTGCTCCGGCACCAGGTCCTTTTACGACCATTGGCCGTTCTTTATAGCGGTCGGTTGTAAAGGAGATGATGTTGTCGCTGCCCGAGAGGGTATAGAATGGGTGGCTTTCGTCCACCATCTGGAGTGAGATTTTCACCTGGCCGTCTTCCAGGGAGCCGATGTAGCGCAGCACATTACCACTTTTCTCTGCTTTCTCCTTCATCTGCACAAAATAGTCCTCTGCTGCCTTCAGTTCTGTATAAAACGCAGGCACGCTGGCCGCCTGAAGGCAGGAGGGAGGCAGAATGTTTTCTATCTGGACATCAGAAGCCTCTAAAGGATAACCGGCATCACGGGCCAGGATCAACATTTTTCTCATAAAATCAAGACCACTTAAGTCATCCCGCGGGTCTGGTTCTGTAAAGCCTTTTTCCTGTGCCAGCTTCACCACATCATGGAAAGAGGCATTTCCTTTAAAGTTGTTGAAGATGAAAGAGATGGTTCCGGATAGGATTGCCTCTATACGCAAAATCCTGTCGCCGCTCATCATGAGGTCTTTCAGCGTCCGGACGATGGGCAGTCCTGCTCCAACGTTTGTCTCATAATAGAAGTCTACACCGTACTGCAGGGCTGTGTCCTTGAAGCTCTTATACTGCTGGTAATCAGAAGAATTGCCTATCTTATTGCAGGTAACAATAGAGATGTTTGAGCGGAATACATCTTCATAGAAACTGATAGGGGCAGGGCTGGCCGTGTTGTCAGCCAGTACACAGTTCGGCAGGTTCATCAGTTGCATTAGTTTCACGAACTCCTGCAGGTCGGCAGGTTCTCCGGCTGTTTCCAGTACCTGCTGCCAACTGTTCAATGGTATGCCATCCGCATCAAAAGCCATTCTGCGGGAGTTGCTTATTCCCATTAATTTTACCTGTATGCCATTGTGCTGCTGCAGGTAGTTGTGGTGCTCCTGCAACTGCCGTAACAGCGTGGTGCTGATGTTGCCGGTACCCAGGCAGAAAACATGAAGCGTTTTTTTCAGCTCTGTAAAGAAGGCATCATGTACGGTGTTCAGCGCTTTCCGCAGGTCCTCCTTTGAGATAATAACGGAGATATTATACTCTGAAGAACCCTGTGCGATGGCTCTTACATTGATACCGTTCCGGCCCAAAGCATGAAACAGTTTACCGGATATGCCGGGCGTCTGCTTCATGTTTTCGCCCACGATTGCCAAAACCGACAAGTTCTGCTCAATGGTTGGAGCCTCCAGCTTCTCGGCCTGCAGTTCCAGTTCAAACTCCTGCTCAATGAGTTGCTTTGCTTTCACAGCGTCAGCCGGATTAACGGCAAACGTAATGCTGTGTTCGGATGAGGCCTGCGTGATCAGGATAATGTTAATTTGCTCCCGCGACAGCAAAGAAAACAACCTCCCGCTATACCCGGCTTTGCCAACCATGCCGCTTCCCTGCAGGTTAATGATGCTGGTGTCGTTTACGGAAGAAATGCCCTTTATATTAGAAGTTGATTTCTGTGTGTCGTGTTTGATGATTGTTCCCTGAAAGGCAGGATTCGTGATGTTACGGATCACAATCGGGATTCTATGAAGGAAAGCAGGCGTCATAGAGGGAGGATAAATTACCCTCGCTCCAAAATAAGAAAGCTCCATGGCCTCTGTATAGGACAGCTCTGTCAGCGGAATGGCTTTCTTCACCATTTTGGGATCGGCTGTCATCATACCATTCACATCACTCCAGATTTGGATTTCAGAACAGCTGAGGGCTGCGCCTATGAGAGCGGCAGTATAGTCGCTTCCGCCGCGGCCTAGGGTCGTAATCTGCCCATGGTTATCGCTTGCGATGAAACCTGTAACAAACAGAAGATGATTCTTATATTCACTATAGAAACTCTGAATCAACCTGTTCGTCAGTTCCGTGTTCACGCGTGCATGCCCAAAGCTGCTATCCGTTTTGATGATGGTGGAGGCATCCACGAACAAGGCTTCCGCAAAATGTAGTTCGGCTACCTTGCTGACGGTATAGGTGGCACAGCGCTCGCCATAGGACAACACTAGGTCGCGGGTTTTAGGGGTAACTTCACGTAGGCTAAGAATATGCTGCAGCAGATGTCTTAATTCATCAAAATAAACATCCAGTTGTGCTATAACGGTTTCTTCCAGTTGCTGCCCGATTAGCAGTTCTTTAGCTACTGCAATATGGCGCTGCTCTAATTCTTCGAGCTGATCTGCAAAATGAAGACCCGCGGCGGCGGCATCCGCCAAGCTTGCCAGCGCATTGGTTACGCCACTCATAGCTGACAAAACAATTACAGGTCTTTCTGTTTTTGCTTCTTCTGCAATAGTGTTTAAGAGGGTAAGGATATTTTGAACGGATCCGACAGTAGTTCCCCCGAATTTCAGGACTTTCATGGCTATGGTGGTATGATTCAACGACTCCCTTACAAGAGGGGAGGCGCTTTGCTTACACTTTTATGATTGAGACTGTTCCTTGTGCTGCTCCTGAAGCAGGGTGGCAAATTCGCTGTAGCTGTTCCTGATGCTTCCCGACTGTTTCGGCCTGTTCAGGAAAGCCTGCAGCTGTTCGGGCAGTGCAATGTCAGCGTCTAAAATTTCATCAATGCTTCCTTTGAACTTGGCAGGATGTGCTGTTTCCAGAAAAATGCCGTCTGTTTTCATCGCCGGCAAATGCTGCTTCAGGCTCAGGTAGGCTATAGCACCGTGCGGGTCCAGGAGGTAATCGTGCTGTTGCTTCACCTCCTGGATGGTTGCCCGTATGGGAGCATCATCTGTCCAGTAGCCCTTCAGTACCTGCTTCAGCTGCTCGTAATTATTTCCGAACATCTCCTGTATCCTGGGGAAGTTGTTCGGGCTACCTACATCCATGGCGTTTGCAATAGTGGCTACCGAGGGTGCAGGCGAGTACGCACCTGTTTCCAGGTACGCTGGCACCACTTTGTTTCTGTTAGTAGCAGCTATAAAATGGCGCACAGGCAAGCCCATCTGTCTTGCCATAACGCCGGCTGCTAGGTTGCCGAAGTTGCCGCTTGGCACAGCAAATGTGGCCCCGGCAGCATCTTTTTCCTTGTTATATTTGCGCCACTGACCCCAAGCATGAAAGTAATAGACCATTTGCGGTAGCCAGCGTGCCACATTAATGGAATTGGCAGAAGACAGGTTCATCTCACTATTCAATACCTCATCAGAAAAAAGCCTGGTTTACCAGTGCTGGCAGTCGTCGAAAGTGCCTTCTACGGCAACGGCTGTAATATTCTGCCCCAGGGTGGTGAACTGCATCTCCTGTATCTCACTAACCCCGCCTTTCGGGTAAAGAATCACTACCTCAATATTGTCTACTCCCAGAAAGCCGTTGGCTACGGCACTGCCTGTGTCGCCGGAGGTGGCTACCAGCACCGTCACCGGCTTGTCCGGTTCGGCAAAGGCCTGCAGGCAGCGGTGAAGCTAAATTGCCTTCTGCTGTTTGCTCCCCCAACAGC